>Ga0325410_1008768_pt1 | contig 10905 bp, 6 predicted proteins | sample PopdelMetagenome_16_FD_206182 | JGI IMG/M metagenome (GOLD analysis project Ga0325410, IMG submission 206182) | Populus deltoides microbial communities from Bellville, Georgia, United States - Xylem-PdIQD-R3 | ecosystem: Host-associated > Plants > Phyllosphere > Stem > Wood/Secondary xylem...
GATATCTAGTAGCCATTGCCAGGGTAGTTTATTAGTATTAAAACCTGTTACAACTTGGTTATTAACACTTACAAGGATTGGATTGCTGTGAGGTTCAAGAGTGAAACAGCTATATTCCCTGATAATTTACTTGAACTTAGATTCCTGCTCACAGTTAATTGTAAATGAGTAAGACATTGAGATACTGAATGCCATATCTAAGTGGATGTTCTTAAAAAATAACTTCCAGAAAATATTCCAACAATCATACAGAATTTAAAAGGGAACTCACAGGGAGATGATCCTTGGAGGATCATCATTGTTGCACTGCAAACCAATCCACGTAGTAGTTGATGGCAAACATGGATCTCCTTGCCAGTCAGCTCTATTTATTATGTATGCTTCCTTGATGGCCATGATTGCATCAACTAAGATAATATAGGTTAAAAAGGGTGAGACGTGCATGGCTTTAGATTTATAAGAGAATCGTTATAGACTGGGTAAAGGCCTATATATCAAACAAAATCTCGAGCCTGCATTTTTGTGACAAGAGAATAATTTTCTATGATGAATATAAAAAAAAAAAACTATCTCAATTAGCCATTAGGCTTTATCATTTGTATGGTGGCTATCAAACAATTATCATGTGTATGATTTTATAAGATTCCAATTGAATTTTTAGATTATTGGCCAACCAACTGGTTTGATTAATGGTCTATATAAAGTTCTTGCAAAGATTCTTTCCAACAGACTCAAACATGTTAGCAAGGATATTATTAGTGCTAATCAAACTACCTTTATCATTGGACATTAGATTGTTGATGGTTTTATGATAACCAATAACGTGGTTCATGATTTGCAAAGCTCGAGGGGACAAGGTATGATCTTCAAAGTGGATTTCTATTAAGCTTTTGATTCTGTATCCTAGAATTATCTTAATGAGATTATGGGATATATGGGTTTGGGGGGCTAAATGTCTCTTTACTTCTCAATTATCAGTTCTTATTAACGGGTCTCCTACTAGAGAGTTCAAGGTCCCACGAGGAATTCGTCAAGGTGATTCGTTATCTCCATTCTTGTTTCACTGTGCATCAGAGGTTGGTTTATTCAAAAAGGCTATAATTGAGATGACACCTTGGTGTTCTTATCGGCCAGTCTGCAATCTTTATTTATGGTAAAGTGAACCCTCTAATGGTATGAATTATGTTTCGGTCTGAAAATTAATTTCCATAAGATTCAGTTGTTGGAATTAATCTATATTCACATATTATAGTATTACATAGATCCAACTGGAAACTCTCTCTTGAAAACTAGATAATATTATTGGACCTATGATAACAGATGATTTGAGCAGTTAGGTGTGGGTCTATCATAGCTATATAAGGATCTGACTCAGATATATTTATGGATGACCTAGAAGATATATTTATAGACCAATGAGACAGGTCTATGCCCAAGAATAAATATGGTAGCGTCCCAAGAATAAATATGGTAGCGTTAGACCAGAATATTAGTTTAAAAAAGCCATAACTTTTAATCCAATCATTGGATCGTTATTGGATGTAATTTTCAATCCGACCATCATATTGAGCTAAATATTTATGAGGAACCATAAAATATATTAAATAAAATCTAGTTAAAATTTTAGGATGAACGGAGCTCAGTAGTGCTAGCAAAAAAAAAAAAAATAAGGACCGACAAATAGAAGCAAAAAGACTCATTAAGGGTAAAATGGTTATTTGCCATTAAAAACAAAACAAATCAGCTCCTTTTCTGTTATAAACTGCCGACTGGGGAGAAACAAAATTTGAAAAGAAAAAAACATGAGAAGAATATTATAAATCAAGAGAAAAACAAGAAAAAGTGAGAGAGAGCTTTGAAACTTGTAAGATTGAAAGACTTGGAACATTAAATTAAGGAAGAATCAAGTGAAGGAAAATATAAGAAAGGAGAGGAGGGCTAGCCACACTAGGAGGAGAAGAGAAGTTAGGAGAACTTAGATTGGTTAGCATGAAAAATTAAGATTATTACTTGAATGAAGTGTTTTTGAGTTTATTTGAGTAAGTTATCAAACAAAGAGCAATTAAATTTGATTTAATTTATTATATTCTTGACTTTTTAAATTAGAGTTCTTATGAGAATTTGGGGATTTTTAGAAAAGTAGTAAACATGATGGAAATGAGGTAGAATAGTATAGAAATAGTGAACGTAAGTAGTAATGAAGAAAGAAATTGAATAAGTTTGAAGAAATGAACTTGTAACTAAGGATAAGGAAATAAAAGAATGAGGATTTGATTGTTTTATGTTTGAGAAATGATGTCCTTTATCTTATTTGAAGTATTCAAAATATAAACAAGTAAAGAAACATCATAAAAATATGAAAAGAAAGAATAAATAAATGGTAGGAATAGTTCATGGAAGAATTCTTTAAGTGAGTTAAAAGAAGAAAATTGATTAAAACTATATGTTGAAAATGAGGTGACAAATAAATAAAAATTTTGGTGCAAAACCCAATTAAATAAAAGATATTACATGCTTCAAATTTAGGCATATAGAAGAAATAATAATGGATTAATAATGTAGTGCAATTTGATTGATTCAGGAGTTCTTTCGGGAGTAGGGCATCAGGCAGGAGGAGCTGGGCCATCATGAGCAGAAGATAGGTGATTCATCACTTTCTTTTAAAATTCAAAGTTTCATTATTAGTTATGAGTTGTTTATGACATATTGATATGGAAAACATAGAAGAAGAAACTTGTTTGTATTATAATTCGGATGTTGGATAATTCGTATGGAATTACCGATTAGATTGGCTATTATTGGAGAATAGGCGGATGTTGGGTAATTCATATGGAATTACCAGTTAGATTGGCTATTATTAGAGAATAGCTAAATGTAATTCGTATGGAATTACCGGTTAGATTGACTATTAATAGAGAATAGCCGGATGTTGACTAATTCATATGAAATTACCGGTTAGATTGGCTATTATTATTAGAGAATAGCCGGATGTTAGGTAATATGTATGGAATTACCGATTTGATTGTTGGTTATAGAAGAGGGTTAGCCGAGTTTGAGGTAAAATTGTGAATTACCAAATTAAAAGTTAAGTAATGAGTGTTGATTGCAGAGGTCCTATAAGTATAGAATTAATAAATTATGAATGAGTTATTAATGTTGATATGTAGTAAGTTAGTGATCAAAGAAAATTTGATATATTTTGAAGAATTGTGAACATAATAGCTTTATCATTTTTAATGTATTATCTTTCTTATTTCTTATTAATGTTATGTATACAGGTTTTTCACGAGGTGATGTGGAGCGTTAAATATAGGCTTTGTGTTTAAATCTGTTTATTTTGTGGGATGTAATATCTTTTGCTTTATATGTAATTTGTATTATATATAGATTTTAATATATGTATCCTAAAGATATTTGCTTTTGGTATTTATACATTTAAAAAGTATGAGCAAGGAACTAATATTAGTAAACTATTCGAAAAAATACTTAGTAATTATAATTATGCATGTTTAAAAGATGGATGCATGTTAATGTAATAATTAGTTCAATATGAATCCTTTGAGTTTATATTTGTTTGTAGTTAATGTTTTATTTGTTGATGATGTAAGGTTGAGAAAGCACAACGAAGTATGGTTATGTGAAATATTGTATAATGAGATGGGATATGATCCAGGATGGTTGGATCGAAGTGGAAAATTTGTGTATTGTGATTAAATGAAATCTAGTCGATAACTTGGTAACATCAAAAAACAAAGGAAACTCTGCTGAAATTTAAAAAAAAAATCTCATAATCTTAGACATATTATTCAATACTTGACATTAGTAAAAAAAAAATATTTGAGATTTCATGACATTATACTTTGAGGGTATTATAGTTTTCCTTTGAAGTTGTTTCCATGTTGCTTTGTGGACCGTTAGATCTTTAGATTTTGCAAATCTCGCCCCAGGACCCTAGTTTTACTAGTTTTTGTGATTTTTTTTATTATTTTTAAATTTTATATTTCTTTTCTCTATAATTTCAGATTTTTTATATTTGTTTCCTAAATAGGATAAGATTTCTGACCTAGTTAAAGTTTGTAAACCTTCTAAAAATACAAACTTTATTATTTTTATTTTCAGAGAATAAATTTATGAATTTAATATTTATAGTCCCTTTCACCCATAAATAAATTTTGTGTTTTTTATTTAGTTGTTATCTTTAGTTTCTGTGTGTATGACTAAATTAAAAAAAAAAAAAAACTACAGATTATAACTTTTATTAAACCTATTTTTTCAAATTATTAGCGCTAAAACAACTACAACACCAAATCACAGTGGAGGAAACCTCTTTCAAAAAAACAAAGAAAGGAAAAGACAGGGCCAGCCCCCGTTGTTCTAGTTAGACAATCACCAAGTAATTTGCCATTAATCAGGCCCTAACTCGAGGGATCAAAACGTAAAAATCCTTCAATTCAGAAGTCTAGCAATTCATTAATGACGATTATTATAGCATTCAACAGAATTGAAATAGAAAACATACCGTCTGTTTGGTTTGTCGGTGAATCAGGGAGTGGCCATAGTTTGAAGATCTCAAAGGCATTTAGGATAGGTGGACGGCCCGGCCGCAACGTTGCATCAATAGAAAACCTAACTTGACCTTCTTGAACTTGAGTTATATTTGAACGTATGGTCAATGGCTTCAAGTATTCAAGGGTAAAGGGACCATAGTTTAAGCCATTCGAAGTAATGGTGAATTCTCGTCTTTCGCCTGGTGCAATCTGCTCGATTTCAGCAAAGTGAAAGAAGACAAGAAACTCAGGTGTGAAATTCTCTGGATACCATAATGTTCTGTTGTAGCTCAATGATTTAAGGCCATTTCGAGGCTGATCCGCTGTTCTCAAGACCTCGACTGGTAGACGGTAGGGATTATTACTGCCCTGGATATCAATATTTGTTTCGGTGCTAATTGAAACTGAATCGGTGAGGTTGTCAGCCCACCAGATGCGATCGTACACGTCATCTTTGTACCTGAATGCATGTGAGAAACAATAACACAAGTACTAAATAAAGTAGTGATATTTTCATTCTCCAAATTTCCTATTTCTTGATGTTCATTGATTCTAAGCACTATTAAAAAACTATTTACATATGAGAAGAAAAAACAACCAATAAAGATTTAATGATCAATAATCTATCAACGTAAAGTATATAATTTAAAAATATTGTATGCATCCGTAAGGGGAAAAAACACATATCATTTGGCACAAATGAAAGAGATTTGCTAGCTATCCCTCGCCAACGACTGCTCAACTTGCTGCCCAAAACTAAAAGTATTAAATTCATTTTCAGAATTATTGACTTGGGGGAAGATTCTGGATAAGGGTTGAGAAAGTTAACTCCAAAAAATCATGGTTAAGAAGTGGAAGAGAAACAAGAAAAACAAAAACAAAAACAAAACATAGATCTTTCAAAGACTACAAATGATAATCATTCTAAAAACCATAATAAAATACAATATCCCTAAGGTATACAGTGAAATTATAGATATTTATCCAAAAGAATATTGTATATTATACATAAACTTCCTCCTTATATTTAAAAAGAATTACTGTAAAAACGCTCACTTATAAATTCTCAAGCTTTTTCAAAACGGTACCTATATATGATGAGAATTTTTATCATATCTTATGGATGATGTTGCACATGATTTAGTTACAAACGATAATAGGGACAATTCACCTGTTCATCGCGGAGTTTTGGGTTTTATGGCCGCCAAGGTCAGCTCGCATCTCAAGAAGCAACGATCCATTCATACTTGTATACGGGGAATCATTCATGAACCGTAAATCCAATGCATTGATGAAAGGAACTCCTGAACCCGTATTTACGAGGCACACATAAATGGTATCAGTTACTGAATAATGAATATTAATGTAATATTCCCACTGCATATCTTTGGCAGGCTGTACTGTTGTCCAATAGTTTACCCCGATGTATAGATCAAACTTTATTTGAGTTTGATTCTCAGAATCGTAATTTCCATAGTAGAAGAAAGCTCTGACGAAATAGTTTTGGTTCTTACCCTGTATGGGTTTCAATGTATAACAATTCTTCTTACCTTCAGGAAAGGTTCTCAAGGTATTCACCATATCCCCAAAGTAAGGAATTGTCAACTGATACTCTGGTGCTACGTGCATATTCTTGCCCGTACTAATGAAATCTTTGTCGGATTTGTAAGTTATTCCAGTCTTCCCATCCGGATAATCTTCCTCCGCCCCACAATCAATGCTGATGCCTTCAGAATTTTGGTTAGAAGAGAAAACCAAACGATTAGACTGATTATCTCCAACATATTGTTATCAATTACCATTTTTTTTCTTAATAAGCCAAATATTCATTAAACCAAAATAAGAGCAAGGAATTATAGAAAAATGCAGACCAAGAACTTGAAACAGAAATTTTATGTAGTAGCAATCGATCCATACGTTCATGAGTTTAATTATAAGAAATTGTTTTCTTTTTTTGGATGATTCATGGGGAAGCAGAAGGATACTTCTAGGGCATTAAACAATCACTAGCATTCAATTACTATTTCAGGAAAAAAAAAAATGTTGGAGACAGATAAGATACATTTTCTTGTACTTTATATTTATCCTTTCTATCACGTTACACATTACCAAGTCAAACTCATGCCACCCCAAATATTCGCACCAAGTGGACTCAACTTGCCTTAAACAACATGGACCCGTCAACTACATAAATTTATTATATAAATTATGTCTCATGCATAGAGATATGCTATCAGATAAAAAAAATCAATAAATTTTAACTTGGATTTTGATTATCCTGGATTCACGAAGTTATAAATCAACCATAACTTTTTGACTAATTAAATCATTTAAGTTTTTCCCGTTTATTTTTCTTTCAACTCAGGCTGGTGAGGTCATGTATCCATTCGTCATGTCAATCCCGAGTTTTATATCTACGACCAAGATCCGAAGACTTTCAGGAGTCTTTTTTATGATGCTTTTCAAGTATTCAGTCATTAAACACCGTAACAAATATGTAGTGATTTGTTGACAACAGTTGTCAATAAATAGATTTGACCGCAGCTTAGCTGGCAGGTGAGTATTATAAGAGTGTTGTTTTGTTGCTTGCCCACGACAATGATTGCAAACATTGTTATTTAAAGACGCGAGTTTACTTGCGGAGTTGGACAATTTTATAAGATTAATATGTATTTAATGTGTAAAATTAGATTAAAAACTTAAAAATTGGTAAAATTAAATTTAATTTATGTAAAATTAGTAAACTTAATCTGATTTTATAAGCTTACTAAATTTATAATATGAACCAAGTTAAGTTTGATTTTGGTCTTTAAATATTTGTTAACCTGTTTTGTAAGATTAGACATATCTTTCAAATCATACATCAGGTTGAGCTAAAATTTTACAAGAAAGTACTAAACACATGAAACTATATTGTGGTAAAGTTTCAGGTCAAATGAAACTTTAAAACATATTGTTTCAAAGGGTTGCAGTTACCAGATGAATCTTGTTAGATATATCAAATTAGACATTTATGTACTATTTGGTACATATCTGAAGTTACATGTTGGAATTTTAATGTGATTCAAGTTGGACTGGAAATTAGACATCTCAAGTTTTTCAACTATCAATGGTAAGTTTAACAATTCATTCAGACGAGAATGAATAACATATTTAAAATCATTATTGAAATCTGTCAAGAATGAGAGAAAATTAGAGTTTCGGGTTACAAGAAGGAATTTTAGCATGAAAACTTTATTTTTATTATCCTATTTATTTTTTTTATTTATTGTTGAATAATAAGTTTTAATTTTGGTTTGTTCTAGTGCATTATACATTGTTTAGGAGCTTATTTTATTATTGTATTGTATTAGTTAATTACTAATTTATACACGTTAGCTTGCAACCTGAGTCCAGTAGAACTTATTATGATGGGAACAATTAAATTGTCATCAGGTTTTTATGTATTTCCTATCATTCAGTGATTTCTCCCTTATATTAGGAAGTTTTGTTTTGAGATATTTTATTTTTTATCATTAATTTCTTTATTCATACTATATTTCTCTCATTTTATTTAGATCTTTAATTAATTATAATATTATTGGCTTTTTTATTAGATATTAATAAATTTTAATTTAATTTCTTAATTAAAATTATCAATATATAATCAATTAAAAAATTTACTTATTCAAATTTATATTTTATTTTTTATGTCATATAAAAAAATATATGTTTACAATCTTGATTGCAACCTTTACTGTTGAAAGGAACCCCTCCTCTTTGGAATTAATTTCCGTCAACGTGTCATTTTAGAATTAACTCTCCTAAGAAGAGACAAAAGTGGAACAGACAAAAGTGGATCAATCTTATATTCAGAGGCTGATTGGTAACATTTTTAAAACCATGTTTTAAAAAAAATAGATTTTTTTTAAAATCATTTTTTTATATTTTAATTATTTTAACATGTTAATATTAAAAATAATTTTTAAAAAATAATAAAAAAATTTTATTTTAATATATTTTTATTTAAAAAATAAGATACTTTCAAACAAAATGCTTTGATGATATAAGAAAAATCATGGAAATAATTTCCGTTAAAGTGTCCTTTAGAATTAACTCTCCTAAGAAGAGACAAAAGTGAACCAGACAAAAGTGGAACAGTCTTGTTTTCAGAGGTTGATTGGAAACATTTTTAAAACTATATTTAAAAAAAAATAATAATTTTTTTTTAAATTATTTTTTAAAATTTTTAATTATTTTGATTTGTTGATATTAAAAATAATTTTAAAAAAATATTATTTTAATATATTTTAAACGAAAAATATTTTAAAAAACATATGTTATTCCACTCCCAAACAAAATGTTTCGATGCTATAAATACAATCTGTTGACATAAACTTGTAAATTTGAGATTTTTATATTCATTTTTAATTTGTTAGGATGTTGCATAGAGTAAATATTTTTTATTTATTACTAGTTACTAATTAATATTTTTTATTTTATATATTAGGAATTTCTTATTTGTTTAATTAATTAAGCTTTATTACTCTTTGAGATCAAATATGTGTCTTTTTTATAGGTTAGATATGATTTATATTATTTTCTAATAAAAACAAAAACCAACTCTCTCGGAAAAGAACTAATAGGCAACTTGGAAGATGATCTCGCCAACTTAAACTTGGAAGATGAAGGTAAAGGATGTATGATAATTCAACTTAATAAAATTAATTTTGAATGAAATTCAAATCCATGATTTATTTACAACTCAAATTCAAAGTTTCAAGTAATTAGAGAGAAAAAAATCAACCATGGACGCGTTGCATGTATAATACAAATAATTAGTGTAGACATAGAACTTAAGCATTTTTTTTTTTTTTTTACCATGCAGGGTGTGAGTAATTTGGCTAGGAGAAACTAAGCGAAAAACATACTTAGCACAAGTCAATTACAGCAATTTGATGAACCAGTATTCTAGTCTTAAAGCTAGCAGAAGTACCTGAGTTTTCTTCAGCAAGCTTTCTTTTTTTATCCTGCGCAGTATTTTTGGCAGCAAGTTTTGAGTTCTGAAACGTAGCTGAGAGCAAAAGGAGGATCACCCATACTTTTATATAAGAAAGCAGTATTTGCCCACCATCCATCTTAGTCTTGTTCTGGCGATTTTAGTTGGCGTTGTGAGGGAGTTCTAAAAAAAGAAGTTGTTATGAGCTAACAACGCAATTTGAAGAGTAAAGCAAATTTGGTATATGAGAATATGTAGCTCAAATTTAAATACTATGAATATTCGTACTGCACAGTTTGTGAGTGATGAGAACGCTAACAAGTCTTTGTATGGACAGCTGTGCAGCAAGCACCGCCGGCTCCAGGACTTTAAAGTCATTAGTATAATTTATTTATTTTTTGTGATAGGTGAAATAGCATAACGGATTGTAAGTATAATAACATCCCAAGGTTTAATTTTCATATTTTATATTACCATTAAATTCTAGTTATTTTTTCTCTTCTCACCAGTAAAAAGACAAACTTTTATTTATTACGTTAAAAAAATATAATCAGAAGTCCACTAATAAGATCTTTGAGGCAAAACATTTCTAAATAAAATAAAAATAAATGTTCAATCTACAAACTATTAAATATAAAAATAAAACGAGTATATGGTATATAGGTTAGGTTAGGTTGATCGGGTTTCAAAAATCATAACCTATAACCCAACACGTGATATCATTCTTAAATTTGTTGACCTACTATCATCTCATAAGGAGGAAAGGCTTTGAGGCTATGTTGTCTATATTTGCAAGGATGCTGTAAGAGATTATAAGAGGTTGGAAAAGAAAATGTGAGCTTCCATGGTAGAACTTTTTACCAAATGGCTCATGGATATTTATATAGGCATGAATCATATCAACTTTTGTTTAAAGATAAGACTTTTAGCTCATTGATAAGGGAAAGAATAACATCAGGGGGCTATCCCTATGTAACACTTCATATATTTTTTTACTATTTTCAATGATTGAGTACATCAAAATTTGAGTAAATTATATATATATATATATATATATATATATATATATAAGGAAAGTCCCAACAATCTTGTCATGATTATGTGGCGTCGCAACAAATCATTTTATTGGATCAAGATGGTTGAGAATGATGTGGGTGGGAAGAATAAATTTTTTTATTTTTTATCAGTAAAAAAAAATGAAAGTCATTATCTAATATTTTAGTTACTAAGAACCCTAACTGGTCCATAGTTTAAGTAAGGAGACTGATTGCGTAAAGAAAAGATATTAACACCCCTAATATGTCTTACCTGAGGTAAATTGTATTGTTTATTTATTTGATATAAACTAAGAAAATGTTGTCTTTTTTAATTGTTGGTTTA
>Ga0325410_1008770_pt1 | contig 10905 bp, 7 predicted proteins | sample PopdelMetagenome_16_FD_206182 | JGI IMG/M metagenome (GOLD analysis project Ga0325410, IMG submission 206182) | Populus deltoides microbial communities from Bellville, Georgia, United States - Xylem-PdIQD-R3 | ecosystem: Host-associated > Plants > Phyllosphere > Stem > Wood/Secondary xylem...
AAAAAAAAGTGCAAACATGGTCTTTTTTAAAAAAAAGAAAAAAAAACAATTTTAAATTCAAACCTTATAAAAGAGGTGTCACAATAATGAATTTTCCCATCATCTAGAATGCTTGTTAGTGCCACATTGATTGTGATGTCTTATCTCTCACCTATTAATGTCCTCTTAGTTACCTCACTTAGAGAGTTCTTTGGCTTAGTCGCTCACCAATTATGAACTTGCAAGTTTTTATTTTTTTAACTATATGGTATTTTTCTTTCTAATATCACCATCACACACAATTAGCCATTATCTATTTTCTTATAAATTCATTCTTAAAAGGACCTCTTCATTATTACCTTACAATTCATCTAATGAACTCTTAAATTCATAATATAGTACATGTTTGAGCACTATTCCACAAAAAAGAAATGCTTGCTTTTTCTCCCTTGAAATTTTGTTCATTTTTTTTTCTAATATTAAAGCACCATTTATTCTTAACACTACCTTGCTACTCTTTATATATATATAAATAAAGTTTGGGCGCAGCCCGACTGGCTATACTAATTTTTCTTTCTCTCCTTATTTTTCTCTTTAGCTTTTACTAGTGTAGTTAGACACATTAGTTATATATGCCAAACCTAAGTAGCTAGATCGGCCAACTTAATTTTTATTTCTCTCTTTATTATACTCTCTTTTTGACTTTCTCTCTTTTCATTTTTACACGAATTCTTGTAAAAAATACTCAGTTTATCTGATAAAAATATTCTTAACATTTTAACATTATCATTTTTTATTTGACAATAACATGGTCAATCAAATGGTCTTCTTTATGGCTAATAAGGGTAGGGTTTTACTTGCAAGATCAACCATTTGCTCTAATAACTAAGCATCTTGAACAGGTTTTCACTATATTTTTTGCAATTTTATCATATTCACAGATTAAATAACGCTAGCATTACCATCCCTACTATGGTGAGTTACATTTCATATTTCTCTTTCAAGGTAAGTCAGGGTATTTATTTAAATTTCAGTATGCACAAATGAGAAATGAAAGAACAAATAATCATTTACTATATATTACTTGCTTATCATTTCTATCAAACTTTCTCATTACACTTTAAATTGACTTAAGTATCGGAGAGTTTATTTTGCATGTAACACCAACCTATTTCAGAACACCTAGTCCAATTTTCAGTCGTGGAAAAGTCCAGGAAATCTATTGAAGTTTTTTATAACTTAATCAATTGCATTATGAGGATATAACAAAAGTTTAACTTGTTTGTTTTTTACTCAAATCACACCTGCTTTTTTCATCTCTTTTTTGTCTACAATTAAACTTAAAACCTTTATAGCTGAAAACATAAAATGCATAGGAGGAAGAGTTACAGACCTCCCTCCATTCTTGTTAACTCTAGTAGATCTTCACTAACTTGCTCGGTGTATAAAAGCACTAACTAAAGTTGTTCTAGTTACTCAAGAGCAACTCAGAGCTATTTCGCAATATATGACCTAATCAAGTGTATAACCTACTTAATAACCTATTTAACCTATGTATAGACAACTCCATTTCCTAGAAAGGATGGGATAAAATAACATGAAAAAAAGTAAGTATAAATGTTCCCACACCACTACCATACCAAAAAATAGGTCTTATTATTATGAAGAGATAGTTTCCTCCTCTCGACGTAATCTTCATAAGTCAAAGAGCAAGACCACAACTAGTCATAGCCATAGTCATCATTATCGCCCTCTCTCATATTTAGTGTCCCATTCAAATGTTCTTGAGTATAAAAAGCATCAACAAGAAGAAAATAAAATAGAAGATTTACCATATGCTAGGATGTACTGAGCACTCATCTCATAAAAGATTTTATAGCTATGAAAATAAATTTGGATAACTATGATGGTCTCATTGATCCCAGAGAATATGTACAACATGTTAGAATTAGTCTGAAGTTGGTGATGTATGATAACAATATGATGTGCAAGGGTTTGTGCGAGCATGAGACCATAATCTAAACCCAGGTTTCATATTTAGTTTTTCTGATTTATGCAGCAAGCTAATTGCTTATTTCAGTATAAGCATGTCTGTCACTATAAAAGCCCTAATTAGTGGGGTTCATAATTATTCCATGTGAGAATTTTATGCACTTTATGATAAGAATATTTTTAATATTAAATAAGTTATAAAAAATTATATTCATATGAAAGAAGCAAACATGGAAGATTAGAGCATTAATGTTTTCATAAATGAAGAGAATAATCTTTAAAATATAAGCAACCACCTATCAACTCTCCGAAATTCAAAAGCAATCCAAGAGGCCCATTATAAAACAAATTGGTATATTCAAAACTAAGACCTCTCATCTAAACATTACTAGAGCAAAAGTATTGACAATCATCAAATGTATTTTATACAGTATCTATCATCAATGAAAAAGGATGCTCGTAAGTGAAATCCAAAGAAATATTATCTTTTTTTACTAGGATATAGGACAAAAAAAAGAATGTTATGCCCTCAAGAAGGAGATAGAAAGGCTTATTTTTAAGGGTTATCTCTAATAATTTATAAAAAAAGAAATAGAGCATGAAAAACAGGTGAACAAGGTTGATACTCTTTATAAGTCGGTATTAGAGATCATGTTATCCTATGAGGAATATCACTATGAAAAGATTCTAATGGGAAACATAAAGCGTATAATAAATAGATAGTTTTCTCACGACTCAGAACCCTTAATATGAACCTATCATATTTACTTTAAAAGATTGGGAAGGAGTGATCTTTTTTGAAAATGATGTCCTTCTGATTACTGTAGTATTGTCATATCACAATGTGCATAAGATGATGATGATAGATGATAAAAATGTTGTTAACATTCTCTTCAGTTCCTTGGATGTTAACTTAAGGTTTCATATACAAAGGAAATTTTAGTTATCAAGTTAACACCTTTTGACTTAAAAATGCACGATCCACTTACCAATGAATGGTAAACAAGGTCTTTAAAAGTCAACTGGACAGAAATATAAAGGCTTATATTGATGATATGCTAGTAAAAAAAATAACTTATGAGCAACATCTTCAAGACTTGTAAAACGTTTTTTCTATTATGAACCTGTATTTGATGAAATTGAATCCTGCTAAATATGCATTTTTGATGAATGGAGGAAACTTACTAGAATTTCTAGTTAGCAACAAGGGGATTAAACCTAACCTTAAGAAAATTTAAGTTATACTAAACATGATCCATCTTTAGTGTTTTAGATATGCACAAAAGCTCGCAAAAATAATGACAGCATTGAATATATTAATTTCTCACTTAGGGGAGTGTTGTTTACCTTTTTTAAAAACCCTAAAGAATATCTCCAACTTATAATGAAGTCTAGAATGTCAGCAAACCTTTGAAGAATTGAAGGTTCATTTATCCTTCCTTAAAATCCTTTCACAACCTAGAAATAAAGAGGATATTTTTCTTTATTTGGGGGTTATAGATTTGATAGTCAGTGTTGTATTTATGAGAGATGAAGAAGAAGTTCAGAAGCCTGTGTATTATACCATTAAAGTTCTTTTTAATGCAAAAATAGGATACATGAAGATAGATATTATGGCTCTTATATTAGTCAATGATACGAGGAAGTTAAAACCATATTTCCAAGGGAATTAGGTGGTTGTATTGATGGACCGTCATTTAAGATATATTCTCCATAAACCTGACTTGTTAGGACTCCTAGTGAAGTGGGTCATTGAATTAAGAGAGTCTAAGCTCTAATACCAACCCATACCAACTATCAAGGCATAAGCATTAATTTATTTTATCGCTAAATGCTTATCAATTGTATCACCCATACAAGAACATAAATCAACATAATCCAATGTGGATTCAAATCTATAAAGACTATACATAGATATATCTTTAAACATTAATAAAAGTGAAGTAGAAATTATGATAATAGTCTCTGAGGGTAAATCTTTGAATATGAGCTTTGTTTTGTTCCATTCTTTCAATGATATGACAAAGTATGAAGTATTATTGGTTAGCTTTAACCTAGGTGAAAGTCTAAATGCCTATTCACTTTATATGTTTAATAATTTCTAGTTAGTGATGAGATAATACTAAGAATAATTTGAAGCCAATGAGCCTTTAATGATTAAATACCAGCAGAAGGTGTTAGCCTTTTAAATATGAAGAAATAAGAACAAAATGAAATATTTATAAAGAAAATTGCCAGGTAAAAAAACAATAAGGTTGATCTCCTTTTTAAGATTGCTAATAATAACCATTTATAATTACATAATGATGTGTTGATTGATGTACTAAAAAAGCCAATAATAGAAGAAGGGGATATAAAAATGGTAACCATGATGCAAACTTAATTAGAGGACTAAAGGACCCTTCTTAAGCAATATCTACTCACAGGAGATCTACCCCACAATAGAATAAAAGTTGTTAGATTACTAGGGCATGCAAAAAAATATTGTCTTATAGATGGTGAATTATATAAGAGGTCAACACCTGCTTCATTATTAAAATTTCTTTCCTAAAAAAATGAGTGTATTGAAGAAGATTTATAAAGGAATTTGTGGTATTCATATAAGGTTTATGGTTTTAATATCCTAGACAACATGAGCAGACTTTAATTGATCATTTATCCTAAAGTATGCCATTGGTATGATAAGAAAATATGACAAGTGCCAGAGATTTTTTGTTGTACCTTACCAACTTTGAGCTAAACTAACCATAAATATGTCTTAATGGCCTTTCTCTCAATGGAGAATTGACCTATCAAGACCATTCTCTAAGGTCTTATGAAGATAATAGTTTATTTTGGTAGTCGTGGAATATTGTACTAAGTAGGTGGAAACAAAGACCCTAAAAAAGATATCTATTAATAAAGTTATCTTTTTTCTATAGAAAAATATTGTTTATAGGTTGGGTCACCAAGAGTTTTTATCAATGATAATAATACCTAATTTGATAGCAAAAAGATGAGAGAATAGTGCCAAAAGCTCTATATTAATTGCAATTCTCCTCAACATCACCCTTATAGTCAAATGGACAAGCATAACTCACCAATAAACTGTTATGAAAAGGGTTAAAAAAAGATAGAAAGAACTAAGGAATAATGAGTTGAACTTCCTAATGAAATTTTATGGGTTTATAGGACTGTTAAAAAAACTTCAGTAAGAGAAACACTTTTTTTTCTAACATATAAGACTAAAGTTGTTATTCTTAGCTACAGGATGTTGTATTTCTCCATGAAAAATAATGAAAAAGAGTTGAGAGACAACTTGAATGTAGTGAAATAAGCTAGACTAACAATGTAAATAATAAAGTCTTAAGACATAGAACCATAAGATATCACAAAGCCAGAGTAAAAAAATAAATAATTCAAAGCAAAAGATTTAGTGTTGAAGAAATTAAAAGTAATGGGATGTCATAGTTACAAGATGTTGTATTTCTCCATGAAAAATAAAAGAAAGAGTTGAGAGCCAATTTGGATTTGGTGAAAGAAGCTAGACTAACAACTATAATGAAGAATAAAGTATTCAGACATAAAGCCACCTGGTATAATAATGCTAAAGTAAAAACAAACCATTTAAAGTAGAAGATTTGATGTTGAAGAAATTAAAAGTAACCATAAATGGTAAAGGAAAAGGAAAATTAGCTTCTATATGGGATGGCTTGTTCAAAGTAGCAAGGGTGATTAAGTCCAACACCTACCATCTACAAGATGAGGAGCGAAAGAATCTTCTTAGAGCATGACACTCAAATCATATAAAGTGTTTATTTCCACTAAACACCTATGATACTCCTGTTTTGATTAAAATTCTCTTTTTTAAAATCTTCAATAAAGGGTTTCCTTAGTTAAAATATCTAATGCATTCATGTTTTTTTTATTAAAGTTATTTCCATTAAATATCATTTTTTTTTCCATAACAGACATATATCTCTCCAAATTAAGTGTCTATGGTTCATGCCTCAATAAGTAATTGTCTTAAGAAAGTGTTATTCATAAATAGTAGAAACACAAACGAACATAAACAAACAAGAAAATAATGTCTATAATGAAACATTATTTATTTTAGCATATGGGCCCCATATGACCAAGACAAAACACATATAAACTAAAAAAAGAATTAAACTCTTGAGTTCCCTTATTCCTCTCCATATTTGGGCTCATAGGCAAGATACATTTTAGGATCATTCCCTAAGGCCGTAGAAAGACAAAAATTTATTTTGGTAGCCATGTAATATTTTACTGAGTAGATGGAAGAAGAGGCCCTAACATAGATAACTACTAGTGAAGTTATCTCTTTTCTGGAAAAAAAAATTGTTTGTAGATTTGGATCACTAAAGGTGTTGATCAATGATAATAACACCTAGTTTGATAATAAAAAGATGATAGCATAGTGTCAAAGGCTCCATGTTGACCACAAATTCTCCTTAATATCACCCTATAGAAAAATGGACAAACAAAACTCGTTAACAAGTTGCTACAAAGTGCATTGAAAAAAAAATAGAAAGAAGTAAAAGAGAATAAGTTGAACTCCTTGATGAAATTTTATGGGCATACAGGACCACTAAAAAAACTTCAACGGGAGAAACACATTTTCTCCTAACATATAGGACTAAATCTATTATTCCTATAGATATTGAATTTCTTCATGAAAAATAATGAAAAAAAAAAGTTAAAAGCCATATTGGATTTGGTAGAAGAAGTTAGACTAACAACTACAGTGAAGAATAAAGTCTTCAGACATAAAGCTACCTGATATCACAACATCAGAGTAAAAAACAAAGAACTGCACTTCTCTGGTACACGTATTGCACTTGTTGAATCACATGACCACACAATCCTCTGTATATGTGCATGACCTACTAGTACCTGACATAATTCCTCCTCATGTAAAAATTTACATTACAACTTCTGACTCCACATTCCTACACCATCTCACTACCCAAATAGAGGATACAATATTTTTGGCAGCATTGATATCATAACCTATTTTGTCCCCCCTATTTTCATATATATATTGAAGCAATTCAGCCAATTTTCGGCCATTTTAACCTTTTTTCTTATCGATGAATTTTCAAAAATCAAGAATAAAAAAATCAAAGAAAAATAAGAAAAAAATGTTTAGTGAGTATAATGATAATCAATTAAGAATTAAAGGAATAAAATGATATAATAACGATATTCTTAGATGGGGTAGAATATTTTTAGATTAAGGAATGAAACATAAGAATATTCCTAGATGGGGTGGTATAATAGAAAGACCTTTAAATAGATTATGAGGGATGGTTGAAAGGAAAACCCTAGCCACTATGAAAGGAGAAAAAAATAGAAAAAAGAAAAATAGAGTGAAAAAAAAGAATGAGATCAAGAGAGAAAAAAATTTTTGTAGAAAAGAAAAAAAGTATGTAGGAAAAAAAAGAGAGAAGAAGTAGAAAAACAAATATGGAACAAGAAAAACCATGGCCCATCTCATCTCTCTCCTACTATCACCAACCATCACCCTCATCACCGACCATTACCTCCATAAACCCCCATGCTAGCACATTGTCAACCACCACTTTTATAAACCCTCATGGTAGCGCTAATTAACTCCCACCGTGATAGTAGCACTAGAAGTAGCCCATCTTCTTTCTCTCTTCAAATTGAAACCACACCAAACCCTCAATCTTACTTTCTCCTCCATGCCCATGGATGATGACATCTCAGGCCAATCTCACTGACCATTTTAGGCACTTGCACGATATCCACTAGGAGTACCAGAAATAGCAATGAAGAGAGGAAAAAAATAATAAAGATTAAAATGGGTCCAATGCCTATTTCATACGAGTCCAATGCCCATTTCATAATCGAATCCCTCCCTTTAAGTATGAACATTGGATTTTTTTTTTATAAATAGCTTAATTGACGAGTCTTTTATTTTTTAAGGAAGGACGCTAAAGTTTTGGAATGATCTAATCGACGAGTCTTCTATTTTAGGGATGGACATCCATTTTTTTCATGAATGGTTTAATTGATGAGTCTTTTATTGGACATCAATTTTTTCATAAATGGCTAATCGACGAGTCTTTTATTTTTAGGAACAAATGTCAAATTTTTTGTAAATGCCCTAATCAATGCATTTCCTATTTTTAAGGATGAACGTCAATTGTTTTTGCAAAACATTAAAAATAAATTAAATAAATCATGAATAAACTCAGAAAATAATTTAGATGGTTAATAACATGTACTTTATGAGAAAACACATAGAAAAGATAACTTTTTGTTTGAAATGATACAATAAGGATGATGTTTATATTTTTAAGCATAATCAACCCCTTACATGAATATCTGAAACTAGTACTTATTTTATGATTTCTAATTCCTTTAATTTCTAGATGGCAACTCTATTTTTTTAATTCTCCTTTTAGTTTTTTAAGATCCCAATGTTTTGCTAGGTGCGACAACTAACATCTCATTCACATGCTAACAATAAGTACTTACACACCGTATCCATGTGGCACTCATAAGCATGCACACCGAGGTTTGGACAAGATATATAGGCCAAATATAGTAGCCTTCATTCATGAGTGCATCTAATTTTTAACAAAATAAAAGAGGAGCACATGTGTGCATATGGACGGTTAACAATATAATATTATAGTAAGTCAAAGATAACAAATCCCTTATCATTACATAGTTTAGATTATTCAAGATCATCTCTAAATATCATGTTCATCATAGTGCCACTATTGTATTCAGATGCACTAAGCAAACACAACCTTGCTCCATCACAAGTTGCATATACAAACTCCCCACAATGCTCTAGTATTCAAATGCTATATCATGAACAAGGTGCATCATTTTTAACTTATATAATTTTGAAATTTAATTTTTGAATAAGTAATTTTTATATAAGATGCAAAAATAATCAGGGGATGATAATACAAAAAAAAAATATAACTGTAAAAAAAAAGGTTGTTTGAGCTAAACCAATGCGGTGAATATAATTGGCCCTCCTATAGAACCAGGCTGGCCAACTTGATTTTTCTTTCTCTCTAGCTTTGACCTTGTCTTTTTTTTTTTTGACACTATCATTTTTTACTAGACAATAACACGATCAATCAAGTGACACTCTATACAACCAATAAAGTATGCTATTTCTCGTGGGATCATTTGCAGGCTTTCACCATCTCTTGGCAATTTAAATACCTTTCACATATTGAAGTATGTTAGCGTTAGCACCCTTACTATGGTGAGTTACACTTCATATTCATCTTCTAAGGTAAGTTATGGTATTTATTTAAATACTAGTATGCACAAATGAAATAGACAAGAACAAATAATCCTCTACTACATATTATATTACCTGCTTATAATTTCTATTAAATTGTCTCGATATGTTTTAAACTAATTTAAATATCAGAAAGTTTGTTTTATATATAACATTAACCCACTCTGGAACACCCATTTTAAAGTATTTTTGTGACTTTATCATACCAATATTCAATTTCATTTAACCTTTGATTAGGAAAAAGACTTACATTGGTGCTTTTTATATATATAAAAAAAAGACTAGGAATTCATAAAAATGGTTGATCTTGGTTTTTCATTAAATTCATTTATATACTACATAAACCCTGAATTAAAAACAAGTCAATAAAAACCAATATTAAAATTTGAAATAATGATATTATATCAAAATTTATAGAATTATATCTTAGATTATTTTTTATATGAATTTTTTCCATCACCTCTCTTTACTTTTGACTTATTTAAATAAAATGATTGATAAAATCTATATTATTCATCTTGACAAAATTTCATAATATTAAAAAACAAAGAATTGAGTTATAATAAAGTTTAAAACTTAGGAACTAAAGAATAATTACTCCTATTTGTTTTAAACATAAAATCTAATTTTCAAAATCTTTCAAAACAAAAAAAAGTGATTTTCAAAGATTATGATGCTAGTTATTTGGTTTGTTTTAACAAAAAGATTCTTTTTATTTTAAAAAGAATCTTAAAGAAAAAAACAAAATCGATAAATAATACCAAGTAAACATATATAAATATTTAAACATTATAAATGGTGTTTGTTTTATAAAAAAATATTTTTTAAAACATATTTTTTTTATAATTGATAAATAATGATATAAAAATATTATAATAATAGATAAATGATGATGTAATAAGATGATAAACTATGATTGTTATAAGAGCTAATGTGAAAAGAATGGAGATAATGATAACGATGACAACAATAATAATAATAAAAAAATAATAGTATTGACATAATGAAGGTAGTGATGATGATATAGTGATAAATTATTAATGATGATAATGATTATAAACGAATAATAGTGACAATAATAATAATAATAATAAAAAATTATGATAATATTAGAATAATAATGATGATTATAAAAATAATAATAATATAAAAGTGAATTAATTAAAAATACAAAGTGATTAATTAAAAATATTGAATCATCTCTTACTATTACTAAAATATTTTATGCAAACTTCCAAGCTTGAAAAAATATTTTCAATAAATTAACTAAAATTATAATAATACTTTTACTTTGATTAATTCTTTTCTAAAATATTTCAAATAAAACGAACACCTCTTGTGTCTATTACTTGAAAAAAAAAAAAAACCTCCAAAGAGGGAAAAAAAAAAAAAAAAAATCAGCCCGTTAAGTGTTAACTTTATCAACCAAAGCATCACACTCGCTTTCTCGTTCACGCGCTTCACCATTTCCTTCACTACACTGAAAGACCTGCGAAAAGAAAGACACAACTGAAAAAAATCTGATTGAATCAATATAGGTTTAGGGCTATCCCTAATCGGGATATTATTATTCCCAATTCGGTGTTAAGATCAATCAAGATGGGCACGAATTCGTTATCTTCAGAATCAATTACCGA
>Ga0325410_1008775_pt1 | contig 10903 bp, 5 predicted proteins | sample PopdelMetagenome_16_FD_206182 | JGI IMG/M metagenome (GOLD analysis project Ga0325410, IMG submission 206182) | Populus deltoides microbial communities from Bellville, Georgia, United States - Xylem-PdIQD-R3 | ecosystem: Host-associated > Plants > Phyllosphere > Stem > Wood/Secondary xylem...
TTGATATATATTTTATATATATATATATATATATATATATATATATATATATATATATATATATATATATATAAATATGAACAGTATAACCCCAAAATGGCACACCGAAACACTCCCAAACTGAAACATTCCATTACAATTGAAAAAACAAAACACCTATCGAAACGGTATTGACAACCTTGATTGTGAGGGTTAAAATTACACAAAAAAACTACACAAAAATCCAAAATAAAAAACAACAATAAAAAAAGGGTTAAAATTGCAAAACAATAAAAATAAATCATAGGGCAACAATAAATTTTCAATTTTGAGAGTTAAATTAAAAAGAATAAAAACATTAAAAAATCAAAAAAATAGAAAGAATGAAGAACAAAATAAATAAATAAAGCAATATAAACTTTGATTGAATGGTGAAATTAAAAACAATAAACTTTTTATAAAAAAAAGTCAAGGAAAAAAAAGAAATAATAGGAATAAGGATCAAATAGAAGACTTCAAAACATAATAAACAAATATGATCTTGCATAAATTTTCAACATGTTTTTTTTTATATAAAACAATTCTTATATGTAATTCGAAAAAGTCATGCACACATCTAATTAAACAAATCAATAAGCATAGCATAAAAAAATGAAAAAAAAAGACTCATCAACAATAAATAAAAACAAAATTGAAAAAACTAAGAGATAAATGTAGATCAAGATAATTCATATCGCAACACGGGTAATTTACCTGATTGTGTTTAATGAATTTATTTATCAAAATAAATTTATATTAGAAACTGACACACATAAAATTTATTGAATAAAATAAAAGAGAAAAAAATACTATGCAAAACCGGATGTATTAAAAATCTTAAAAAAGAATCAATATTTACAAAAAAAGAAATTTAATAAATATAAAATTTTAGAAAAATTATAGATGAATCATACCAACCTCTTTAAAAATTAAACACACACAATATCATTAAAAAATAATCACAATCTAAAAATGGCCAAATAAAAAAAAAGTCATAGAGAAAAAGTATTAATTAAATCATAAACCCAAAAAGTTATTTAAAAAAATACACATAAAATAAGACATTAATTGAGATAAAAAATTATTACTTTTTAAAAGAGAAGAATAGGCCAAACGCGTAGCTAAGCTTAGCATATGGCCTATCAAGCAACAGCCCGCATACATGTCTTTATTTTCTTTAAAGTTAACGGGGGAGGATGACATCCACCCCAACCATTTCATTAAAAAAAAAAAGGAATTGTCATTGTATGGAACCCAAAAAAACCTAACATCAACTCGAAACCTAAAATATTTCCAAGTTCAAATATATTTTTTAAAACTCTTTGAAGGTAAAAAAAAACTAATATGAACTCTCCTCGTCATATAGAACTATTTGCACAAAATTCGACTGTTTAAGTGACCAAAATCATTACCAATGACAGTTTTCTCTTTCTACGCCAAAATCCAACGACTTCCTCTCACTTCTCCCACCAAAAAAGAATTGAAAAAATAATAAAAGTAAAATTTGGTACTAAAATTAAATTTTTAAAAATTACATGGACTAGTTACTTAATAGCTCAAAAAGATGGGGGACTAAAATGAACTTTTGAAACAAATTTCAAATCCACCACCTATTCTACCTGTCTTTTTCACCACAGTCCCCTATCTTTTAATTCAACCATTTCTCCTATTAAAATATGCAATTGGGTGTTAATTTGAGTTTAAAGAGTTAAATTGCGCCAAATAAAATTTTGAGGATCAAATATAAAATTAAAAAAAACTGCTCCAATCCATAATATCGTGTGAGGAGGTGAACGATAATAATAAAAAGCCCTCTCTTAGTTTTTTTTTAATTAAAAGAATTTTACAATAACCTAAAATGCATTTATATTAATGTGTTCTTTTCTTGCATTAGAAATTAACTTGGAATGCTATCTTGGAGGGCGGGTTAAATGATGGTTAGTATAAGCTGTTTAAAAGTGTAGTGTTGATTGTTTTTTAAAATGTTTTTAATTTAAAAATACATTAAAATAATTTTTTTAAAAAAATTATTTTTGACATCAATACAATAATATAATCCAAAAATATTCATAAAATTAATTATAAGCAAAATTTTTTTTTAAAAGTTTTAGAAATGCAATTTTAACCGTATTTTTAAATACACATACTATAAGTGGTCGTTTGAGAATATGATTGGAGATACTTTCTAAAATAATTTTTGTTTGAAAATATGTTAAAATAATATATATATTTTTTATAATTTATTTTTTAATATTAATATATCAAAATAGTAAAAAAAAAAATACTAAAATAAATTAATTTAAAAATAAAATTCAAATGTTCACAAAAGCAAAAAAAACAGGTTGAATGCGAAACATCTCTTGTATTCAAGTTTCAAACGCAGCGTTTTAACTTTTACGCTCACAGCTGAATCATACACGAGGACTCCCCTTTATTCCATCATTTCATCTACTCATTTAGGGTTTACTTCACTCCCCCTCCCCCCTCTCTTCCTCCACAAAGCTATGTCATGATCCCATTGAATTGAATTGAATTCTCCAAACCCTAAAAGAAATCATAACTCTTTTTAAAATATAAAATAAAGACTGAAAAAAAAAACATGTCAACAACTCTCCCTCCCATGGAGTGTTCGTATGTAACTGAAGAATTTCTCCGTGAATTGAAGGGCGGAAACCATAGCTTCCGTCTCCCTCACCCTGTGCCTATTCTTCGATTTCTCTACGAGCTCTCCTGGAACTTGGTACTACTATTATTTATACTTGCTTTCCAATTTGAGTTTATTTTTACTTGAATATGTCTCGATTGATTGTTTTAGGTTCGAGGAGAACTGCCGTTTCAAAAGTGTAAAGCTGCTCTGGATTCTGTGGAGTTTGTTGATAAAGTGTCTGCCGTAGGGCTGGGTTCGAATTTCGCTGATATTATTACTCAAATGGCTCAAGATGTTGGTTTTGTTTTTGTCCCTCTCCTTTTATGATCGAGTATATCAGAGTTAACGTGAATTTGACTTATTTGTCTTCACATAGTTATAACTATCATAATTATTGTTTGATATGCTATTTTGTATTGCTTAATCTACACTGTGACTTTGGAACCTAAGTTTTTGATCTCTTATTATCTGTGGTAATCGATGATTTTTATTATAAACTCATGTGCTTGACTGATTTTGCAGCTAACAATGTCTGGAGAGTACCGTTCTCGTCTCATAAAGTTGGTTAGTATTGATAATTTTTAAGGCCTTTATTTGTATGTTTGATGCTCAAATTTCTGGTTGTTTTTGTTGCGTGGAAATAACTGCTCTGTGCTGCTGCTGCTATTTATTTTGATGTTTCCAGTTATCTGCTTTATACCTGTGAATCTCACATTGCTTAGTGCAGAACGTGCTCTTTAATTTTGTGTTCATTTTATCAGTTCAACCATAGCATTCGTGTTTGGAAACCCTCCAAATTTAGTCTTACAACATATATGAATTTCATTACTAAATGTTTCCCTCTTATTATAAAGCATCATCTGCTATATACTGATAGTGTCATGCTATGATGTGTATTTGGTTACCTGTTCTTGTCCATGCATCATTTTTTGGTTTAGATGGAATATATATGAGAATCTTTAAGGAAACATAAGTATTGCTTGGATTGTCCTTTTTCAGTATGATGCCGTGGGGCTTGTAGGGTGGTGCCTTTTCCATTTAGTTTAACTTGTGAGTCTTTGTTTGTCTAGTCTCTTCTGTTTGTTCAGTGTCTGTGTGCCATTTATTTGTTAACATAAACATGCAATATACCTTGCACAGTACTGAATTATTTATTAATGTGTGGGATAACCTATATCTTCTTCATTTTTTGATTTTATTAATGTGTGGGATAACCTATATCTTCTTCATTTTTTGATATTTGGCTTTCCATGCTTCTCCCCCATTTGAGTGTTACTATGCAGTCATTGTTAAATATAAAGTCCTTTCTTTCTTTTCAGGCAAAATGGCTGGTTGAATCTGCATTGGTCCCATTGAGGTTTTTCCAAGAGCGTTGTGAGGTGGATCTTTTGTTCGTTTAAAATGTTTTTGCTGCTCATCATTTCATAACACTTATTTGGTCTCTCATTTGACCTTAGTAAAAAAAAAGTTTTTAAGTACACATTTTCTGTTTGCAGGAGGAATTTCTGTGGGAAGCTGAAATGATAAAGATAAAGGCTCAAGACTTGAAGGGCAAAGAGGTGAATTAATTAAAATGTTCACAAACACAAAACTATTGTTTTGAATTTGGAGCTATTACTTTCATCAACTTTGGGTATATCCAGCCTGGGTTCTTCAGTGAACTTAATTCCCTGCACATCCTCTGGACTTTGTTTCCGAACACCTGATCTGATCATTGAATGTTGATTAGCATTTAGCTTTTTGCTTTTCATATATAACAAGAAATTATGTCAATGTTTGGATGAGTTAATTGATCTTGCACCCGTGCAAATGAAATTTGAGGAAGACATGGAAGATCTGTTTTCGCGGCTGATGAGTTAATCATTTTATTTTTTTCGGCCATGATAATCACTTGAAGCAGTTTGCATTAGAGTTCCATGAGACTACTTAATCCTGCATGCAATTGATATATTTTTCTATTGCTTTCAGGTCAGGGTAAACACACGTCTTCTTTATCAGCAAACAAAATTTAACCTTCTCCGCGAAGAGAGTGAGGGCTATGCCAAACTGGTATGCTAAATATTTGATTCTTTCTTTGCTCTTTGTAAAGTTTTCAAGTTAATTTGTTGATCACCCTTTTACAAATGTATGCCAATGGAGGGAACATTTGTTGCAATTCGTCATATCACTACATGATTTTTTGTTTGATTCTTCTCTCATCATATAAAATATTGGAGGCTTTCTAGTAGAGGTTTGCTTTCTTTAATTTTAATCTGTATACCTATATTGGGAGGTAAATTATTGCTTTGACCCAATAGATTTTTCTACACAAGGCACATTGCTCTAAAACTGTTTGCTCTTGGGTTCTTTGATAACTGTATTTTTAATAGTGCATTAGTTCATCATCAGAACTGTGTTTTATGTTTCTAATAACCAAATGGTTTGCTTGCATGAGAACAAATCATTTTCTTACTGCTGATAGTGTATCCCATAAAGTTTCTTTAATTTAATCCTGTATGCCACCTTGGAATTGGAGTGACAAAGCAATTGCAACTTGGCAATTTGGACAGTCTAGATTGTGCATTGAGCACAGTGAAAAATCATGTTTGTGTGAGTTTTCCAAGTGAAGAATGGTCAAATATGGCTATTTTATTAGATGAATGAAAAATGCGCAGGCTCCATTTTTTTTCTTGATAAAGGACTACGCTGTTTGAAAACAAAGAATTAAAAAAATAACATTTCATTATTTTACTTGTGCTTCACCGTTTATGTTTATTTTGCTTTGGGACATTTCTCAAGATGTATTTGTCTCTACGTCCACAAAATATTAATAGATATCTGAATTAAAAGTGTAGCCTATGTTTGCATGTATATATTTTTGGAGTTATAGCAGACAGTTCCATGTGGTTAATGTTGAAACTTGAGATTGTGTTTGTGTCTATAAAACGTAGGTGCAAAGGAAGTATTTCTTAGCATCTGTTTATTCAGTCAGTCCTAGCTTAGGTAATGCGCCTTATAATGTTACTGACAATTAGTTGCAGCCAATCAGCTACCCTTTAGCTATATTTATGGTAACAAGATCTTAATTTTCTCTTAGTCTCTTCTATCTGTTTTTCCCTCTGTTTATTTCTGTTTAACAAGTGGGCTCTCTTGTGCACTTTTTTTGTACTAGCTATTTTTGGGGGAATTATTTTCTTGGCCTTTATCTCTTATGTAATAAATGATTGGAGCATTTTCTTGAGCTTTATGGATATGTTGTTTTGCTTGGAATGTAGCTTTTTATTTGTGATTTTCTTTTGAGCAATGTTTGTATATATATATTACATCAAACATTAAATTACTTTTGTAAAATTGTATCTTGACATGATCAAGTTGGGGTGTCCTTTTTTTTTTCTTGATCAAGGAAATGAAAAATATTATGAAAGTAGATGAGGCTGTAATGCTGCATCCCTGATGAGACTACTCTATGCAATACAAAGAATTTTTATGCATCATATTCCTGCTGTTTTTGGTCAGGTTTGCATGATCTGCTGCTTAGTTATAATGCTTTGCTTGGTCATGCTTAGAATTGGAGTCTTATATCAAGTGGAACTCTGCAAGGGGCAAATCTTATTGGGTCAGATCTGAATTTTAAGATTAGATTATTTTTTACCACCTATATGATTGATATAAGCTGAGATGGCTTATCTTTAGTTTTGGTTTGGTTTGTTGAAGTTTTTCTTTCTGTCTTCCATTATAAAGCACATGCACTTGTTGAGTTATTCTCTACATGCCAAGTATGTTCCCTAAGTGATGCAGACAACAAAAAAAATCATGATTGATGTCCTTTTGTATAAAAGGGTATTTCTGTAATTTTCAGATTTGCTGGAAAATCTGGAAAAAATGTCTAGGCCTAGGTTATTTTCTATTTAGTATTTTATTAGTTCTAAAGTAATAAGCTTTATTAGTTTTTTCCTCTTCTACATAGATTTCTTATATAGGAAAATAAGTTCTTGTTGGACCAGGAGTAGGCATCTCTATATAAGGTTTGTGTAGTCTAAAATAAGCCTTTTAATATTTCAATGACAGTTGATGAATAAAATTCCAGAAATTTGCTTTTCATTGTGTGACTGAACCTCCCCTTAGGTGTGACTCCTAAGAACCTAGGTGTGAAGCTTAGGTTTTTCTATCCTCTAGGTGTTACTCCTATAATCAATCTACATCCTTCTTATATTCCAGCATAAATTCACAACGTTACAGCCCTAAACAACCTCTAAAAAGTCAGATTCAGAACAGCCTCCTAGGCTGCCCTAAAGTAGTTGGTATCAGAGCTTCAAGATCCTAGGATGCGTTCTACTTAAATTATGGTGACTGTCTGTCAACGAATTGAATTCCAAGTTTGAGAGCATTATGCAAGCAGTTGGGCAAGAGTTAAGTCTACAAATGATAGGATGGATGCAATGGAAACATCTAACAATGCTAGGTTTGGTAGGGTGCAAGTAGTATTAGATAGTTTGACAAAGGCTGTTCTAAGCAAGTATCCTGTTGAAACAACCCCTAAACTTAGCACGGAACTTGGAAATCGAGGTTTGCAAGGGTTGGCTAATGATCAAGCAACAGATCCCAATTGGCATGCTGAATCATGGAAGAAGGTACTGAAAATCTTAATCAGCAACTTGAGAAGCAACATCAGCAAGCTGAAACTACAAAATGGCATGCAAAAGAGATAGAGCAACCTGCTTTTGTTGATAAGACAAAATTGGAATTATTTTCCAAAGGGTAGATTCTACAAGAAACAAATGCATTTCAGACTGACAATGACTTGGAGAGTGAACGAGAAAAGGCATTCTCTAATCAGTTTATTACAAAGCTTAAAGAAATATGTGTTACACTTGATGTAGCCAAACAAAAGAAAAATGTTGATGAGCAGAATGTTAATGAAAGCAAGGATAGCAAGGACAAAGTGCAACTGGCAATGCAAATGGATTCATTGTTCATGATTTTGATTTTGAAATTTATAGCACAAAATTCATATTATCATTTCTGTCTCCTACAGAGTGGTTCATATTTAATGGAGTTTCCTTGAGGCAAGGATGTCACTGCACATTATGTGGGTTTTGCTACATCGACACTTAAAAACTCAAGGTTGAGTTTTTGCCAAGCAAGGGCGCAGACTGCAAAAGAAGCAAGATATATCTTTTTGTATAGAAGGGTATTTCTGTAATTTTCAGATTTTCTGGAAAGTCTTGGAAAATTTTCTAGGTCTAGGCTATTTTCTGTTTAGTATTATATTAGTTCTAAAGCAATTAGCTTTGTTAGTTTTTTCTTATTCTAAATAGATTTCTTATATAGGAAAATAAGTCCTTGTTGGACTAGGAGTATAAAGGTTATCTAGTATTTTAATATTTTACTCACAGTTGATGAATAAAATTCCAGGAATTTGCTTTTGATTGTGTGACTCAATCTCCCTTTGTGTTTCTATCCTCTAGGTGTTAATCCTAGAATCTATCCACTTCCTTCCTCATATTCGAGCTTAAATTCACAACTTAACAGCCCCAAACAACCTCTAAAAAGTCAGATTCAGAATAGCACAGTAGGCTGTCCTGAATCACAAAGCTTTTGGCTAGCTGTTTTCACTTGAATTCTTTTTTACTCAATCTATTTAGGTATGGTATGGTCAGATAACTTTATTGGTCCATGTAGAACAATGTAATAGCAAAGATAGAAAAAGCACAATTCCCTATAGGAAATGGAAAGATCGAGCAAGAAGAAACAATACCCTATAGGTGAGGGCAGGTCCCTATAGGAGAGGGCTAAAGAGTTTGAAGGAAAAGCTGTAGGAGAGGGTTCAAATAAATAGTAGAAACGATACTCAGATTATGAATCATCCTTATGAAATATTACCTTTTAACAAAAAAATAAATAAATTCTAGAAAGCTATCAAATAATAATAAAATTTTAAATGTACTAAACTAGCAATGAATGAGTGAACTTTCTTGTTCTTATACTGCATCATTGTTCTAGCATTTACAGTAGGTTTCATTATGATATTTATTGTTCAAGTGGATCTGCAGGTTACTCTTCTCTATCAAGGTTCTGAAGATACAACTGAAAATACATCAGCAGCGACAATAGGCATCATTAAGGTTTTGACTCGGGCTTGCATTTTTTGACTTATAATTTAGCTTGGACTGACCCTCATTTTTCTCACATCTTATTAATGCAATCTCTGCAGTCATTGATTGGTCATTTTGATTTGGACCCAAACCGTGTTTTTGACATTGTAAGTTGTTCCTATTTGTTACTTTCATACAGTTCACGTTGTTGTACTGATGCAGAAATTGATAATCAGAGGTTAATTTTTGGATTGCAATTATTTCATGATTTTCAGGTTTTAGAGTGTTTTGAACTTCAGCCTGATAGCAATGTCTTTTTGGAATTGATACCCATCTTTCCTAAGGTATGAATCATTGTTGTTAAGGTTGGCATAAATGTTCAAACTTTAAATTATGATTAAGTAACACACAAGTTCAGGTTTCTCATACCATTGAATTTTTTTTTCTTCAGTCACATGCATCGCAAATTCTTGGTTTCAAGTTTCAATATTATCAGCGAATTGAATTAAATAGCCATGTCCCATTTGGGCTGTATAAGCTTACAGCTTTGCTGGTGAAGGAAGAGTTCATTGATCTTGATAGCATGTAAGTGGCTTGCCCAAGCTTTTATTCTATAGCACAGTGGTTCCTTAAAGTTCTGTGATCATTGATTACTTTAATTCTTAATAGCTTGTAATGTTTCAAGAACTGTTAGTTGTCAGAAGTTCTTTAGCTGATCATCTAAATTCCATCAACATACTTATTTTGCTAGTTGCCAAAAAGAGAAACTTAACCTGTTATTTTTATGTGAATTGATTAAATGGAAATAATGTATCCATTTAATGATTAGAATTCATTGGGTGTAAGATTGGAATTAATTTGCAGATAGCATTGATGCTATTTTAATCATTTTTAATTTTATTTCAAGTGCTTTCATGGTTACCAGCTGATTGTAATTTCATTATTCCTTATGCCTAGCTGTGTTTTTTTGTGTGTGGCATAGGATAGTGTTCCTTCTAGTCTAATGAGTGGATAATCAACAAGAAAATGAGTGCGCTTTATCTTGAAGGGTATTTTATTTTCAATTACGAGGATGATTTATTTCTTGCTGAGCATAACACATCTTTTTTATCTATAGGATACTAGACTAGGGTCTCTATAGTCTTGCAATACACCAAAAAGTAAGGATTGCAATGGGTACCCATGGTTTTGGATGGTAGGATAACCATAACCTATCCATTTCCCATTAGTTAAGGAACTTGGATAACAATATCCAAACCATTGGATTTCAAATATCCATTTGGTTAACCGTTATCCATACACTTATTTTTTCAGAAAGACTTAATTGAGTGCTTGATTTTTAATTTTTTAAATCAATAATTTTAATAAATTTGGTCAAAAATATTATTAACATATAATCATATTATTAACAACAACTAAATAAGTTAAAAAACAGAAAGCAGAGAGCTAGAGATTGTTTTAGATTTAGAGCTTGTGAGCAGAGTTAGTGAGTATTTACAAGTAATGAAAAAAAATGTATTACATCACATGCATGCACGCATGAACGTGGGAGCTTGTGTGTGTGTTTGTTTGTGTTTTAGATCGGATATGGTTCTCATAACTGCAAATATTTTCCAGATATAATTGTATTTGTACTTAATGTGTGTGTGTGTTTGTGTGTGTGTGTGTGTGTGTGTCCGCGTTTCAGATTTTATCCAAATCCAAACCAAAACCATTTTTTACCTAAAAAACCTATCCATTTGGATCGGATTGGATGGATGCCCATTGAAGTGCCATCCTTATCAACAAGGCATTTTAATCCGCATTGCTTAGCCAACCTTTCATTAGATATTGCTTGTCGATCACTCAAGGATCCCTACTCCTAAGAAAAGATTCATAAAGTGAATGGACATGTGTTCACTTGGGATTCCTTCATTCGTTAGATTTTCTAGGCTGTTCCTAGGAGGCAGTTGTGAGTCATGTGATGGTCGATTGAGGTTGGTTACGGTATTGTGCCAGACAAAATAAGAGCCAAAATGTTCAAGTAGTAACTAATCAGGCTTATCCTAATTGATAAATCAACCTGAACAGGATCACATTCATTTACCTATATTAAGACATGTACTTAATAATTTGTTCCTATTATGATGAAAAAAACCCTTCACTGATCAAATAGCTGATTTCA
>Ga0325410_1008783_pt1 | contig 10898 bp, 6 predicted proteins | sample PopdelMetagenome_16_FD_206182 | JGI IMG/M metagenome (GOLD analysis project Ga0325410, IMG submission 206182) | Populus deltoides microbial communities from Bellville, Georgia, United States - Xylem-PdIQD-R3 | ecosystem: Host-associated > Plants > Phyllosphere > Stem > Wood/Secondary xylem...
GTTAAATTTTTGACATCAAAAATATATATATATATATATATATATATATATATATATATATATATATATATATAATTTGGAGAAATTCTTAATCACGTGATGATTATAACCGTGAAACTTTTAAAATTTTGAAAAATATAAAATGTTATTGTGTCATGTTTTGAGATATGATTTTTTTTTAAAAAAAAATTAGCAATGTATGCATGTCATGCGAATGATTTACTGTTACAAATATCGGAGGTGAGATTTTGCGAATGGAAGATTTTCTTATTTATTCCTTGTAAAAAACGCAATGTTTTATTAAGTTTTGGTTTTTTTCCTTCGTGTTTTTCTTTATCTTATTTTTTCTTTGTAAATTGTCCTGAACATGAATTTTTTTAGTTAAAAATTTACTTCTAAAAAATAGTTTTAATTATATTCTCTGGTGTTTATTTGATGTTGTGATGTATAATAATTTTGAAAAGTACTTTTCACTTGAAAATATATCAAGATATTTTTTTTTATTTTTAACATCACATCAAAACTATTAGAAAACATTAAAAAAATATCAATTTAATATATTTTCAAATAAAATATATACACTTTTATAACACATCCAAAAATAAAAACCATTGTTCTCCTATACACTTATGAACAAATAGCTTTTATGCCTTAGAATAGTGTATAAGAAGAATTTCATACATTGTAATTCTTTTATTTGTCCCTTATCAACAAGTTTGATACAACCTTTTTCTTTCTATTTATTTTCTATAATTTAATTTTATAAGTTTATTGTTTTCTCTAGTTCTATGATTTATCTTTATTTACTACTTTTTTTTTATTTAGCATTTTCTTTATTTAATAGCTTTAGAATCTCATATAAAATTTCCAGTATCATCAACTATCAAATCAAAAATTATTTTTATTAATATAAGGATATACATTAAGAAAATTTTGCTGCATCAATCTTCCGAATTAGAGAGGACTTGTTCTCATGTTCAAATTGCTCTTGTTTTGATATTGTGGTTGTTCAATCAAAAGCTCCCAACCCTTTACATGTTCAACTTTTTAGTTAGAAACATCATAGATGCTATTAACATGTTCATCCTTCTTAGCAACGAGACCAATCTTAGCATTAAGTTGAAGACCATATACAAGAACTCTTGTAGTAGCCTTCTCAATCTCTAACTCACCAGAGATTTAACATTTTAAGGACTAAATAATCTCTTCCTTGTATCTAAAATGAATAATATGAAATTTGTTTAAGGAGTTAATTGAAAAATTATATGTTGTTTTAAGGGGAAATTAAATTTGCAAAATATAAAAGCATTATTTAATAGTTTTTAAATATTAGAAAGGTAATTAATATATAAAAAACTTTTTTTTTAAAAAAAATTGATAGTACTTTTATACTATTTTAAAGAGGTAAAACAAAATTAACTCTATCCAAATCTAATAATGCATGGCTAGATGTACTTAGCCATAACCTAAAATTCATGTATGAACATCCCCAATGAAAATCATCTCTCTGGTTTATTTAGAACATACTATAAATTTTGCCTTTTCAACATGCAAAGCTTTACTATTTTGCTTTTAATGACTCAAAGTGATGGAATTTCTACTTAGTAGAAAAACATACCTACACATCAATTTGCACTAATAAAATTCACTACCATATTTAGCAATACTATAAAAGGTTGGGCATGAGTAAAATAACTTATAATTCATCATCCATCTCGATTGAGAGAGGATTTCACAATGTCAAGCTTTTTAACAATTGATTGGGTGAAAAAAAAGAATTCTCTAACTATTTTTTAGTTATCAGATATTTCATGCTTTTATTGATATCTATTAATCAATCATACAACATAACTATCAAGTTAAAAAAGTGCATCTGTGTGTATGTGATTTCTTATATCATGCTATTAATTGCACATGATACACAATCCATTTTCTTTTATCCTTAAGACTTTTAGGATATTTTTCAAGATTTAAAGTCTTTCTTTTAATAATAAGATTGTTTATAGATTTATGATCAAGAATTAATTAACTTATTCATGCAAGTTTATTAAGAAAGACTTAACATGTTTTTAGAATAGTCCTTAAAATATCTTGACTTCAAGCATAAAACTTGTTCCACCTATGTCCTATATTTAAAAGATTTTTAAAGAAAACCATAGCATAATGGTGGCAATAATTTCCTTGTCATTTTCCAGCAACTAGCATGCCATCAATATATAATGACAAGAAATTAAAACTCTAATCTATGTCATTTAATATACAAGCAAACATCTTCTTCAATCATCATAAGTTTATCAATTTATGATTGCTCGATGGAATTGAAGATATCATTGTTTGAGAGATTATTCTAATCTATATGCATATAGAGTTTGCAAATTTTGTGTTGCTAATCTTTTATAATGAAACCAAATAATTGATCTATATGGATCCCATCCAGATCTATGTTGACAACACAATTTTAACGCTCAGTCAGTAAAGTTTTGAGGCTAAATTTATGATGATTACCAAAATTAGATAAATCCACTTACTATTAAAAGAAAGTTTTTCTCATATTTACACTATATTAGGTGTAGCCTTGGATTGCCAAATGAACCTTTTGGCCTTTCTATAAAACCATCATCCTTTTATATGATTTTTAAAACTTATTTATTTCCAATGGTCTTTTTACCTTGACGGAAGGTCAATGAAGTTCTAAACATGGTTAATCTTATTAGATTTTATTTTCTCTACCATTTTATTAATTCTTCAATTCTTTACTAACAAGAGAAGAGAGAGCCTTTTTTTTTTTTTTTTAAATCTTCATCATGCATAAAGTTTCCTTTTCTATTCTAAAATGATGATGAGAAATAATTATGTTTGTTCTTTTACAAGGTTGAGGTCTTAGAAAATTTTATATAATAGAGTGCATCATCCACTAATAAGCAAATAGCTCTATTAATTTCAAAATGTTAAGGAATTTATTCTCCTACCCTAAATGGTGCAATATAAATGTAAAGTTTTAGATATCCCATCTTATGAAAACAAATAGTTTTCCAAACTTTATCTTTATAACAAAAATCCTTTGCAATGAAATATGCTCTCATGGCCTAATTGAGACACACCTTTATTTGATTGCTTCCCAAATAACACATATCTTTTTTAAGTGATCAAGGTATCTTATAAAGATACATCTTTATTTTTTTTTAATAAAGCCTTCCTTCTCACACACACTTGTAAGAAGTATTATATATAACAAATAAATAAAAGCAAGGTCTCAAATGAGTTAAGTTATAAAATCTTCCTTACCATAACTCATAATATGAAGGCTAATTTGGAAAAGATATTTCTAAAAATATTGGCAGCAAATAACATTACATCCCTACTATAAAGTATGCATAAATGTTCTTAAATCATCATTGTTTTAACTATATCTAGCAAGGCTTGATTTTGTTTTCACAACATCATTTTGTTGTAGATTTCTAAGAATCACTATATGATAATTATCCTTTTTATTTTTATATATAATTCCTTGAATCTCTCAAATAGATATCACCTTTTTGGTCAATTTAAAAACCTTGATACTTCTATTTAGTTGATTCTCGATATCATTTATATATTTTCTAAAACAATCCAATGCTTCAAATATACAGGAGATCAAATAGACATGATATGAATAAAAGTGTGTATAGTCATCATAATTCTTAAAATTATTCATCATATAGATACTTATCTTTTTTATTAGTTTATGTAATTTATCCTTAATCTCTATTATATAGTGCTTAGAGCAATCTAATGCTTCAATTTATATAAAAACCTTGATTATTTTATCTAGTTGATCCTTTAATCTCTTTTATATAGTGCCCAGAGAAATCCAATACTTTAGATTTGTAAAAGATCAAATAGACATGACCAAAAAATACATTGTTAACTATAAAAGATGATAAAATAAGGATCTCTTCTTACCTTCCTCTTATATACATTTGAATCATGTATATTTAAATGAATAAGTTATATATGAGACTTCTCCCTAATTTCTTTTCCAAGTGGTTTTCTAGTTTTTTTTATCAAAAATATTCACAAATTGGTAGATTGACTTTTACGAGTGAGCTTAAAATAGACCTTATCTAACAAATCTATTTATCTTGTTTTTCCCTATATATGTTGCCAAATTAGCCAGTTGTTTAAAAAAATGTAAAAACTATTAAGAAATGAGCAAACCAAAAGAATTATATGAATGTCTAACATATAAAACTAGAAAATCATCTAAAACTAACCATAAAAATAACAATTTATTCTAAGATACTTATTGATAGAGTGCTATATAGGACTCAATTTTCACGAGCAATATACTCAACTTTCACCGAACTTTGATGGGCAAAGCTTGATATGATATTGAGCTCCATTATCCTTATTGGGGTGTACCATATTTATGGAGGCCGAGGTCTTCAAAACTTTTTTATTCATCTAACACTAGCTAAATGACAGGTTGTTAGTGTCATAGACATCATCATCAAGCTTCTCTAATTTCTAAAAAATATTAAACATATTTTGAGCATAATAAAAAATATTTTAGAAGCTAAAAATTTTCTCAAACATTAACCAATATAATAAAAATTATAAATACTCCCACTATTCAAATACAACCATTTTATCAAGAAAATATTGATATGAGGTTACAAAATAAAAAACCTCTAATCTTCTAGTCTTAAAAATTTAATAAAAAAATTATTATTTTAATATTATAAAATAGGTTATTTGAGAAAATCTAGTTGCAAAACAATTCTTCGAGATCACTACCCGCTCCTATACACGCTACTAGGTATGCATAGGCTTTCCTCCAGTAAAGCCAACAATATCAAACCTCACACACATTATGTCTCTATCAGCGAGGTTATTGTCTTACAATGGTCTAGTGCACATACTAGTGTGCTTCGCATAAAACTAGTGTGCTTCGGATTATGCGCTTGGCTACTGAACCAAGCCTATAGTGCTCTCATCTACTCTACATTCTACACCATTGTTGGGCTGATCCTCATCCTTGTGGGAGGTGCGTGCAAGCCGCACACTACTTTCTTATCCGATGTTTTCTAGTCTAATTTTTAACCTAAATAAATTTAGATCTCTAAGAAATCATAACTTTCACTAAAAAATTAAGATTAAGTCATATTTCATATCATTGGAAAACTTTCGTTTAAAAGTTTATACTATAAAATATCACATTATAAGTTTGATTAAAATATATATATTACATGTCTTGAAATTTCTAAAATGCTCTCTTTCTCAAAACCCTAGAAAAATGTTTAGTTGAGGGTTGCCAGTGATTTTTTTTCTTTTTGTATCTTTTTCCTTAGCCTTTTTGTTAATACAAGTATTGATGCAAACTTTGTGGATATAAAAATCCAAAAATTCACAGTTAAATCAATCATTTCTAAGAAAACTAAATTCAAGTTTATAATTAAGTTTGATACAATGATGACCTGTACTGAGGTATCAAGACTATAGAAACCAAACCCCCATCCAATGCCCTTGAAGAGATGTGAACGAAAAGTATGAAAAGATGTCACAAAACTTGGTTACTTCTTCAATAAGTTAGAGTAGTTCAATAAAGAACCAAAATAAGAGAATTTTCTAAACAAAGTTTCGAAACCGAAGTTAATATATTATTTTGAAACCAAAGTTTGTATATCGGAAAAACCTAAATAAAAGCAAACAAACATATTTATAATTGGTAAATATATCCTAAACAAAGTTGAAAAAATAATAAAAAAGTTTAAAATAAAATAGAAAAAAGAATCCTAAATTAATTAAGAAATTAATACAATATACACACAATAGCTTTTAGATCTTATTGCAAGTCTTTCTCGTTGTCTGATCGTTATGCAATTCTAACTGTATATAAAAAAGGCCTCTGAAATCTTCTAGTAGAATTTTAGTCAAATCCAACGATTTGATTGAAAGTTATACTTGTTCGCATAAAACTGTACATTAGAAAAAATAAGCCCATAACCACTTCTAATGTCATTGAATGATAAAGAAACCTTGCCAATGAGAAAATCAACAAAACAAAAGAGAAAACAAGTTGTTGATATGAAAACCCTTGCCAAAATAATCCCAATTTCTTCCACCTATGCTTTCATTGTAGAAAAGAAATCCTTGATAAACAAAAAGTCCATAAATCATATGGAAACAAATAGCAAAACTCGTACAACAACTTTTGACCTGAATTTTAACACATCATTCTTTCCTTTCTAGATGAATTACTTGATCTGCAATATATGGATGAAAATATTAAGATATCTAGTTTATAGTTCAACTATAATCATAACAAGATTCAACCTGTAACTCCAGATATTACCCAAATAGTATACAACAGTTTAGTCTAGTAGATTTGCGACTTGTTAATCCAAATATCCAGGATTAACCCAATCAATTCCCTTTAGATTCTCTTAGTTTTAGTCCTTGAAATAGGCCAATTGGTACCTCTAATGGCTTCTTTGATAATGCTCTCTAATTCACATCAAGTGTATTTCCATCAACTATTTCTTGATTTATTTATATCTAGATCTTAGATCTAGATAGTTGTAAAGGGTTTGATGTTTTGCTATACCCAAATTTGCTTATAGATTTTGAAGGTTGTGGTAGAGAAGAAGGCAACAGATTTTATATAAGTAACGTTCTAGATGATATGTGATATGGGTTTCAAAGCTACTAGAGCAACCAAGGAAATAAACTCAAAAGCTTACTTGTAGATCTGAGCTCACCTAAACTTATTGAGTTTCAACATCTTCTCTCACCTTTTATACAAGTTCACTATATGTCAACTTGGTTTTAAAAGGAAAATATATTCTTTGAAAGATGCATCTAATTCATCAATTTTAAATGAGAAATTAGTTAGAGAATATGAAATCTTGAAAGCTCAAGCTATTGATTTAAATTCTACTTTGACTAAATTTACAAAAGGAAATGAGAACCTATATATAATTACAGGAAATCAAAGATATGTATTTGAGAAAAGTGGTTTAGGATATAATCCAAAGAGAAATGAAAAACTTTACTCAACTTTCTTTGTGAGAGCATCCACATCTTCTACATCTTATCTATCATGTTGCAGAAATAGCTTTCATGAAAAATATTGCATGCACAAGATTATCTCAACTGGAACTAAACATATTTGGATGCTAAAAAGCACATTTACTAACCTAAATAAACTCATGAGATTATGGATACCAAAATCAATATGTTGAGATTTTTCCTTGTAGGAAAAAAAAACATATAATATTTGGATAACGGATGTTCAAGACATATAACGAGTAAAAAATCCAAATTCACCTTCTTTAAGGAAAAAGAATGCCAGACATGTGACATTTTGATAAAACACCTAGAGAAAGGTAAAAGGTATCAGTAATATTGAACATTCCCCTACTATTGAGCATGTTTTACTTGTAGATGGTTTTAACTATAATTTTCTTAGTATTAGCCAATTATATGATATAGGTAATAAAGTTATTTTTGAATTTTTACATTACTTAGTAATTAGAATTATTGATAACAAAATAATTTTCACAAGTTGACATAGGCCTAGCATGATTTGTTTCCTAAAAAATAAAAAAAATCATCAAGTTGCAAGATTTCTGATTTGGGTCTAAAGATAACGCGGACGAAGGTTGACCAATAATAAATTACTCCCTAATAAAATCAGAAAATATTTAAACAATTAATGACATGCATAAAATAAATTTAGGAGAAAACACATAACTAAGGTAACCTTTCCTCGAAAAGGAAGTAGTAAGGTGGTGTCTATTTTCCCTTAAATATAACCAACCTCTTACTTGAATCTTTGAAACCAATATATATTTTAGGATTCTTATTTCCTTAAAAACTAGGTGGTAATTTTTTTTAAAAAATAAATTTCCTTAAATGTTTGAGGTTTCATTTGTGGTTGAGCAGCAACAGTTGACATTAATTGTAAACACAAAAACAAAAAACCAAAGTAAAGCCAGAAATGACTCCACCATCGCTGCCAATTTTTGAATTGACAGTGACGTAGTTTTTGCTGTCGATTTCTAAATCGACAGTGATGCAATTTTTCATTGTCGATTCATGAATCAGCAGTAGCATAGTTTTTTACTGCCGATTTCTAAATCAGCAGCGACATAGTTTTTGGCTGTCGATTTCTAAACAATAGCGGCATAGTTTTTGTTGCCGATTTCTGAATCGACAGCGACACTATAAAACCCAATAAAAATTAGTGTTGAATCGGCCTATCCTAAAGGAGAATTGGAATAGAAACCAACCTAAGATAACCTAAAAGGGGGAGAAGGATAACCTTGTCCAGTACCCAAACACCCTACCTCATTAAGAGGGGGTATAAATGCAAGGGAGAGATAGAAGGTGACCCTTCCTCTCCCCAAGATCTAGCAGCAACTCTGCTGGAAACAACTCTCTCTCCCAAAGAGAAAACTGAAATCGACCAGCTGCGTGCAAATCTCTGAGGGTGTTGTGTGAGAAGAGAGTTAAAAGGAAGGAGAAGTGACCAAAAACATGGTGGAAGCAGGATCCTAGACCTTTTTTCAGAACCGGCAATAGTCATTACTGCAGCACACACACCCCTCCTCCAAGTAGAAAACTGAACCCAACCAGCCTGCATGCCACTTTCCTTGAGCGTGGAGTGAGAAGTGAGTTAGGAGAAGGAAAGAAAACCAAAACCATGGGAGGAAGAGGAGCCTAGAGGGTCGGTTGGACAATAAGAGAGGGAGGGAAGAAAATAAAAAACAAGAGGAAGAACAGACCGTCGAAACCTGTAGAGAACTTGTTAAATTCATGAGGTATGAACTATACCATTTCTCCACTTGTTCTTGGGGCCTTGGAATTGAAAAAGAAGAAGAAAACTCTAAGAAAAAGCAACGAAAATGGGGCTGGATAAGGGACCAAATTTCAGAACAGTTAACAAAGGAAGTGAACAATTTTGAATCTATAAACTTGGCATAATGGTCGACCATAATGAGGGTTGGACAGACTATGAGTTAAAAGGATAAAATGCAAAGATGATGACCTTGTTAGAATTGTTAGACCATGCTGAAATCAAAACAAAAAGTGTATTTGGTGCTAATGACAAGAATTCTACTTGTGGTTAATGAAATTATGTGATAATATGTCTGAATGATGTTATATGTAGAATTATGTTATCTTTGAACCTTGAAGAGCATGCTAGAGTTGAAACAACAAAGACCATGTTAAGTTGATACCCAAATTCTATTTGCGTGATTGATCAAATTGCATGTTTATGAACCATATGAATGAAGGTATGATTGTGTGTGCTGACGATCTCAGCGTCAGCTGCAAAATTGTGTTGCGTTGATAATTTTTGAATCGGCAGCGACTTAGTTTTTGTCAACAATTTCTGAGTTAGCTGTGAACTATGTACGTTGATGATTTTAGCGTTAGTTGTGAAATTGTCTTACGTTTATGATTTCTGAGTTGGCAGTGTGATACGATCAAAAGATTGATGTCTTCTCTCAACTGCAGGAGTGTTAAAGTAATAAATAACCCGGTAAGACCGGGGTCGAACCACAGGGAGGTTAATTGTATACATTATAAATAACAACAACAATAACAACAACAACAACAACAACAACAACAACAATAGTAATAATAAAGAGAGCTTTGAGATGTGATATTGATATAAGGATTAAACAATGATTAAAACAATTATCAAGGTTAGAGGATCCACTAATGGTATTTCAAACAAGTATAGTATAAACTCTTTTTATTACTCAACTAGAAACCACACACAAAAGAGGTTCCAATCGGATTATAAATTGTTAACATGATTACATTAGTTATCTTATTCACTAATGCTAATACTTGTAAATGTTGTCAAACATTCATGATTATAACTTATGTTGACAACAAATCAAGTTCCTTTCATAGCACAGGTGTCGGTTATACCATACGGTTGGGCTATGAAAGTGCCAAGTATTTGTTGTACCAAGGGTTATACAACATAAATCTAGATTAACCATCTAACAAACAAAGTATTAAAATTGAACAAGATAACAATTACAAAACATGTTAGTATCAAACATTAAAGTCCATGTTGAGTTTATATTATACTTGTTCTTACACCATTAGTGTAACCTTTTCACCTTGACATGATAAAATTAGCTAAACATAATGAAAGAGAGAAACATAAATAAACAAGGAAAGGAAATGAAAAGCATAAGCAATAGATTAATATAAGCAAAATTTAAGCATTACAAAATATAAAGAGAGAGCAAGAGCATGATCTTGATCTGAAAACCAAGATGCCTAAATACATGGCAAATGCCTCCTTTTAGAGGCCAAAATTCGGAACTATTGATTTGTTGACTAATTGTTGAGTGGGTGGCCACATCTTGACTTGGTGACAATCCTTATCTTCTTCTCTGCCAAAAACGTCATTGATAAAGTCATAATTTGAACAGTCTTGAATCATGAAAGTTCTAGGAAATTGTCTGAGCTTTCCAGGAAAAAAAGTTGAGGTCATTTGAACTTCTAGAACTCGAGATATGGGCTGAACACTAAACAGTGTCTGGGCTGCAGGACAGATTCAGACTTCTCTGTTGTTGCAACAATTTGGACTAAATCCAATATCTACAGCTCCAGATATGACCCAATTACCGAACAGTGTTCTAGTTTGGACTGAACCAACATCTCTTTTCTAAGTTTGGCCCTCTCTTTGTCCTTTCAATTTTCGTACTTAAACTCATCAATCAATCCTTTCATTTATATGATAGGCCTGCATTTAAGATGCACATTTACCATAAATTAAAGGTATCTTATGGTATCAGACTTGTTATTATAAAACATGCTTTAGTTAAGGAGTTATTGATACTTCAAGTGCAAAATGATGATATAAAACCTTGATAAAAAAATGCACT
>Ga0325410_1008784_pt1 | contig 10898 bp, 7 predicted proteins | sample PopdelMetagenome_16_FD_206182 | JGI IMG/M metagenome (GOLD analysis project Ga0325410, IMG submission 206182) | Populus deltoides microbial communities from Bellville, Georgia, United States - Xylem-PdIQD-R3 | ecosystem: Host-associated > Plants > Phyllosphere > Stem > Wood/Secondary xylem...
TGACGACCTCCTTCCTTATCTAGCAATGCTTCAAGGAACTGTGGAGGATTAAGCAATGGAGGGAAGCTGCGCCTTCCCTTCCACTCAACATCAATCCTATCTGGGATCTCTCTAGACTCCTTGTGCTCTCATTTATTTCCTCTAACCTTCATAATATATATGCACTTGACACTTGGAGGGCCAATATTGAAGCCATCATATATCAGTAGAATTCCCTGCATTTGCATTTGCATTTACAGATATTAATTGCAAGTTAATTCTCGCTTCTCTTTTCACGAGGATCACGTCTTCACTTGTCATAAAACATACCGATAAAGGATCTTTAGAGCTCACGGTCAACTTGTGCTGGATTGCTATCACCGTCTGCATAGACTTGAGAAAATCCAGGAGCATCAGGCAACGTTTCAGAATTGGCTCTGACAGTAATGCAAAAAAGTTTTCTATAAACAAAACCATCACAGTACATGCAATAGCTGACATGAACCTGAAGCAGCACTCGCTACATGGCATCATCGTTTAAACTGAGCCCAAGCAATTCTCAGTTGGGTCTGCTATCAAAAGAGAACTCAACTCGGTCCGATCAGAAATCCAAAAATGGAAAAAGTTCCACCATCTAAAGTCCTCTGTGACCTGACCTAGAAAGTCTTTAAAACTAAGCCCACTAACAGATGTCCCGTAACAAAATGTAAAAGCTATTTGGAACCGAGCCATCCATCACGAATGATGGAGCCAGCCTAGGTCTTACCTGGAGGCCTCAAACAAAGCATCACATAAGAGAAATGACCATGAATGCTAGAGAAAACATCTAGTGTATTGTAAAATATGATATTTTTTTTAAAAATATTTTTACTTAAAAAATATATTAAATGATTTTTTTTTATTTTTAACACTAGAACATCAAAATCATTCAAAAACATTAAAAAAAATATTAATTTAATATTTTTTCCAAGCGAATCACGTTTAAAAATAAAAATCACCACACTTTTCAAGATTTTATGAAGATTTTCTTCAAGATTATTTTAAATTTGAAGAAATGCTTACTTATTCCATTAGAAAGATTCCAACTTTAAAACAAATAGTAAGATGTAAAATTTTCGTAGATCTTTTTATTTTGACATCAATGGCCTCTCTTTTGTTTTACGGAAATGGAAAGATTGCACAGATTTTAGAAAATGATACCAAAAACAAAAAACTTCTTTGGGGAGCTTATACAGAAAATAAACAATTTAGAGGATAGGATTTGGAATTGCCGTTGCCTTTTTTCTCCTCGTTGGGGATTTGAAAACCATGATCCTGATTCCACATGTCCAAATATATTGCTCAAAGGACCCATTATGCCCTGTCCCTGGCTTTTGCAAACACAAGGCATGAGATGCTTAGAGGTGGTGGTGGTGGAATAAAATCAAACAAAGTGAATCAACAAAGTTGCATTTTGGTGAGGTTTTGGCAGAGAATCTCTAATCCCAATGAAGTCTCCAGGGAATAAATCATCTGGGCAAGGAATAATCAGCAAGAATCAACAAGCTGATAAGAATATTTACCATAAAAAAATTTAAAATTAATATTTTTATACTAATATTAAAAATAATATATATAATTATTTTAAAAAATACTTTGCACACAATACCACAATAATTTCAACATGTATCAACAGATTATTGCCCTCCCCTGTGAAAAGAAATCCAATGTGGAAAAAAAAAACCATGAGGTGCCATATTCTTCGATGAACATTACAGAATGGACCCCTAAATGTGATAATTTCAATGATCAAAGTCTCTCTGGGCACCCAAACGGCTGTCCCTTTCCCTTCCCTCTCCTGGTCAGAGGATTTTTGAGTAGCAAAATGACAACTGTCTGTAGTGGGTCACCTAACGATATCATATGATGAAAGATAAAGTAGGGTTAAAAATTATCATTAGATCGATGCATATAGTAATTAATTAATGACAGTCTCTCAGGGTACTTGCTGTGCCAAGCAAACGATTAGCGAGTCTCAATCTCTTTGTTACACTCCAAGTAAACTTTTTAATTGCAAAAAAACAAAAAGGGAAAAAAAATATATGTAGTGGGGGTAGTAGGGCTACCGAGTTAGTCAAGCACCATGTTCACATAAAATATAATAGCAAGATTTAATACTTCAGAATATATAATAAAAGATACTGTTTTCATTGTTCAAAGTTTAATTGGAAAAATAAATATAATCTTTTTTTATAAATAGTGATCGTGTTAAAGAATTAATGCAATCCTAACTATTGAAATGAAGTTTTAAGAATAATTTTATATTATTATCTCTTTTGATTTGAAATGTTAATTTAATATATTTTATATAAGATAAAATTTAGTTATAATAAATAGAAATTTTAATTTTCTTAAGGCTTAATTCTGAGACTTTTTTAACCATTAATTAAAACCAACTACAAGGAAGTGGTCAATTTTTTTTTTTTTTTTTTTATCGAGTCTTCAAAATTACTGTTGTTTTATTTTAGTTAAATAGCATATCTCAAGGCATCACACAGTGCCCAAAAAGAGCTAGTTTCAACACATCTCTTCATTACAGTAAGGATGTAATTGATGGCTTGCGAGAAAGATGTAATATTATAGAAAGAGACATTGGAGAAGCTGCTTTTTATCGCGATTAGCGCTTTGTGTTTTTGCCATAGGATTCTCACTATCAAGTGTGGGTATTAACAAAACATTTGACTAAAATGGCTAGCTTTGTCTTCCTCGTCTAGAAGAATTTTTCGCTCGCATTGCCTTGGAAACATCTGTATACCATGTTCTTGCATGTTCCCATGCAATTTTTAATTCATACACACCAACTCTCTTGTTTATTATACAAATATATTTTTATCTTTTCCCTCTGCCACCATTCCTTGATCATCAACTTTATTCTAATGAAAAAGGAGAGGTGGGGAGGAGAGAATCAAGGAATAAGAATATGTATTTTTTCATAGAACAAAGCTCCACTCAATATCAAAGATAAAGGCATCATCACTCAAGTCCTTGTTATGTTTTGCCTATATTTTGGGGCATATCGTTCTTATCTCTGGTGGCCCAAGAGGAGAGCTGACCAAATCTAATGGTATGAGGTTCTTATTTATCGTCTTTTTCCTCTTCCCTTCCAGGAAATTTGTCACTACACGGCCAGGGGCTTCAAAGGGTCTCTCTCTGATATTCTGATCTATTTGTATTTTGACTACTAATTAATTAACCTTGATTTATATATTATTGTAGGCCTTTAAATGAAAGATTAATTAGTAAACCACGTGAAATACGTACCAAGCCATTGCCTCTCCACTACATTTTTGCTCGGAATATGATGGTTCTGTCGTCGTCGCAATCCACCCTCAAATTAATCCTCAATGCACAAAAACATTTCAGACATGAAATGCATTTTCGTATGATCGCTCCATTAATTAACTTGACAGATGGAAACATGGGTTATATATTAAAATCGAACAACTTATCATAGAAGCAAACTTAAACCAGAATTAAAAATTTTGATTAGGATGGAGAGCGCCTTGGTTAGTTGTCAAACGTATTGCGTGCAGTAAGCTTGTGAGTGTAATCAAGCAGGTGTGATGAGTTGTACCAAATAATAATTCAGCTGTCAAGAATCCAAGACATGCTTGGATCTACACACACACACACACGAATAGAAAGGTTTGATTTGGCCAAGTGATTCACGAAATCACAATCATGGAATAGTTGAGACTAGTTTTTTTGATATCGAGGAAATGGGTAAGTTCGACGGCAGGGTTTTCTTATGTGGGTTGTATATGGACTGCGCACTTGATCATCTTGTGGGTTTGGATTGGTGTTATTTTTTGTATCGTTATGGCATGTTGAAGTCAAACTCACATGAACAAGGAGAGGACTTGTCATGCTTGGTATATATGGTGCGCAGTTTCAGTTTTCAAAAGCCCTTTTACTTCCATTTGTTCTTTTGCCGATTTGCGTCCCATGCAAGGCTTTTGAGTTTGGACCTCGACGATTTGATGAGAGGGAACCACTACTAGAAAACTGAAAGAAAAACAAAATTCTCCATTGAAAATATTTTGTCGCGATGAAAATTGTTACAGGTTTTTGTCAATCATTTTCCAAGGAAACGATAATAAAATAATAAAATATTAATATTTCTAATACGTCAAATTTAACTTCAGAGAGTTTTTTATGGGATCTGGTTCATTAGTCTAGATCATATACAAGTGCACCTCTTGTTTTGTATACATAAGGGCATTACCAATTGAATTAAAATGATTAATTAGGTTCAAGTATAGTTACTTTTAAACCTTCATCATTTCGCCATTACTGAATACAGTAGTGTGTTTATTTGGCTCTTAAGATGGCAATGTTGTAATGTAGAGTAAAACCCTAGGTTTCCCATTGTTCCCAATTTTGCGAGAGAGAGAGAGAGAGAGAGAGCATAGAGAGAACCATACTAGAAAGGTCAACAATCAACATCTAGTAGCTAAAATTGTCATCAAGATGCTAAAATGACATTCACATGGAATCATATATTTATTTTAGTTGGATTTTGGAGGTTGATTAGTTTGATTTCAAATCCAAATACAAATCATATACATTCAAACTTGGACCGCAATCATACTTTTCATAAGGTATAATTAATTGGTGTCAAATAGAGGGAAGAATAGTTTGAAAATTGAATGTTGCATGCCTTAAAATGTTTTGAAAAAAATATATTATACAATATGGTTTATCATCAAGAACATTGATGTCATTTTGGAAGATGTCGAAATCTTAGCTAGGGCTGCATGCAACATAACTAGAGTGGTATACACCCCCCCAACCTTTCTTTCTTTCTTTTTTATTTAAAGTAAAATTCGTCTCCATAACATGCAATTTTTTGTTGCTACAATACATTATCTATAAATTATAATAAAGTAAAATTAAATAAAAAATAAAAATAATAAAAAAAGGAACAAGACAAGTACGGGTATCTGCCTAGTTAATAAAGGAGAGCATTGATGGAATGGTTCTTCTAAAATGGTTGCATTAAATTAAGCTTCTTTCAAATTGTTTGATGGAGGTTGGTCTAGATGGGGCTATGCTATGACTCTCATTACAAGTGCCAACCGACCCGAAACATGATGATAATACCCCCTCTACTTGCAACCCTCAAGGCCGTGACCAAATCTATGATCACCATTAAAGGAAGCTCATAGGAATTCATCTCTAGATGCTTCTCTGTCTTCCTGGACATGCATGTCTTCGAGGAACACAAGGCGATTCAATGCTTAAGCATGGATGGTGTCTTTTTCTTGCCGTGTTCAAACCTTAGAAATCCTAAAAAGTAAGAAAATTGTGGGAAACACACACTAATTTCCAACAAACAACTTTTGATTGCGCAATCCAAATCCAAGTGCAAGTTTATAAATCTCTTATCCAATCTCTTTTGAAATCAGTGTTTTTAAACCTGATTTGACTACATATGTCAACTCGAGATCTGATCCATTTAAGATCTAGTATGAGCTAAGTTTAAAAAAATAATCTTGGCGAGAATAGATCTTGTCAAACATTAACGATCTAATTAAAACTTAATTTAAATTTTTTAGTTTTTATTTTTAAATAATATTATCTTAATTTTTCTAAATATTTTCTTGAAAAATATTATTTTGAATTAATCGAATAAACTCGTTGGATATGTGGCATCCTTTTAATAATTATAGTTGAAATTGGTAAGAAAAGTATTGAAAGATTCAAGGAGCATAACTCTGATGATTTGTTCTCGTACACTGCAATTGCATTGTAGATAAGCGAGCACAAGCTTGCACACTGAAGAAGCAAACATAGGTCAACTACCACCAAAAGTTAGCCCTTGCAAGCCATGTTTCCAAAGGCTTCAATTGAATCAGATGCCATTGTCTTTTCTTTACGTATTAATCAAGTTTTGCTCGAGCAAAAGCAGCCATATTATTGTATAAATAAATTGATTTTTCAGCATTTTAAATGCGGTGGGATGGACATAAGACTCCAATTGGTGAAGGGTTTGAAGCCTGGCCTCGACTCTAATTAAAAAAAAGAGCCTCTTTCAGTGACACCATTACTTTTTATTTAGTGGCATCAAAGTAGATGCAACTACTTTTGAGGAAAAGCCCTCTTGAATAAGAGGGCAAGTACCCTACAATTTAAGGATGTGCAGTGCATTTTTCAGTAAAATAAATGATGGCTTTAATTTGGCAATTATGTTCTGATTTAAGCACAGATGTTTAGCATCAAAATGTGGTTGCGTTTAGGTCAGCTTTCATGGCAAAAATTAATGCTTGCAGTTTAATATTTTTTTTATTCCCTGGAAGTAGATGATCTAATATGAACAAAAAGAACATTTTTAAGTGAGATTTTGGAATTAAATTAGATGAAAATATTCTATATTTTAAACAGAATTAGGTTGGCTAAAAAGTCTACTGTCAATTCAAGAACCGAGGCCAGATTTCAGAGATGTGAGCAAGGATCTTCAAATACTGTGTATGAGCGTATGGTGGTTTGGGAAAATGTTACAAATAAAAGTTTTGTTTTCCAACTAATATGATTAATCTAATTAATCTAATTAATATTATGATTTATGAGTTGATATAATCACAACTCTCGTATTGTATAATTTTTTTTTATTAATATTGATGTTTGAATTAATTTTCATGTACCCCAATTAATTTCATAAATTTTAAAATCAATAATTATATCAATTTTTAATTACTCTAAAATTTATAAAACATGAACGTAATAATCTTCGGGAAATAAACTCAAAACCTGAGTTACATCGCCTGTAATTATGTCTTTAATAACTATGTTAGTGGCCGACTACCCAAATACCCAGTTTGTTTTTTTTTTTTTCACATTTTCAAATTAGTGGGAAGTACGTGAATAGTTTTGCAGGAAAAGTAAGAACGAGAAAGAGAAACAAAAGAGAAAGACAAAAGCTCTCAAAGCCCAACAAAAGCAGGTCAAAGGTGGAATACACAAGACAATGGAAGCTCAGTTTTCTTTAACTGTAAAGAAAGAAAAAAGAAAAATGTGAAAACATATAATCAACAATGCAAGAAAAACCCACCACATCCATCCTGGTTATTTTGGGATCAATAAGGACAGGCTGGAAGGATCCACACTCCAACCCCACTTCCATTATTATTTTACAACAAGAGAAGAAGAAGAAGAAGAAGACAATCATCAATCCACAAAATTAGCTGATATTTCCTTACACAAAAAAGGCCAAAAACCATTGCTAACACAAACACAAAAAAGAAAAAATGTAATTGAAAATAAAATTGAAAACAAAGAAGCAAAGAGAGTTTGCAAAAAAGCAAGGAAAAGAAGCCTTGTGCTCTTTTTTCCCTTTTCTTGCTGCCTCTGCTAAGCATCTTTTCTTCACTTTTCCCTGTGCTTTTGCCCCTCTCTCTCGCTCCGTTCTTTCTCTCCTGGAATATAATTCCCTCGCAGTTTTCTCTCTTTTGTTTCTCTCGTCCTCTGATCCCTTCTCCCTTCTTCTCCAACAATTTGCTGCTTATTTATTTGTCTCTTCCTTTCTTTCCAAGCACTTGTTTCTTTGATCAGTAAAGTCCAATTCCTTTTCTTTTTTTCCCACCCTTTCAATTTCTATTTTAAATTTCCCACCTTTTCAATCCAAATTAGCTGGCAAATTCTTGTGCTTTGGAATTTACAGTGCCAATCATTTCTGGGTTCTCTTGATCATATTGTAAAAATTTAGTCTTGAATTCAGTTTCTTGCTGACTTCTTTTTTTTGTTCAAATTGTCTAGATATCCGTACCCTTTTTTTTTTAATTCTCCTTCTTGTATAACTCACTGTGAAAATTTCTTTCTTTAGCCTCAAATCCTTGAATTTAGTCACTCACTCTCTTTGTTTTCTTGTTTTCTTCAAATGGTCTAAATCTCTTTACTTTTCTTTGAGTTTCTTGATCGAAGTTTTAAACTTCCTTGATTTTTAAGTGATTTCTTGAATTCTCTGTTTTGGGTTTTGTTTCCATGGGACTTTGTCATGGAAAACCCATTGAGCTCCAAAGAAATCAATCCAAAAACAACACACTCTCCATTGAAACAGACTCAACACAGCCAGCAAATTCACACACTAGCAAGACCTCAAACTTTCCCTTTTACAGTCCAAGTCCATTACCAAGTCTCTTCAAGACTTCACCTGCTATATCAAGTGTAAGCTCCACTCCTTTGAGGATTTTCAAGAGGCCTTTTCCACCTCCTTCTCCTGCAAAGCATATACGTGCATTACTTGCAAGAAGGCATGGCTCTGTTAAGCCTAACGAAGCTTCAATTCCTGAGGGAAGTGAAAGTGATATTGCTTTGGACAAGAATTTTGGGTTTTCTAAGCAGTTTGTGAGTCACTATGAGCTTGGTGAGGAAGTGGGGCGTGGACATTTTGGGTATACTTGCTCTGCTAAGGCAAAGAAAGGGAGCTTGAAAGGCCAGGATGTGGCAGTCAAAGTTATTCCGAAGTCCAAGGTTTAGTTCTAAACCTCTTATTGATTATGATCTTTTGATTTTGACTAGCTTTTATTTGTTAGAGTAATTCCTTAGATTAGCTTAAAATTTCGGATGTTTTAATTGTTATGTGTTGTACTCATGTATAGATGTGATTTGTTTTTATGTTTGTAGGCGCATCTCTCTTTTGTGGCTGCTATTTAGCATCTATAGAGGTTTAATGCAATTTTGGCTGCTATTTGTAATTGTAACTGATCTGTCTACCTTCTTTTGTGATAGTGGAGGAGTGTAGGATTACATTCAGCTGTGCTATGTGTTATGTATAAAAGGGTTTTACTTATTATGTTAAAGTTGTTTTACAATTATTGTTCTTTGGGTATGATAAGAATGATGGATTTGCTCGAGGTCCTTCCTGAGATACGCAGTGCTTCTCTTTTGTTAGGACATTTGTAGCTTAACATTGCCTTTCTTTGTTATTTGGCGCATCAACATTTATTAATGGAGGCTCAATTTAATGTTTAGGCAATCCAGGCTCAAGATAAACATGTTGCGGGTCACTATGGCTCTAATTTAGTTAGTGATAATTGAATTCAATGCTCTTTTTTTGTCTGATTGACCATAAAGTTTAGGTAGTTATTGCCCCTTCATGATAATGATATTATACCATAGCTTAATCCAATGCAAACAATGTATTCTGTAATATTCTCCATGTTGCTAATATCAATCTACTTGTGAAAGCATATCCCATTTTTGTTCTGAATTATTGGGCAAAGGTACAAGGATCACTATTTGTACTATTTGTCTGTTTGGAAATTGACTGTGGAAACCAATGACAGTCGCATTTGTCTTACATGGTTGAGGCCTTAGTATGAGGATACCATATTTATGTCACGAATGATAGTCCTTTTGACCATTGACTGTAGAAACCAATGAGTTGTTGTTCTCATGTATATTGGGCAATGTTTTACAGATGACCACTGCAATTGCTATAGAGGATGTGAGACGTGAAGTGAAAATATTACGGGCTCTAACGGGACATAATAATCTAGTGCAGTTCTATGATGCCTACGAAGATGATGACAATGTCTATGTTGTAATGGAGTAAGTTTTGTCTGCACTTGTTTTTTTTTTTTTTTGTAAATACATTCGATTGTTTTACTTTTGCCCTGGTTATACATTTATAATGTTTATGGCTCCAAACTGTGATAATGACTGTCAAGAAAATGACTAAAGATAAGGAAAATCAGATAAGCCAAGTAACTAACTAATGATACTAACCCCTCCATGTCTTTGTGAATTTTACAAGCATGAAGGACTTACAATTCAAATTTCATAAGCCTTTTGGCCGGTTGATAATCAATGTCAAAAAAATGTAGACCAATTATATAAATTATTCTGCCATGTTTGATCAATTTTGCTTTTAATGAAAAGCTTGATGGAGTTGACTGATAAACAATCTTCATGTTAACCAAAACACATGGAAAATATAACTATACGAGTCTTTTGGTACATTTGCATGGTTGTCATTTGTAACACATTTGCATCTAATTATCAAGCAGCAAAAGAACTGAAATAAGAAGTTAATCCATCGGTTAGTTCAGTTTTGATGTTTATAATAGCATAGACTTCAGACAAAAAAGTTACACATGTGGAACTTACCATCTACATATATTTTTGTTCTTTAGGTTGTGCAAAGGCGGTGAATTATTGGATAGGATACTCTCAAGGTACTGTACTCTCAAATGTTTTTTTATGGTATATCCCTGGCTTGTTGTGTGACATTCTAACTCGCTGAAATCCTCTTCATATTATACAGGGGTGGAAAATACTCAGAAGAAGATGCAAAGACTGTTATGGTTCAGATATTAAGTGTGGTTGCCTACTGCCATCTCCAAGGTGTTGTCCATCGAGACTTAAAGCCTGAGGTAAGCAATTAACAAAAATAATCATAACTTCTGATAATGTTACTTTTGATTTTTTTACAGTCTGGATGCAGTTTTTTAGCCTCCATTTAATGTGGAATGTTGCATTTTGTTCATGTATTAAGAAGTTCAATAATTGTTGAAGATCTTTCTCTCTTAATTTTCTTTTCTCTCTTTCTTTTCTTTTCTTGTTTTTTTTTTTTTTTGCCATGTGGTTGAGATGGAGCTTTGATAAATAAGATTGCACATTGCCATTTCCCTTAGAGTTTTGAGTTCTTACTTTTTACATCTTATTCCCTTTAAACATATTTAATGCTACTAAATGAAGGTCAGAAGTGTCCACTTTGCCCATGCTATGCTTTCTTGTATGGTTACTTTTCTTAATCAGGGATATTTTCTACGTTCCTTCACTGATGGATTGTTTAATTACTGTTCTTGATCAATGGATTGATTCATTATTAGAGCTGTGCAATTGATTGAACAAGACAGTATATGTGCTTCCATTCTGGC
>Ga0325410_1008785_pt1 | contig 10897 bp, 4 predicted proteins | sample PopdelMetagenome_16_FD_206182 | JGI IMG/M metagenome (GOLD analysis project Ga0325410, IMG submission 206182) | Populus deltoides microbial communities from Bellville, Georgia, United States - Xylem-PdIQD-R3 | ecosystem: Host-associated > Plants > Phyllosphere > Stem > Wood/Secondary xylem...
ATTATTTTAATATATTTTTAAATAAAAAATAATTTAAAAATTAAACATTACTATTAATACGTTATCAGATATTTTTACACACAGGAGTGGATTATGTGCCCCACTAATTAGTGCTTGTCTAAGTTGCCTGGTCGTGGGGACAACATTGAAAGAATTTTTATTTTTTTTTTGGGATCACCGAGCGCACTACTTTTCTAAAATTATTATTAATTATTAAAAAATTAAGGAAAAAGGAGTTTTTAATATAATGCTCATTTCAAAACTATTTACTGTTTTTAATCTTTACTTTCTTTATTTATTTTTTTCTAATTTATTTATTTATAATTTTTAATATTAGATTTATTAGAGATTGGATTTCATAATTTTTTAATTTATTTTTTACAATATTATCCCAAACTTATGACTACGATCACAGGTTAATAAATTATCTTTATTGACTTGAGTGTTTTTTTTTTAAATTTCAAATCATCTTTCAATATTGAATTAATTGAAAATTAAGTTTTGTAAAATGTTTTCGGTGTGTTTTTATAAGGTTATCTCCATCTCGTTATTCAAGTCACGAGTTTTGTACATTAACCTTAGTTGACTTGAGTCATTTATTTGTGTCATTTTTTAATCATTTGTTTTTAATTTCATCTTTCAGCTCTGGGTTGATTAAGAATTGAACTACATAATTTATTTTAATTTTCTTTCTATTAGGTTATTCTAATCTCATGAACCGAGTCGTGGGTTTGACAGATTAACTCAGGTTAAATTTTTTTTATCTTTTTTATTTTTTTTCAGTTTCATCCTTTAATATTGAATTTATTGGAAATTAAGTTTCATAATTTATTTTGATTTGATTTCTATCATGATCTCAAGACTTAGTATGCAGATTGGTAAGTTAACTTAAATTGATCCGAATCGATGCAATGTATTGTCGTCTTAATGTTTATTAAAACAATCTCATCTTAAATATTTATTTTGACTTAAACTACATTTTCATCGATCATCCAGATTGTCTTTGGACCCGTCATGACAATCGAGTCATATCAAATCAATTCCTACATAGTTTAAAATTTTCTTTATACCAAAAAAAATTAGCAATGCCTAGATATTGTTTTTTACCTTAAAAAAATAAATTTGATCTAACCATCAACATAGCGTGAGACAATGATCTATGTAAGGGTCATCGATAAAACACCATGTATGTCAAGATTCATTGCACTGTGGATTGTTACGATGTAATGATGTTTTTGCCTTTTACAATACAAGTCAAGGAAGCACAAATCAAGAGGCAAAATGGTCTTTTTATAAGGTTCAATTGACATTACCAAGTTAAATGGGGAAAATATGTTTCTTAATATTTTTGTTGCATAATGGAATTACTAATTTACTCTTACAAAATAAAATTAGGGGTTAAAAGTTTTTTTTTTACCTTTCATCTTTTCATGCACAATATAATTACTTAACTACCCTTGAAATTTTATTATCTTGAACATGTGTCCAAGTGTGTTTTAGTCATTTTAATATGACTTTTTATAATTATCAAATAGATTTAGGGACAATTGAATCTAAACATATATGTTAAAGGAAAAGGTGGATGGCGCATATAACGCATGAGCTAACGAGTGAGAAAAGAATGCACTTTTCAAGCAATGCTTGGAGGAGCCTTCAACAGTTAAACACCACCTTCTACAATGGCGTTAGGAGTGGTGCATCGAGATCTTACCAGTTGTTGTGGGGTGTCGACGATGGTCCAATAATGTTGCTCCAATAGATTTTTTTCTTCTCCTCCCCCTTTTTTTGATCTTTTGTAAATACAAAAGTTTCTTTTTATTTATTTTTTGTATACAATTTGATCCTTATTTTTTTAGAGTTACTTATTATTTTTTTATCTTTTGTAAATTAATTTTATTCTTCAATTTCATCCCTCATCATTTGATTTCATTTAATTTTTATATCAAATTTGATCTTTATTTTTTTAATTGTTATTTTTTTTATCCTTTTCATGATTGAATTTTATTCTTAATTTCATACCTTTCTTTCTTTTATCTTTTTCCTAATTGAATTTTGATTTCAATTTCATCTCTCAATATTTTATTTTGATTTATTTTTATGTCAAATTCATTCCCCTTTCTTTTTATTACTATTTATTTTTTTACCCTTTCTTTATTGCTTTTTTTCCCTTCAATTTCATCCCTCATTATTTAATGATTAAGAATTTTACTTCATTATTTTTAGGTTTTTCCTTCTATAGGTTAGTCTCGAGCTTCTAACCAGGGTCACGAGTTTTGAATATTAACATGGGTTGACTTCGGTTATTTTTCTGAGGTTCTTTATTAAATCTGATTTTTTTCAATCTCATCTTTTAACGTTTGATTTATTAGAAATTGATCGTCATGTTTTTTTTCACTTTCATTTCTATGGGGGTTATTCCAATCATATAGCCATGAGCTTAATTTGAAGAAGTCTTGTAAAATAAACCCAAATTGACCAAGATTGCATAAATTAAAAGTATAGGGACTAGATTGAAAAAAAAAGAGACCTTAAATGAAATCATGTGTAACACCAATTATGGTTTAAAAGGAAATGTTATAAAGCCAAAACAATATCGATTAGAAGGTGGAAGACAACCCCTTCTTCTCCCTTATGATACATACATGTTTTGTTTTTGTCTGTTTTACTTCTTTTTTCTAGTACTTTTAGAGCTAGTTGGGGGGCCATTTTCTCTCTCTCACACAAGCATTAATGACCAAGAGACACCATTCTTTTCCTTGCACTTGTACATAATTTTCAACCAAAGACCCACTTTATTGCCTCTATGTGGTAGTAAAAAAATATGTGCTAAAGAAGTCTTTGTACAATCATTCTTTGGAATAGTGCTTTATTTATTTATTATTTATTTATTTATTATTTCCTTTTTAATTTTTTTCCTCAATCAATGCTCTTTTTTTTTCTATATTATCCTTTAGCATTGCACTGTATACTCTCATGCACAGATCATAAGTTTGGCGGATTAACCTAATTGACTCGTTTTTTTTCCTTAATTAATTTTTTTTAAATCCATGCTTTTTTTTTTTAATTTCATCATTGAATATTTTATTTTGTGTTTATTGGGTTGTCACAATCTCATGATAAGGGTCATTGGTTTGAAGGATTAACCCGGTTGACTCGAGTTTTTTCTCTTTTTTCTTAATTGACTTTTTTTCAATCAATGCGTTTTTTTTTTATTTTATCCTTTAACATTGAATTTACTTTTATTAGATTGTCTCACTCTTATGATATAGGTCATGAGTTTAGTTGGTTAACCTAGTTTACTCAAGTTTTTTCTCTTTTTCTTAAATGACTTTCCCCCTGATCTCATCATTTAATATTAGGTTGATTGAGAATTAAATTTCATGATTTATTTTAGTTTGATTTATATTAGAGTATCTTGACCTTATGACCTAAGAATTGTGTTTAGTGAGTTGACCTGAATTGACTTTAGTATTTTTTTGTGTTCTTTTTTTTTAATTGAATTATTTTTCAATTTCATAATTTAACATTAATCAGTTGATAATTGAGCTTTATAATGTGTTTTGATTTTATTTCTATGGGAATAAGACCATAATTGCGGATTTTGACAAGTTAACCCGAGTTAAATCAGGTTATTTTTTATTTTTTTTATAAAGTATCCCGGTCTCATGAACCAGGTCATAGGTCCTTTAATATTGAATTTGTTTTTTATTGGGTTATCCTAGTCTCATAACCCTCATTATGAGTTTGACGAATTAACTCAATTGACTCAGGTTTTTGTTTTTATTTTTCTTAATTGCCTCCCCTCAAATTTCATCATTTAATATTATGTTTTATTAGTAATTCGTCTTCATGATTTATTTTAATTTTTTTATTAGATTATTACAACATCATGACCCGAGAATAGTGCTTAGTGGGTTAACTTAGTTCATTTTTTTAAAATTTCATCATTCAACATTGGATTCGACAATATCAGTTGGGAATTAAGCTTCATAATTTATTTATTTTTGCTTTTTATGGGGTTATCTCAGTCTCATGATCAAGGTTGTTAAGTTGACAAGTTAACCTAGGTTAAATCAGGTCATTTTTCTTATTTTATTTTTATAAGATTATCTCGATCTCATGACATACGTCATACGTTTGGTGGATTGACTCGGTTCGTTCTTTTATGTTTTTTTTTAACTAATTTATTTTTTTAATCTCATCATTCAACATTGAATTGATTGAGAATTAAGCTTTGTAATTTGTTTTAATTTGATTTCTATAGAATTATGTTAGTCTTATGACCTAGGTTGCTGGTTTAGAAGGTTAACTTAGATTATTTTCTTAGGTTTTTTTTTAATTGATTTTTTTTCAATTTGCAATATGTACTGTATTTAGAAAAAGATAAATAAAAGGGAGTTAAGGAAAATGAGGAGAATGAAGGAAAATTAAACAATTAACCTTGTTAATTTGACCAAAGATTTCAATAAAAAAAATTAAAAAATTGAATTTTCTGATTCTTAAGACTATCTCTCCCCTGTTATCTTCTAAAAACTCTTCCTACAAATTATCTATGTAATCTTATAAAAATTACTTCACTTTCTTTTCTCAAACCAAAGAAAAAAAAATTATTTATTTCCCTCCATGTGTACCAAACATGTGAAGTTATTGTTACCAACAACAATTGGAATTGTTTAGGTTTAATTTTGTTTAACTAATTATTTGAGATAAATATAAATTGTTGTAATATATGTAATCCTATCACTAAAAAATTTCATGCATGTAGAATAAACATTAATCTTTTTTAAAAAGCAATTGACATGCATGTAAAGGGAGAAATATATTAAATATAATGTTTAGTATTAAAGCACCCAAAATTTAATTCAGATAAAAACTTTGTTGTTATTAAGAATTAATCATTTATCTTAAAGAATTATTGCTTGTCACTTAGTACACATAGATTGAATGAATGCAATCATCTTCTCAGGATTTCAATAATATCATCTTGACTAGTTGCATTATTTATCAAGGTCCACGTACTAGGAAAACAAACTCAAAAACTCTCTATGAAAAAAGCTAAACCTAAGCTCTAGAATGATTAAAAAAGAAACATAGTTGAAATGCTAGAAAGAAGGTAGAAAAGGTACTACTTGGTATGCAAAACATCTTTCATTTAATCCCTTATCCTGCAACACACGCGCCAGCAATTGGGAAGAGCCCGCACCCTTCAGGAGGCATGTGCGGGCTCCTCTAACTGTCAAACACCGTGTTCTGTGGCTGCGTTTGAAGGGACACATTGAGAGCTTTCCAGTGGTGCCACTTGTAGTGGTAGAAGATGGATGATGTGGCTCCAGTGGACTTTTTTTTTTCACTTCCCACTTTTCTGTATTCTTCTCTTTGTTTAAGTACACAAGCTTCCTTTTATTTTTCTTTTTATACAATATGATCCTCATCCTTTTGATTTCCAGCTATTTTGTTTTTTTATCTTTTATATATATATTTTTTCCAGTTTCATCCCTATCATTTGGTTTTATTTGGTTCTTACTCTTTTGATTTCTCATCTATTTTGGTTTTTATCTTTTGTATTTTTTTGTAATATCGTCCCTATCATTTGATTTCATTCATTTTTTATTTCAAATTTGATATTCATTCTTTTAATTTCCTATCTACTTAGATTTTTTTTTTTAATTTTATCATTCATCATTTAATTTCATTTTGTTTTTTTATTTCAAACTTGGTTCTCATTCTTTTCAGTGTTATTTATTTTATTTTTATCATTTTCCTAATTCAATCTTGTTTTCGATTCCGTCTCTCAATATTAGAGATTGCAATTTAATTTGACCCTAATGGATGCAACCCTGCCTCAAATGGGATGGTGTTTTTGGGATAGTTAACTTACTCGATAAGTAATGAATATGGTGTCAATATTATCAAAACTTACCCGAAAACCACTCGAACCTAACCCAAAATGTATATTTATATTTTTTTATAATATATTTATATATTGACATAAAACACCCATGTATGTGGAATACTTATTAATTTATAGTTTAACAATTTGATACACACACTTCAATTTTATATATATGTAATTTATTTTTTATTTAATAATAAACAATTGTTGCATAATTGATATCTATATGGATAAATAATTTCATACCTCAATATTAGGGATGACAATTAAATCCGGACTTGATGGATACCAACCCAAACATGTCTTTTTTTTTTTATGGTTACTTTACTCAATAGATAATGTATAGATATTATCAAAATCGACCCAAAACTCGCCCAAACTTAACATGAAATGTATATTTATATTATATAAATATATTTGTTGAATATTTTTATTTTAATGTGATATCATATATATACATATTTTAATATTGAGATAAAATATAATTTCATAATTTATTACACACAGACTCCCCCCCCCCCCCAAATATATATATACCCAAAATCCGATTAATAGTTTATTGATATCTAAATTCTTACCCGGTAGGTAACATGTATGGTATGAATATCAAAAAATCTGACATGCAAATAATCATTAACATCCATACTCAATGTTTGATTTTAATTTAGTTTTTTGTCAAATTTTATCTACTTTCTTTTTATTTTTCTTTTTTATGTTTAAATTTTTTTATCGTTTTTTTTTTTCAAATATCATCCCTCAGTGTTTTGTTATTGAGAATTTTACTTCGTTATTTTTTGTGGTTTACCTTCAATGAGTTTAGTTCCAAGCTCATGACTAGGGTTACGAGTTTTGAATATTAACAATGATTGACCTCATTATTTTTTTAGGTTCTTTATTGATTTTTTTTGCCAATCTTATACTTCATTATTTGTTTTATTAGAAATTGATTTTCATGTTTTTTTTCTGCTTTCTGTTCTATGAGATTATCTCAATCTTATACTCATATTCGTGAAATTAACAGATTAACTCAATTTGATCACTATTATCTTTTTTTCATTGTTTTTTCTTAATTTTTTTTTTAATTTTTTTTTAATATTGAATTGTTTGATAATTGAGTTTTCAATTTTTTGGATGGATTTAGGTCTATTTTTTAAACTTTTTTTCTTTATATTTTTTTTATTCATATTATCAAAATTATACGAGCTTATTAACTCGGGTCAAGTCAATGAACTAAGTTTTTTTTTTTAGAACACTTGTATGACTTTGAGTTTCTTTTATGATGAAAAAAAAATTAGGTCTAACTCGGGATGTTACACTAAACACGTATCTAGTTTAGACTATATGGTATTTTTATATCTTCAAACAAGGCAACTACATGTACTGTGTTTGGAAGAAGATGAAGGAAAGGGAAATTAAGGAAAGCGACGAAAATGAAGGAAAATTAAATAATTAACCTTATCAATTTAATCAAAAGTTTTTAATAAAAAAAACTTTTAACCTTTCTCACCCCAAATATCTCTTGAATTTAAACTCTTCCTATGAAATATCCATATAATCTTATAAAAATTATTTATTTCCCTGCAAACGCACCCAAACATGTTATTGCTAAGAAAAAAGAAAAAGAAAAAGAAAAAGAAAAAGAAAAAAGATACTAACGATGCAAATATCCATTGCTAAAACGTTTTGGAGTCTTTTTACTAACATATTATTTTTATTTTCAGTTTTATTTTCCTTTTTTATAGTTTGTCTTTTCCAATAAAAATTATAAAATGTGTTCATTTTATTGAGTGAATTTCCATGAATTTTTTCATTGATAAGAAATATATCAAGATTACAATTATTTTTCATAAAAAAGCCAGAACTATAGTTTAATATTTTGTATTCTTGATAATTTAATTGTAAAATATTAGTTTTATTTTATTCACATTAAATTTTTTATAAAAAAGTTATATTTTTAACTCAAAAAATCTTTATTGCACTAAATAAATATAAAAATGTAAAAGAATAATTATAATATTTTACATGTTTAAAAAGTGTTTGTATATAAAAGGGGAAAAAACTGTATTGTTATTGTATTTTTTTATTTGAAAAAAATGAAAAAAATTGTAAAGAAAAATCATTGAGAACCTCTAAAATATGCTTTCTAAAGTGATCAATAAAAAATTGAAAAACAAGAAAAAAAATCTTCCATCTTTCTAGATGGGGAAATATTGTGTTTGAACATGAAATTCTAGTTTTCCTTCTTCTAAATTTATTTATTTTTAAACGGAGTATTTTGTTTTCTGAACAACCTTCTAGCTAGTTTTGCAATATTATTAGTAAAATATTAATTTTATTTTATATGAAAAAAATATGTTTATTATTTTACTTAAGTGTCTGTATGAATAATTTATTCAAAAATTTTAAAATTGACAAAACTAAAATAAAAACAAAGATTAGAAGGTTTAAACCCCTCTAAAAGAAGCTATTAAAACATTTAATCGATTAAAAATATTGAGTGAAGTATTTGTCTTATAATCTCTACTATTATTAATCTTTACTTAAATCAATTTAATTTCAATTTAGTTTTCTGTCAAATTTTGTTCGTTTTTTTTTTTTCAAATATAATCTCTTAGTGTTTTGTTATTGAAAATTTTACTTTGTTAGTTTTTGTGAATTACATTCAATAAATTTAGTTTCGAGTTCATAACTAAAATCACGAGTTTTAAACATTAACAATGATTTACCTCATTTTTTTCATAGGTTTTTTATTAATTTTTTTTTCTAATCTCATGTTTCAATATCTATTTTATTAAAAATTGATCTTCACGTTTAAATAAATAAATAAATAAATAATATTGATTTAAATGGAATAATATACCCGTGAACACATATCAAAACTGCTAATAAGAGAGTAAAACAGGAAAGCATGAAAATATCGGCAAGGAGAAGGAAAAGGCTATTGAAGCAAAAACAAAAGAGCCAGCGGAAGAATTGTCAAGAGGATTAGAACCACGCCAAAAAAGTCGCCGCTCCTGCTCCTCCCTGGCTAGACGGTCCTCGTTTACCAAAAGCATCAACCAATACACACAACTTTTGCCTCTACGACTCCGATTTGGTAATGTGATGCTTGGAGTTGCTTTTATACTTATCACAACTTCAAAAGTTATTTAGTTTTTATTATTTAAGTCTACTTTTCATCTCAATTATGATAAAATTTTGAATTTTAAAATTATAATTTATAATTTTTCTTAAATTTTTTTTTAAATCGTAACTATAATAATTACCACAAAATCAAACACATATTAATAGTTGGAGTTGATTTTATACTGAACACAATTTTGAAAATTGTTTGGGTTTCGTTGCTTCAATATGCTTTTCATCTCAAATTATGGTGAAAACTTAGGTTTGATAAAAACTACAATTTATGGTATCTTTTGTGACTAAAGTTTAATAAAAAAATATTTTTTACGGTTTTAAAAAATATATGTTTGATTCAAACTACTGTGAACTGAATTTTTACATGCAAAATAAATAAAAAGCAGGTCTTAATCAATTAAAAAAAATGTTATTTTAGTTTCTATAAAACTAATATTTGAAATACAATTATATTTAAAGTCTAGTGCAAAAAGTAAAAGCTTTTTGACTAACTAAACAATAAACAAAAGTTTCCACTGTTTTTGAAGTACTCACATGTATTATTTTTTGATAATAATTTTGAAAACCCAATGTTGAAATTGAAATTAAAAAAATAATAATAAAAATATTCATTAAAAATCCAATGTTAAAGTTATTTTAAAAGGTCACACTTTAAGTGCACGGATCACAGTGACCCAGTGTATTATGACCTTAAAAATTATCATCATCAAAACCCTCTCGTCAAATAAAACTCATTGACATCAAGTTTAATCATTTTTGTTATCGTATTATGACAACCAATAATTTTCTATATCTTTCATGATTTTCTGACAATTGTTTTCTTCTTTCTTTAACTTAGTGATTGAAAAATGAATAAAATATAAACTTTTAAATTAAAATGAAATTATTATGAATTTATGGTGAATCATATATTTTTTTTGTATTTTAATGTAGAGAGTAATTTCATATAATTAGAGTGTTAAAGGATGTGAATGAAAATAAAAACAATTTAAAAATAAAAAAAAATTGGCATAGGAGTTTCACTATTCACATGAACAGTGCTGCCGACCTATATTTTCTAGTTTTTATTAATTATAACTCTTTTATATTTCAAATTTAACAAAATTTATTTTCTTTCATGTGTTATCAAAATTAATGCATATCTTGTAAACATAATAATATACTTCTCCCTCGTCTCTCGCATTATAAAAAGAAAATAATCACTCTCTCATCTATTTTGAAATTAAATTTTTGTCAACTTAATTTCTTACAGATAAAATCATTAAAATTAGGATCGAGGTATAGAAAAAAAAAACTCAAGTAAAAAATATTAATTATATATTGTAATTATTTTTAAAGCACAATAAATACCAAACTTAATTATTGTAAAATTATGCAATATATAAATATATTTTTAAAGTGCAATAAATATAATTATTGTCCAGTCGATGAATGTAGCTATGCATCACGATCAAATTAATGGTGAGGTACTTTACACTTTAAAACTTTATAATAGTTCAATGCATCTGGGTAGGCTTTATTTTTTTCCTAGCCGTTGTATTCAAAGCATCACCGATCGATGTGTAAAATATGTTTCATGTTGTCTGCTAGCTTGCTTTGCCTAAATTGCTGGGGAAAAAAAAAAAAAAACTTGGGAGGATATTCTTGGGATCTTCCGGACTTAGAACACGAGCATTTTGGAATCTACCACACGCCATTGATATTAAATAAGAAAAAATATATGAAACGATCATCACAAGAACGATGAACTCCAAGAGGATAAGACATAGGAGCAAATATACATATATTAAGATTATTTTATGTTATTATCAAGACTACGATCGTTAGCATTTTTTTTTTTTTTTTTTAAGGGAAAATTACAATCAA
>Ga0325410_1008789_pt1 | contig 10895 bp, 2 predicted proteins | sample PopdelMetagenome_16_FD_206182 | JGI IMG/M metagenome (GOLD analysis project Ga0325410, IMG submission 206182) | Populus deltoides microbial communities from Bellville, Georgia, United States - Xylem-PdIQD-R3 | ecosystem: Host-associated > Plants > Phyllosphere > Stem > Wood/Secondary xylem...
TAGTTTAAATGTGTTTTTATAAAAAAAAAATAAAAACAATTATTAGCATTTTTTTTAGTATATTTCAATGGTAGTTTAAATGTTTTTAAAATAAAAAATAGAAAACATTTATAAAAAATTATTTAGTATACTTCAATGATACTTCTAATGATTTTTTATAGAAAAATAAAAAATATTTTAAAAAAACTAATTAGGATTTTTTTAAGATACTTTTAGGATAATAAAAATATTTTTTTAGAAAAAATAAAAAATATATTTATAAAAAAATTAATTAGTGGTTCTATTTTGGATACTTTAAGGATATTTTAAATATTTTAAAAAAAAATAAAAAAAATACTTATAAAAAAATTAATTAGCATTTCTGTTTAAAATACTTGAAATGTAGTTTAAATTTTTTTATAAAAAAATAATAAAAAATTAATTAGAATTTTCATTTAGGATATTTCAATAATAATTTAAATATTTTTTTGATAAAAATAATAATTAGCATTTAGATAGGATATTGGGTCTCATTTGGCTACTAAACCCAAAACATTTAAAATATTCTCAATATTTTAAAAAAAAATTATATTTTAAAAAATTATTATTAACCTGTTATAAAATGCGTGACAACATGCTAGTTTGCTTTGATAATTTTTATGTTTTAAAAATACTTTTAAAAAAATTTAAATTTTATATTATTTTATTTTTTAAAATTAATATTATTTTAATATTTTAAAATTATTTTAATATACTGATATTAAAAATAATTTTAAAAAATAACCAAAGACTTAAAAGCATGCTTTTTCCATTTTGTACGGTATTTTTGAGATGAGATGAAATGAAAGGGGTACAGATAATTATTCTTTCTCATCCTCCAATGTCCAGGCCCCACTTGTAAATAATAGCAGTCTCGATCTTATAATGAATCGTCATCGTGTTGTTTTCAATCTCATATTCATAATCTCTTTAAAGATTGTTGCGTGCAATAATCGTATGATGACCTCAAAGATGCTGCTCTTCTTATCCGCCGCCTGAAAGCTATTCTTATTTCATCAAATGATGAGCGATGAACTATATTTTTTTTTCAAACAAATATTTATGAATTATTTCGAAAAATATCATTGGTGTGGAAACGGTACTGGTTTTTTATTATTATTTTAAATGAGAAAACTGTAAATGTCTATATATATTGAAATATTGAGTAGTGTGAATTATATCACTAGAATATGAACTTGAGTAGTATGGTGAAAACTGTACATGTTAATATGAACTTGCTAGTATCTTGACAACAAGCATGGATGACTTGAATATTATTTATTTCAAGAACACATTTGATAACTTATAGAAAAATAGATGGTAGAAAAGGTTTTTTACTAGTTATATAATAATTTTTCCTACTCCCCAAAAACTATTAAAGACTCAAAAAAATATTGAATTGTTTTTTTATACTCAACATAATATCAAGCATTTAGCCTTGTGATGCGAAGAATATATAAACTTTTAAGATGCATTATCATTAATTATTGCTTTTATTAATATAGCTTATGAAACTTGAATCTTAAACCCGGAGAGGATAAATATATATTCTAGATGTAATGAATCTTGTAATTTTAGCTTGAAATAATAAATATCCAAGAAAGTATAATTGTAAATTGTTTTTGACATTATAAAATTAGATCTACGGATAATGTGATTTTAGAGAATTTTAATCAATACTGGAAGCGTTCAATAACTGTATGTTGTAATTAAATAGTTGAATGTAATAGATTTCAAGTATTTTTTTCAACTTTCTATGAGAAAATAAGGCAACTCCAGGACTGTTGAATAATATGACATGCAAATTATCGAGAATACAATAGAAAATGACAAAAAAAAAATGAAGTTGAAAAAGATGATTTTATAGTAGAGTCAGTTGTACTGTGCAAATATCCACTTAAAGCAACAATTATTTTGTATAATTTTCCAACATTATAGTATAATTTTCCAACATTATGCTATAAAAGTTATAAATGATATCCAAAAAAACATCGTTTTCAAGAGGAAATAAATAACATTTGAGTTATGTATTTAAAATACCTCATAATTAAGTTATGCGTGTAAAATACCTCATGCCTCATAATTTCTATTTTCGTAGAAATGATTTTACAGTCGTATTTTAAAAACAACATAGCTAAATAAATAAATTAGAAAATAGCACATTTTGAAAGATTACTTCTTCATTTCCAATCACACAAACCAAAAAATTAAAATTGATTTTTTTATTTAAGAAAGTTATGCTGCAACCTTGCAAAAAATTGATTTTTTTTCATCTACGAGTTAACAATTCATTCTTATCTTTCTATGCTTTTATTCTAACTTATAATGGTTTCACCTGTTAAATATCATACATAATAAATATTTAATTTGAGAAGAGATTTTTCTAGAGTAATTAGTATTAGCCATACTCGAAGTAGGGAATAAATAATTATATCCTACAAGGCTATTTCTCTTTACAAGTTTGGGGGCTGTAAAAAAAACCCAAAAAACTCTTTAAGTATGTACATTTGATCCATGACAGGAGAATACTTACCAAGGTTATTAATTTATAGAGTACTAATTTACCTACAATGACAGCTAACCTCACATTTTAATTTAATTATTTTTGGTGGCTAGTAAATAATTAAACACTTATCCGAATTTGAAACGTGCACATCTACCCTTCCTCATTCAAAGAACTTCGTTTGGTCATTCTCTATTCCCTTTTGAAAGGGAATTTAGGCATTTAAGGTGTAGTTTTAACATCCGGTATGGTGGCAGCCCGGTTTAAGATTCGGGTTTCGGGTTTTAACTGGATCATTAGGTTTGATCGAGTTAGCCAGGTCAATTTTTTTAAAAAATCAAAACAACGTCATTTTAGTAAAAAAAAATAAAAAAAACAAAGGTTTGCAACCGAATCTTGACCAGGTCAGTTGAGTCGCCGGGTCGACCTGCCGGGTCATACCGGGTTTTTTCTTCCCCTATTTTTTCTTCAATCTAGTTTGGTTCCAATCCCAGATCAATTGGGTTTCAAAACTATGATTTAAGGTATATTTCTATAATTTTGTATGGTATTTTTTAGATGAAAAGGAGAATTTTTCTTTCTCATTCTCCATTATTGTCCAACTCCCACTTGTAAACAATAACGTCCATCAGTTAGGGCTGAGCATTTTCGGTTCGGTCCGGTTTTGGACCAAAATAAACAACCAAACTGTTTTTTTTAGTTTTTGAACCGAACCAAACCAAAAACCGGTTCAAACCGATTAATTTCAGTTCGGTTCGGTTTGTTTCCCTTCCAAACCGGTTCAAACCGAACTGCAATGCCAAGATGCCATCCTATAAGAATCAACAACGTTGTTCTCGTTGTTACAACTTCTTGCAAAGGAAAAAATAATTGCAAAAAAATAGTATCAATTCTTAGCAATCACTGCTTTGATTTTTCTGAATACTCTTCAGCTTCTAGACCCGAAATAATCCCTCTCTGGAAATCAAGGTGGGATCTGTTAAAAGCCGTGACCCATGAAGGAGAATCAAGTAAATCAATGGAAGAATCATCAGCAATTCATCTATGACATGACAAGTTTGAGAGATGAGAGACAAAAAGCATGAAAGATTGGAAGAGAAAAAGACAAATTTTACTCAAATGTTGAAAGGAAATATTAAAGTTTTACCTGTAATCTTTACTTTTCCTTCACGTTGAGAGATGAGAGACAAAGAGAGCATTGGGGCTGTGAATGAAGGGACCCTTCAATGTGAAAGCATTCAAAGACTTAAACAAAGGAGAGGGCGGCTGTGTGCAAGGGAAAGAAATGATAAAGTTCTGCTAGGGTTGGCTAATGGAAGGGAGGGGTGGCCCACGCTTGGTTTATTACTTTATTTTATTTTTTTCATTTTTAAACCGAACCGGTTCGGTTTGGTTCGGGTTGGCCGGTTCAGGCACACCAAAACTGGAAACCAAACTGGACCGGACATTTTCCTTAATATTTTAACCGGTTCAATCGGTTTTTTGTACCGGTTCGGTTTTTTCGGTTAAGTTTTTTTGGTTTTCTCGGTTAAATCAATTTTTTGATTTTTTTGCTCACCTCTACCATCAGTCCCTTCGTAATGTCCCATTAAGTTGCTACGTTCCATAATTGTATGGCAACAAAGACGTTGACTTCATATCATATTTCATCCATTGTTAGGAATGTACTAAAACTGCTCAGCCTCTTATTATGGATTATCTTTTTTTTAGCTGTCTTTTTCTTAAAAAAAAAATGTTTTTTTTTGTTTTCTATCCCTTTCAGTTTGTTTTTCTTCTTTCTTTGTTTTTTTTAATATATTTTTTTTATTTTTTGAGCTGTCTTTTTCTAAAAAAAAATTGTTTTTTTTGTTTTCTATGCCTTTCAGTTTGTTTTTCTTTGTTTTTTTAATAAGTTTTTTTAATTTAGTTTGTAAATATTAATTTTTTATTTAGTTATCAAAATTTTATAACATTGATCCCAGATTTAACAGGTTAACTTAGTTTTACGAGTTAACTCGGATTTGTTTTTTGTTTTTTTTCTTTTTCATTAATTTTTTTCGTTTACTTTACTTAGTTAATGTTAAAATTTTTTCTATTTAGTTATCAGACTTTCATGACACATATCTCAGGTTTCACGGGTTAACACAGTTAATTCTGGGTTAACCCGTCCATTTTGTTTTTGTTTTTTTTTCTTTTGTTAATGTTAATTTATTTTTTTGATTTAGTTATCAGATTTTCATGACACGGATCCCGGGTTTAACGAGTTAACCTGGTTTGACGAGTTAACCCGGATTTTTTTTTTTGCTTTTTTTTCTTTTTAATTAATTTTTTTTGTTTAGTTTAGTTTGTTAATATTAAATTTCTTTATATTTACTTATCATAATTTCATGACACATATCTCAGGTTTTACGGGTTAACTCATCCATTTTTTTTCTTTTTTTTATTTTATTAATACTAATTTTTTTTATTTAGTTATCAGACTTTCATAACACGAATCCCGGGTTTAACGAGTTAACCTGGTTTGACAAGGTAACCCGAAGTTTTTTTTTTTTGCCTTTTCTTTTCTTTTTAATTAATTTTTTTCGTTTAGTTTAGTTTGTTAATGTTAAATTTCTTTCTATTTAGTTATCAGACTTTCATGACACATATCCTGGGTTTGACGGGTTAACCTGGTTTCACAGATTAACCGAGTTAATTCTAGGTTAACCCGTCAAATGTTTTTTTTATATTCAGTTATCAAACTTTCATGACGTGAATCCTAGGTTTGATGGGTTAACCTGGTTTGAAGGGTTAAACCAGTTAATTTAGATTTTTTTTTCCTTTTTCTTCATTAGTTTTTTCTTCTTATAGCTTTTTTATTTTCTTTTTCTTTTTAATTAATATTTTTTTGTTTAATTTAGTTCATTAATATTAAATTTTTTTCTATTTAGTTATCGACTGATGCTTTTAGTTTTTTTTTCTTTTAGTTTTTTTGCCCTTTTTAAGTTTTTGACTCTGGACTGCGCAGTGTAGTCCATAGTGAAAAGGTTGATGTGTTTTTTTTTTACTTTTTAATTTTTTTTTAATTTGGTTTGTTTATGTTAATTTTTTTTTCTATTTAGTTATAAGACTTTTATGACATGGATCTCATGTTTGACAGGTTACCCTGGTTAATTCAGATTTTTTTTCTTTTTTTTTTCATTAGTTTTTTCCCCGTATAGGTTTTTTCTTCTTTGTTTTTCCTTTTTTAACTAATTTTTTTTTTATTTCGTTTGTTGATATTAAAATTCTTTCTATTTAGTTATTTGACTTTTATGACACGGATCTCAGGTTTGACGGATTACCCAGTTAATTTAGATTTTTTTTGTTTTTCTTCATTAGTTTTTTTCTTCCTATAGGTTTTTTTTTCTTTTAACCCAGTTAGTTTTTTTCTTTTTTTTTTCTTTTTGCTTTGCTGCCTTTTTTTATACCATTGATTGTGGACTGCAGAGAGCAGTCCATAGTGAAAACCGATGTCTTTTGTTTTTTTTTTATTTTTTTTCTTTTTAATTAATTGTTTTCGTTTATTTTAGTTCGTTAATGTTACATTTTTTCTATTTAGTTATCAAACTTTCATGACACGGATCACGGGTTTAACAGGTCAGCCCAGTTAATTCTGGGTTAACCCGTTAATTTTTTTTTTCTATTTAGTTATTAAACTTTTACGACACGAATCCAATGTTTGACAGGTTAACCTGGTTTGAAGGGTTAACCCAGTTAATTCAGATTTTTTTTCTTTTTCTTTATTAGTTATTTTCTTCATGTTGGTTTTGTTTTCTATGTTTTTTTCTTTTTACTTAATCTATTTAATTATCACACTTTATGATACGACCTTGCAGTCAGACCCACGTCCAAAGCTATTGGGTTTAATATTGCAGCCAAACCCACTTAAACTTGGATCATGCAAGTTTAATATTATTATTACTATTATAAATATTACTTTTAGGTCAAGCGTTATAACCAAACCCAAGACTCTTGGGTATAGTTTTGCAGAAAGACCTAATACTTTAGATCTTAGCTTTTTTGATATTTTTTATACAAAAAACAAATTGACCCGCGGCATTGCACGGGTCATCTAACTAGCATATACTAAAAGGCATCAGTGTTTTACTGTGGACTGCACAGTGCAGTCCACGGTAAAACACTGATGTTTTTGTTTTTTTTTCTTTTTTCTTGTTTTTTTCCTGAGCTGCCTTTTGTTCCATTTTTTTAGCTGTAGCTGTTTTTTTTGTTTTTTTATTCCTTTCGGGTTTTTTCTTACTTTTTTTTTGTTTTTTTGTTTTAATAATTTTTTATTTAATTTAGTTTGTTAATGTTAATTTTTTTATTTAGTTATCAGACTTTCATCATACGGATCCCGAATTCAATAGATTAACCTGGTTTGACGAGTTAACCTGAATTTTTTTATGCTTTTTTTCTTTTTTATTAATTTTTTTCATTTAGTTTAGTTTGTTAATGTTAAATTTTTTTTCTATTTAGTTATCAGACTTTTATGGCACATATTCTAGGTTTCACGGGTTAGCCTGGTTTCATGGGTTGACCCTTCAATTTTTTTTTCTTTTAATTCTTTTTATTTAATTTAGTTTGTTAATGTTAAATTTTTTTATTTAGTTATCAGACTTTCATGTCACGGATCTCGGGTTTAACGGATTAACCTGGTTTGACGAGTTAACCTAGATTTTTTATTTTGCTTTTTTTCTTTTTAATTAATTTTTTTCGTTTAGTTTAGTTTGTTAATGTTAAATTTCTTTCTATTTTGTTATCAGACTTTCTTGACATATATTCCGGGTTTGACAGGTTAACCTGGTTTCACGGGTTAACCCAGTTAATTATGGGTTAACCCGTCAATTTTTCTATTTAGTTATCAAACTTTCATGACGCGAATCTCAGGTTTGACGGGTTAACTTGGTTTGAAAGGTTAACCTAGTTAATTCAGATTTTTTTTCTTTTTCTTCATTAGTTTTTTTCTTCACGTTGGTTTTTTTCTTTGTTTTTTTTAATTAATCTATTTAATTATCACATTTTTATTACACAATCTTGCAGCCAGACCTACATCCAAGGTTCTTAGGCCTGGTGTTGCACCCAGACTCACTTAAACTTTAGTCATGTAAGTTTAATATTATAAATATTACTCTTGGAATAAGCTTTGTAGTTAAACCCAAGACTTTTGGGTATATCTATGCAAGGAAAAAAAATTAACCCGTGGCGTATGCCTTTGTTTGTTTTTTCGTTTTCTTTTCATTTTTAATCCTTTTACTATGGACTGCACAGTGCAGTCCATAGTGAAAAAGCCGATGCCTTTAGTTTCTTTTTTTCTTTTTCTTTTTTAATATACTTTCTGAATATTAAATTTTTCTCTTTAATTATCAGACTTTTATGACACAGATCCTAGGTTTGACAAGTTAACCCAGTTGATTCAGATGTTTTTTCATTAGTTTTTTTCTTCCTCTTGGTTTTTTTCTCTTTGCTTTTTTCTTTTTAATTAATCTATTTAATTATCCCACTTTTATGACACGACCTTGCAGCCAGACCCATATCCAAGGCTATTGAGTTTGATATTGCAGTTAGACCCACTTAAACTTGGGTCATGCAAGTTTAATGTTATTATTAATATTACAAATATTACTCTTGGATCAGGCGTTGCAGTCAAACCCTAAGACTTTTGAGTATAACTTTATAGAAAGACATAACACTTTTAAATCTTAGCTTTTTTTGATAATTTTTTGCAAAAAAAATTAACCCGCGGCATCGCGCGGGTCATGTAACTAGTAACATATACTAAAAGGAATCAGTGTTTTACTGTGGACTGCACAGTGCAGTCCATAGTAAAACATTGATGCTTTTGGGTTTTTTTTTAGTTGTCTCATTTTTTTAGCTTTTTTTATGCCTTTCGGGTTTTTTTATTTTTTTTAACAAAATTTTTTTTGTTTAATTTAGTTTATTAATATTAATTTTTTTTATTTAGTTATCAGACTTTCATGACACGTTTTTCGGATTTAACGGGTTAACCTGATTTGACAAGTTAACCCAGAAACTTTTTTTTTTTGCTTTTTAATCATTTTTTTCATTTAGTTTAGTTTGTTAATGTTAATTTTTTTCTACTTAGTTATCAGACTTTCATGACACATATTCCGAGTTTCACGGGTTAACCTGGTTTCACGGGTGAACCTAGTTAATTATGGGTTAACCGTCAATTTTTTTTGTTTTTTTATTTTCATAAAGTGTTTTTGTTTAATTTAGTTTGTTAATGTTAATTTTTTTTATTTAGTTATCAAACTATCATGACATATATCCTTGGTTTTAACGGGTTAACATGATTTGACGAGTTAACCCGGATTTTTTTTGTTTAGTTCAGTTTGTTAAATCTCACTTTTTTTTATTTAGTTACCAGACATTCATGACACGGATCCCGGGTTTAACGGGTTAACCTATTTTGACGAGTTAACCTATAATTTTTTTTCTTTATTTTCTTTTTAATTTTTTTTCGTTTAGTTTAGTTTGTTAATGTTAAATTTCTTTCTATTTAGTTTTTTTTCTTCTTAGAGGTTTTTTTTTCTTTTATTTTTTCTTTTTAATTAATTTTATTTAGTTAATTTAGTTTATTAATAATAAATTTTTTATCTAAGTAGTTCTCGGCTGATGCCTTTAGTTTTTCATTTTGTTTTTTTGTTGTTTTTATGCTTTTGACTGTGGACTGCACAGTGCAGTCCATAGTAAAAATGCTGATGCCTTTTATTTTTTTCTTTTAATTAATTTTTTTGTTTAATTTAAATTGTTAATGTTAAATTTTTTTCTATTTAGTTATTAAACTTTCATGACACAGATTTCGGATTTGACAGGTTAACCTGTTTTAACAAGTTAGCCCAGTTAATTCTGGGTTAACCCATTAATTTTTTTTTTTTTTAATTATCAAACTTTCACGATGTGAATTCAAGGTATGAGGGGTTAACCTGGTTTGAAGGGTTAACCCAGTTAATTCATATTTTTTTTCTTCATTAGTTTTTTTTCTTCCTGTTGGTTTTTTTTTTCTTTTTAACTAATCTATTTAATTATCACACTTTTATGACACGATCTTGTAGCCAGACCCATGTCCAATGCTACTGGGTGTGGTATTGCAGTCCAGACACTTTTATGCTAAGGGTTAACCCAAGTTTAATGTTATTATTAATATTATAAAAATTACTCTTGGGTCAGATGTTGCAACCAAACCTAAGACTCTTGGGTATAAATTTGTAAAAAAACCTAACACTTTTAGATCTTGACTTTTTTTTAAAATGCAAAAAATAATTTACTCGCGGCATCGCGCGGGGGTTTTACTGTGGACTGCACAGTGCAGTCCACAGTAAAACACTGATCCATGATGCTTTAGGTGTTTTTTTTTTCCAGTTTTCTTATTTTTTAGCTATTTTTTTATGCCTTTCGGGATTTTTTTTTTGCTTCTTTCTTTGTTTTTTTTTCTTTTAACAAAATTTTTTTTGTTTAATTTAGTTTATTATTGTTTAATTTTTTTTATTTAGTTATCAGACTTTTATGACACGTTTTCCGGATTTAAAGGGTTAACCTGTTTTGACAAGTTAACCAAGAAATTATTATTTTTTGCGTTTTTTCCTTTGTGCCGTCCACAGTAAAACACTGATGCTTTAGGTTTTTTTTTTAAGTTGTCTTATTTTTTTAGCTGTTTTTTATGCCTTTCGGGATTTTTTTTGCTTCTTTCTTTTTTTTTCTTTTAACAAAATTTTTTTGTTTAATTTAGTTTATTAATGTTAAATTTTTTTTATTAAGTTATCAGACTTTCATGACATGTTTTCCGGATTTAATGGGTTAATCTGGTTTGACAAGTTAACCCATATTTTTTTTTTGCTTTTTTTCTTTTTAATTAATTTTTTTCGTTTAGTTTAGTTTGTTAATGTTAGATTTCTTTCTATTTAGTTATCAGACTTTCATGACTCATATCCCGAGTTTCATGGGTTAACCTGGTTTCACGTGTGAATCCAGTTAATTATGGGTTGACCCGTCAATTTTTTTTTATTTTCATAAATTTTCTTTGTTTAATTTAGTTTGTTAATGTTAAATTTTTTTTTCGTTATCAGACTTTCATGACACAGATCCTTGGTTTAACGGGTTAACATAGTTTGATGAGTTAACCCGAATTTGTTTTTAATTAATTTTTTTCATTTGGTTCAGTTTGTTAATATTCACCTTTTTTTTATTTAGTTACCTGACATTCATGACACAAATCTCAGGTTTAATGAGTTAACCTAGATTTTTTTTTTGCGTTTTTTTCTTTTTAATTATGTTTTTCATTTAATTTAGTTTGTTAATGAAAAATTTCTTTCTATTTAGTTTTCTTCTTCTTCTTAGAGGTTTTGTTTCTTTT
>Ga0325410_1008791_pt1 | contig 10893 bp, 6 predicted proteins | sample PopdelMetagenome_16_FD_206182 | JGI IMG/M metagenome (GOLD analysis project Ga0325410, IMG submission 206182) | Populus deltoides microbial communities from Bellville, Georgia, United States - Xylem-PdIQD-R3 | ecosystem: Host-associated > Plants > Phyllosphere > Stem > Wood/Secondary xylem...
ACCAGAATGCCCCAGAGTTATGTCTTGAGTTTTGCCTTTTCCAAGGGTGAAAACATATTTTTACTTACTAAGTGAAAATTTTAAAAAACTCTTGGTTAACAACTTTTTTTTTACTTGAGGGGTAAATACTTTTTTATAACATTTTTAAAGTTTTTGAAAAGAGTACATCTCTAGATTTTGTTAATTTTAAAAGTATAAATAATTTTTTATTGTGCAAAAAGATTGAAAAAGAACCAAGATATCATCAAACAATCTTTTATAATTTGCAATGAACCTCTGAAAAAAAGTAAACTACCCTCATATCAAAGCCTCTTATTTTTTAAACACAAAAGCATAGTAATTTTATTGTAATAATCCACAATATTCTGTATCTATAGCTACAATGAAACTCTCATGCACTGTTTATGTTAATGTGCCTAAGGCTATAACACCAATGAAAATAATACAGATCCAACTGTTTAAACAAGCAAAATAAATTGGTTTGTGAAGAAAGTCCAAGCACGTAATCTCCCTCCAGCCATCCAAATTATAATTGCTTGGAACTACATTGATCGATGAACACAAAATATTCACTGCAAACTACCTTAGTACACGACTACAAATATTTCACTAAATTAAATCACTGAAGAAACAAGAAATTAATAATAAATAAAGGCAGACAAAAATCACAGTACCAATAGCAAAATTATAGTATTTTGCATTAATTAAAAAAAAAATCGACAGACAGCATATGCTCAATGTGGGCGATCCGGTCCTCCAAGACGTATAAAAAATTTCTAGGTGAAGCAATCTTTGGGGGGAGGTCAATTTCCAAAAGGAATTTTGATGGAAATGGCTGACCCAGCAAAAAATCTATTTACTCGAACCTTACGGAAATGGTAGCTATTTTGGGCCAATTAATGCCATACAGATACAAAATCTAAGTTCATTTGAACCATGATATCCAGTTTTTCTCTTATGACATTTTATCCCCTAGATAAGCAAAAACCCTTTTCTTAAATACCTGACCTAACTCAACAATTTCTGATTCTTTCACATGTCCTTTGACATCAGATTGCCTGTGTCTCTGGTCTTCTTGGGACAACCTGTTTGCAATATCGATGGTCAAAATAGCCATATCTCTTCTTGCTGTTAATACATGCAACGCTATAGCCGAGTAGCCAGGATTGGACACAAGTCTATTAAGTAATATCAGTGCCTCCCGAATCAGCAATGTCCTACATATACAGAGGTATTGACGACAAGAGAAGCAATCAAGGAAAATGGGCCAAAAAATGTAAGCATAGACAAACTATTTAAGTGGTCCACTGACCTTGCTTTGATGCTTCTTTCTGGCTCAGCAGAAGCTCCTACATCCATTTCGGACACCAACACTTGCAAAATCAACATAAGAAAGTTTGTCTCTCCAGGTAATTTGCAAGTCACCATAATTTCAAACCCAGGTTTTCCAGATGAGGCTAAAAAGGCCAGCATGATGATAGCCCGCTTGCGAAGTTCAATATCCTGAAAGCCATTTACTACAAAATGAAACAGATTGCATTTTGCAGCAAGTACCATGTTTGTATGCTTTAACAGAATAAAAGAATAAAATGAAAGATAAACCAGATTGCATAATGATCAGAGTCATTTTATGTAGAGATAGATTCCAATAATAAAATGACAAAATGAAATGCAATTTCATGTCCCTTAATTAAAAAGGTGTAGACTTCCATTAAAAAATAAGGGGAAAAAAAGTGGCGTCTCACTGTTGCTGCACAGCCTCTAGACATGCCATATTAATATAAAGAAAGTCATGAGATAAGATGTTACCTAGGATATATTAACACAAGTTTTCTCTTGATAACATTGTATCATAAACAAAGAACATAAGTTCAAAACCAGAACCAAAAAACAGGCAAATGCAATGGGAGAAATAAACTGCACATTAAAAATATATGAAAAAATTGTGCCACATCAAATTGAGTCGTTAAACTGAGAGCTAAATTATCACACCTACCTGTAGGCTATATCCAGAGCAAGCAATACATTCTGCCAAGCCCTCAAGGGTGCTACTGAATCCTTTGGGTGTTAAAGTAATTTTCTTGTCATTTGTGGAATCAGAAATCTCTGCCTCTTTACAACCAGAGCAAAATATGCTCAACAGCTTGGAACCTTCAATTCAACAAAGAACCGTAAGCTAGGAAGGGTTTTGCTGGGTACACCATGGAAGTAGCATGTCAAGTAGTTCAAATCTTCGACTCCTAAAAGAGGGAGGTACAATAGAGTACTAAGCAAAATAAGGTAGTATTCTTAATTTATTCAGCTCAAATAAATAAACTTCATATGGTTTAGTGGGTAGACATGGTTATGAATGTGTTAACCATAATCCACTGCTGCTTCTGATTGTTCAAACTTTTCAAGTAAATGAAAGGTCTCCAAATAAGTGTCAAAAGAATGGGGGGCAAGGTTGCAATATCCTCCAAGGTATATTTATAAGGACATCAATGGGGGACCGGTTCTATAGAAATTAGGACCTTTATTTTCTAAATACTAGGACTTTCTGAGTAGTTTTTGTAAAATGGTGCTATTTTTGTTTGGCATTGCTGATATAACCATCCATGTTTTATTTGATTATATTTGGTGTACGGGAATGATGGATTATTGAAATCTTGACTATTCTTTTTCACCAATTGTATTATAGGTCTCCTTGAGGACTCATGGAACCCCTTGTCAGTCGCTATGGTTTATCTTCTCTTTTGATAACACACACACAGATGTATTTATATATCCAGAATGCTGTAAGACAAAAGATCTTGGATTCAATTAGTTCTTGCAGTAAACCATCAGATGCTAGCAAATCTTTATGAATGGCCAGATGGTGTGATTTTCTTTCTTATCATATGTTTGTTACTCATTTCAATTCAAAGGAGCATTTGAGATAAACTAATCCAATTCAGTGCATACGAGTTTATTCTGAGCATTTGGATAGAAAAGAAATCTTTTTCTACTAATCAGGTGTTTTACAGCTTTTAGGGTATAGATTTGCTTCTTTCTTTTAACCAAACTAGAAGATGCACACAGTCACCAGCAAATCACATGAATCGATATTTGCAAGCATCAAAACTTGATCCTTCAGTTTTGTACTAGACACTACACCGCCGCTTATTCATTTGGATCAACAATCAACAGAACAGGTTTGTTTCCAAAATATTTAATACTGACTCTAAATAGAGAGCAAGCTAGTTAACAAACTAATGGAGCTAAGATAGACATCATAACCAAATGGGGGAGAGCAGATCAACTCGGATGGTATCTAACAGATTGTAAAAGAAGTTTGACAGCCAAGTTTGAAGTTAAAGCAAAGATTCTAACCAGAAAGAAAGACAAGGAAAGCTAGTCAAATTAAACAGGAACAAGAGACAAAATTGGCTCCGACTTACAATTTAGCAACAAGAATAGAAGATGAAGAGCTTCCTTTTGGACACGTGAGCCAGCTTCCCTTTTTAACAATTGTGCTATGCTTTCAAAAATTGGTAATTGGCCAAACCTTTTTAAGCAACATTGGATTCAGAATTTAAAAAGTATTGCTTTTTAACAGAATATGCAACCAAAGGGGTAGGAGAACTCACTTTTCCCTCTGTGTATACGCATTAGTACTCATCAGAATCACATTCATGATAGAGACTGCCTCCAGTCTCACACATTCTTCTGTATTGCTCACAGCAACCCGAAGCATCAGTTCAAACAAAGAAACCCAGTTTACAGAAGAAATAAGCAATGATGTGTCAGCATTCCAGCATCGCTTCTTGCACAGGTGTTTTAAATCAAAAGATCTGATCCCATGCGAACTACAGCCCACATGAGATGTCTCATGGCTGACCACACTAAACAGATCTTGGCCTCCAAGGCTGCCCCCGGAGCAAAGTCCCTCAATCTTGATATTGTCCCTGAGTATAGTGCACTGGAAAGATCAAATCAAAGTTCATAAGAACACAAACACAATTAGAAAATTTTAAGACCATCACTTTGCAAGCACCAGATATGCAGAAAACAAAGTACCAAGTCCTCCCTTTTCCAAAAGAAGATTACTTAATAACTTGAATATGCTGGTGAATATTTGATGCTTATGAAAGGAACACAAAACTAAGAAAAAGAAGTTTCTGGCTTGATTTCCTGTTCTCTTCCCAGCAAGCATAACTATCCAGATTCTAGACCATTTCCTATTATTTCCTCTTCGTTTTCTGCTCAATAGATCGTCAGTCATAATTCAAGATGTTCTTTAGCTCCACTGTTCTAACATGTAAGAAAAACAATCCTTTTTATTTGGTGTATCAAACAAATTGACCAGAGTTGGGATCCTCTGCTATGTATTTAGGAAGTTCTAGTGGTCAAACTGCTTTTTAGAGGCATTTAAAGTTTTCTATATTTATTAAAAGCAACTTGAAAAATACAATATGAGCAATGGCCATATACTTCTAGAATCTAAATGGCATTTTGACAATCTAAAATTTTGAATAAGGAACAAAAAACAAATTAGGAAGTTATCATTGCATAGAATCCAGATTTTGATTGGAACAAGAAAACTAAATCAAAACATCATGACAATCAAAGGAAAGGGTTCTAATCCACATCACAAAGGATGACATTGTTCAGCATATAAAATCTCAGCAATTCATTTTAAAGGCATAAACAAACTTCAAGAAAGAAAAATGAATATATGAGCCATAGTAAACTTACCCTCCCAATTTTGTTCCCAAACTCAATAGGTACTTTAAAAAGACAAGCAGTATATGTAAAGAACTAGAAAGAATGGAAACCTGTAACAAGGAAAAAAACAAAGAAAGATAAGTGATTCCTTTGAACTAGATGAGAAGAAAACAACTGAATTTGACTATGAATGACCCAAAATGAATTTTGATCATGAAGCATGGAAAAACAGAGTCTGAGCTCACATTTGGAACATCACAAAGATCAAGTAAAGATCTAAACAAAGCTTCCAACTGTAGCACTCCATTATTGATCTGCAAAATAGAAGAATCAAACAGAAAAAAAAACTTATCGGATGCTCAAAATAATGGGGAAAACATCCAAGGATAATTTAAGAATGCCTTAAGCATGACATGGTTTGGCACATAACACAAAAGAAAGTTAGCCCCCATGTGTTCTGCAGGGTTATAAAACTATCTCAATATCCTTGAAGTTCATGTCATTACCATGCATGGCTTCCCAATCAATTACCATGCGCAGTCAATATTGCTGTCACAAGCAACCATAAAGGTCTTTTCTGACTAAGATTGCCAATCATTTTTCTTCTTTTATTAAGGTAAACCCACCTAATTTTGTAAGGTTCATGTTTCTATGACCCACATCCTTAATATCAATGATATGGTCATTTTTCAGTTATGGTCCCAAGCTATCATAGAGAGGGGCCTTGGAAGGAAGTGATTGGAGAAAGTCAGATGATCCCTTATCTTTGTATCCAAACAAGCAACTTCAAAGCATGGCAATGAAAGGTAAGGATGAAAAGGAAACCAACACCTAAAATTTAAACTATTCAAGATTATCAAAATGATATTAAGGGAAAGGGAGACAAATCCACAAGAATAAGGGATCCCACAAGACACTAACCAGAGCTTCATAAATATGAAGTCCTGAACCTTCAAATGCTTGAACTAGAGAAACTAGACAGGGATATCTCAAGCTAGGCTGGTTATCCATACATGTCATTCGAAACATTTCAAATTATTAATATATAGTCATCTTGACTCTTTCTTCTCTTTATAAGGTGTTATTTAGATTTTATTTCTTAGATGACATTTTTTTTAAGCATTTCCAGTCATTTTAATTCCCATTTTATTAGATACAATCGAAAAGAAAAGGCTAAAACAATGAGCCACACATTTCACACAGTTGCACTTCTAGGGTTGGTGTCACTTAAACAGGACATGATGCGTGGCTCCTTACACCTCTTCCTAAATATGAAATCCCTAAATTGTAAACTATGGGATGTGTCTCAATCACAAATGCCTAAAATCTATCTTTATCTCTTATTAAATGTACATGAAGTTTTTACATTACGATACCTTTGTCAGTACAGAATACAGATGAGAAACTTTTGCAGCTTCAGATGTCGGAAAAGAACGCAAATGATACTGCAAAGCTGCATGAGAAGAGCTTTCACCTGGCATATAGTCCATTTGTACTCTAGAGGACATATTCATGCTCATGCACCCAAAAAGAACCTGAAAATCTGTCAGGCAGGCCATGAACAACTTGGAGATCATATTTCTTCCTAATTGTTGTTCACTTGTGGAACCCCAGATGCCCAGCAATGTTTTGGAAAGTTCAAGGTGAGAAGATAAATCATTGTTCAAGTCTATTTTGGTAAAATCAATGCTTCTCTCTGTCTGAACTCCTATGGCCTTGGACGTAGAAGCTGTTAACAAACAAAAGAACAAAGCATGGAGACTTCATGTCAAAATAAATAAATAAAAAGACAAGAAAATACTATGACAATACACATTTATCCAACTCATGCATCTTACCTATATGACAAAAGAAAATGCTATGACAATACACGTTTATCCAACTCATGCATCTTACCTATATCAATCTGGTCCTCCAAAGGTTTTGCATTTTTAGAGTGCTGGGAAATTCCATGAAAATCCTTGCTGTGAAACCCATGCTCCCTGCCACTATAGCCAGTGCCATTCAAAAGAATTGTAAAATGTAAATCATAGCAATAAAAAAGTGCCCACTGCCCAATTGTGATTTTATAACTGACAAGCTAAATAGTCAACGGAAAAAATGCAAGCAATGTTAAGAAAAAAAAAAGGAAAAAGGAATAACCAAAGCCATAGCTAGAGAAAGTTTTCAAATAAGCTAACTGATGATGTTGACAACAAAAGAAGCGATATTGATTGTTTTTTATAGACAAGGGTATTTCTGCAATTTTCAGATTTGCTGGAAATTATGGAAAAACTGTCTAGATCTAGGTTTTATTTTATATATAACATTCTATTAGTTCTAAAAGAATTAGCTTTTCCTATTCTAAATAGGAATAATCATGTTGGAGGTTTAGGAATCCATGTCCTTAGTGGATTTGGACAATTAAAACTCTATAAAATAAGAATGTAGGCTTTCAATATTTTTCAATTTAATAATATGAAATAATTTCCAGTAACTTTGCTTTGATTGTGTAACTCGATCACTTCTTAGGTATGAATCTTAAGAACCCTAGGTGTGACTCTTAGAATCTATCTACATCCTTCCTCATATTCCACCACAAATCAACACTAACAAAGTTCTAACAGCCATAAAACAGCCTCTAAAAGTCAGATTCTGAACAGCCTCTATGCTGCCCTGCATCAACTGACTAAGAATAAAAAAGCCATCAAGCATATTTTTTATCTAGATAACCACTCTGAGGCTGTCAAACTGTGAACTGGATTTTGCAGTGCAAAATAAGATTGATCAAGACCTCAGCTGGTGTTTGAGTAGAGATAATATGCCACACATGCAATATCACATAAACAGCTGCTTGGATATATAACCAGGATAGTTCAAAGAAAATTTAAAAGATACCGAGAGGAAAAAAAAAGGCCTCACAAATTCGTCTTTTTTCGGCTGTGAACATCCATATCTTTTTCTTCAATATTTGCATATGCAGATTTAATTTGGTCATCTTTTTTTCTTCTCTCCTTCTTAAGTTCAAAGCATTCTTTTTCCTGAAATGATTTAGCAATTCATCAAAACAGAACCCCATTAAGATGGACATAACTTTCAAATAAATAAACCAATTAAAAAACGTAACAAAGTGCCAATATCAGTGAGATATAGCTTGAAAAACTAGATAATGAAGAAAATGAATAAATGGGTAATGCACAGATAAATACTTATAGCATAGAGAAAGAGTAGGAATTTCTTTTTACCAAATTTGTAAGGTGCTTTGATACGCGGCCCAATTCTCTCTGCAATTTGTAAAATCAATTAAAACTGAATCAGAAATTTCAATCCTTTTTCCCCTTGAGAAAAACATGGCATCACATTCATCTTTCACCGAAAGTGGAATTGGAAAAAAAAAAAAAACACTTAGATATCAAAATGTAAAGTAACGTTTAACGTCAAATATCGGTATTTGATAAAGGAAGCAAATATGAATCCAAAGAAGGGAACGAATAAATAAGAAATTTCGAAAAAAGAAAAACGAAACCTTTAAGCGATCAATTTCCAGGTCTCTTGCATTATCGTTGGAGACGGAAGTAGAAGGAGCGGAATGCGAGAATTCGTTAGAAAAACCATCAAACGTCATGCTGTTATTGTAGTTGATACCGAACTCGATTGGTCTTTGAGAGAGTTCTCGCGGAGGAGAGTAACTGATGGAATTATTTTGATAATCTTGGTGTTGTTGTTGTTGCGGTGGTTGTAGTGGTGGTGGGAGGTAGGAGAGTTTGGTGGTGGTGGTGGCAGGGGGGGATATGGAGGAGGGGAGTTGAGAAGAAAGAGCGTGTTCTTCGACTTGGATCAATTGTTCTAAGAAATCAGCGCCCCATTCTTCAAACCCTTCCTCCTCCTCGTCTTCTTCTTCTTTCATTTTTCTCTTGCCAGTTTTTGAATTAAGACAGAGCTGTTGGGAGTTGGGATTGTGCGCCGTTCCTCTATATGCAAAAAGTGTGCAGTGGCAGAGTACAAAAATAAAATAAAAAAACTATTTACTTTTTGAGTACATGCACATTAGTTCCTCTGAATTTTTTAAAACAAATTAAACAATCCTTTTAATTTTAAAATAATTAATTAATCTCTTGATTGGTGGTGACCGTACATAAAGCTTTATTCTAATAATATCTTTTTTCTCATCCGTCTTTCCATATTATTTATTTCTTTTTTACTTTTTTATTTTATTTTTTAAAACAAATAAACAAAGTAAATTTAAGAAAACATAAAATGTATAAAAAGAATTAAGTTACAACTATATTAAAAAAAACATCAGGATTAATAAATTATTTTTAAAATTAAAAGAATTGTTTAATTTATTTTTCAAAATTATATATTCTATTTTATAATACACTCTTAATTTTTCTTGGAAATGACTCCATTCCAAAAAAAAAAAAAATTCAAATTTCATTTACTAAATATACTTAAAGTTTAGATTGTGTTTGGAAACATGGTTGAAATTGTATTTTGTAGGGAATTCCGACCGGTGATGTTCTGATATTTGCCCATTGAAGGCTAAGCACACTGACACAATATTTAACGTGGTTCGGCAAATCGCCTACATCCACGGGAGAAGCCATTGCATTATATTGAGAGAGTACAAGATTTACAATAATAGAGGAGGAGGAATCATCCCCTCTTTAGCAACTCTCAACCTCACTCTATTTCTCTCTTTTCAGTGCTGCAATGGCAGCTACTGCTGGCTGCTTTGGCAACCCACTCTCTCCTACATTTCTCACGTCTTTGGCTCTACTTTCCCTCTCTCAACTCTCTCATTTTGCTCTCAACCGTATGCTTATATTTATAGGCATCCATGGTGCTGCTCCACTTGTTCTTTGGTCAATAATGGTGGCCACCGTCTCCAGCTTATTCAACAATGGTGGCTGCCAACCTTTAACATTCCAGAAAGGCTGCTGCATTTGTCAATGGATGGTGCCTTCTATTAATGGTCGCTGTACATTAATGACAAACAACCCAACATATTTTTTATTTAGTAGAAATGTCAGAAATAAATACAAATAATACATATCAAGTATTTTTGTATGTATTCAGGAGAATGAATACATACAAAACTTTGTTTGGAGCTGCAACGAATAATAAATGGTTTTTAATGGGAGGGTATTCAGGAGAATGAACAAGGCATGATATGGCAAGGGTGAGAAAGATTTTGCAGAAGAAGGTACCGTTTGGGAACACGGCTGTGGCTGCCTTCCTAAAAAATTTGAATTTTTTTTTTTACTAAAATTTAATATAGTTTATACGTTTTGGATTGTTTTGATATGCTGATACCAAAAATGATTTTTAAAAAATGAAAAAACATCATTGGCATGCATTTTAGCACGAAAAGTTATTTGAAAAACACCCGCAACCACACTCGAAAAATGATGGGGGCATCGGCTTGCGGCATCTACAGAACTTTAACTTGGCTTTACTTAGCAAATTGAGATCGAAGTTAGTAGCCGAACCACACTCATTGGGGAGTCAGATCATCAAAGCTAAATACTATCTAAGAGGGGATTTTTCAAACGCTAATCCAGGGCATGGGCCGAGCTTTGTCTGGCGTAGCATTCTTAGTTCTCAAGAGGTTATAAAGAGAGGTTGTAGATGGCGTATTGACGACAAGGGTACGAAGGTGAATGCGTGTAAGGATCCATGGTTGTCTACGGGTCCTAACAAATTGTTGGAAACACTTGTGATTAAAGGGCTGGAATCGTTACGGGTATATGATTTGATAGCCGAAGGGGTAGCTTGTTAGGATGAAATTTTGGTGAAGACATTGTTTTCTCCGGCAGATGCCATTGCCAGCTTGAGCGTTCCATTATCATCAAGACAAGTAGAGGACAATGTCATCTGGCACCATACCAAAACATATGTTTACTCGTGTAAATTTACCTATCACGCTGCCATTGACATCAACAGACCTCATATAGGAGATCACACAGACAGAGATTGATGTAAATTATAGAATTTAAAGATCCCTCCAAGGATTAAACATTTTTTTTGACGAGTGTGTCAACATTGTATTCCAACTCGCAGCAGATTAATTGAAAAGGGAATGGAAGTTCCTGATATCTATGTTGTTTGTGGAAAACAGCTCATGCACATCGAAATAGATTCTTTGTCAGTCATTCTCTTATGTCACGATGGGAGAAACCAACACTAGAAAAGTTAAAATGAATCATATTTTTCCTAAAAAAAAAA
>Ga0325410_1008794_pt1 | contig 10893 bp, 6 predicted proteins | sample PopdelMetagenome_16_FD_206182 | JGI IMG/M metagenome (GOLD analysis project Ga0325410, IMG submission 206182) | Populus deltoides microbial communities from Bellville, Georgia, United States - Xylem-PdIQD-R3 | ecosystem: Host-associated > Plants > Phyllosphere > Stem > Wood/Secondary xylem...
TCAACTCGGGATAAGGCCGGGTCAAGAATGTTTGATAAAATAAATTCATCTTTAAAGTAGCGTTTTTGAATGGATTTCTTAGTTTTAAAACAGGAAATACATGGATTTCCTATCTATTTTCACTGTCTTTAACCAAATGCTATCCAAATGACTCCAATAACCAAACATAATTACTTTAATCCTTCACTACTAAGAACTTGGACAAATCTAACTAGAAAAACTGAAATGCTACAAGCTACTGTCTCGAGAAGTATCTAGATAATAGACTAATGGGTGCATGCTATCAATCGATGTAGATAAAATACTACTATTTCAAGCCCCTTTTGACTGTGTCCTGCCGCCCAATACAAAAAAGAAAATAGTAAATTGACATCATTTAAAAAAACAAAATCAATGAATTTTGTCTTGGTCAACCGGATTGATCCGCTGAGTCCATCAAGTTAAACTCAAAATTAGCAGAATATGAATGTTCTGATTTTCTATTAATCTTATATATAACTCTTATTTCATTTCAACAAGATAATTAGAATTCACGTGTTCTTTAACCAAAAACAACAAAAGATAAAAATAAAGATATAAAATAAATATGTTTATAATATAGTTTTGAAGTTAATTTTTATACTTTATGTTAACAGAAAGAATAAAAAGATGCGTCTTTTCCCTACTTGTTATCTCCATTTCAATCTAAATTTGTGTGCAAATTAATCCAATTACACCTCTTGCAAATTGAAAAGGAAATTCATTTCTAAATGGAACTGGTCGGTCTCATGCCTTCACTGTATCATACACAAGAACCCCTCCCAAAAGGAGCTTCCACTGAGAATTCCTAGTATAAAACGCAACCTTAGTTGAAATAATTCCAAAGTACCATGCGCGTAACCCTCACCTTATCACCAAGTCCAGTCCTCTAGCAAGTTGTAATAGTAATTCAAGTGGTCACACACCGCAGCCAACACACGTCATTTAACTGTTTTCAACTACCTCAAACGTGGGTGCCTTGCTTCTCTTTTATCTCCTCCTAATCTCGTCCTCCACTCGTTAAAAAAGTTCCATAATCTTTCAAAACTCAGCTTGTCTTCTTTGAATTCAATGTCCAGAGCGTGAACATGAACTTGGCTACACCTAGTAGTAATCAAAACCAAAGCCTCCTCTACTCTATTGTACTAAAGTTGAAAGCTTTCTGTTTGTTCTATAAGTAGCCCATCTTTTTTCTTGTGCTTACATTTATTCCCTCATCAAGTATGGCAACCATGACATTGTCTAAAATTCTCCTTTTGGCCTTTGCTTTCTTCTTTACATACATTGAAGGAAGAGTTCATGGAAAAACTAAACCAAAACACTTGCACATTGTTTCTCTCATTTCACTACCACCTGCTCCTGCCCCTGCTCCTCAGGCTGCTAGTCCAAGTTACTATACAGATTCTCCAAGTCCTGGTCCTAGCCCTAATCTTGTTCGAAGTCTTGCCAACGTCTACAATGTACTATCTTTTGGTGCTGTTGGTGATGGTGACACAGATGATACACAAGCATTCAAGATGGCTTGGGACACTGCTTGCTTTCAGAATGAACCAGCCATTCTACTTGCTCCTGATGACTATTCTTTCATGATACAGCCTACTGTCTTTACCGGACCTTGTAAAACTAGCCTTGTGTTCCAGGTAAAATTTTATGTTATTGAATTGAATTTCAATACAGTACTTAATTTCATGAGCAGAAGAAAAAACTGATTGAGTATTTTGCCTGTAATGAGAAGATTGATGGAACTATAATGCCACCAGATGGGCCTGAATCATGGCCAAGTAAGACGAACAAGAGACAATGGCTACTGTTTTACAAGATCGATGGAATGTCAATGCAAGGAGGTGGTGTTATAGATGGCAGAGGAGAGAAATGGTGGAATCTACCCTGCAAGCCTCACAAAGTAAGCCATTTTACTCAATTTCTTGGTCAGTAAATTATTTTCTTGAGTAGTTCTGTGTTTTTTAATTTCTCTAGCTAACTTGCTGAACATAGGGGCCTAATGGCGCAACACTTCCTGGCCCTTGTGATAGCCCAGTTGTAAGTACAAAACCAATGCATTCTTTTCATCAAGGGTTTCATGAAAAGTTCTATACCCTTTTATTTTTATCGAAAAATGCAGGCTATGAGGTTTTTCATGAGCTCCAATTTAATAGTGCAAGGACTCGAAGTGAAGAACAGTCCCCAATTCCATTTTCGGTTTGATAACTGTCAAGATGTCACTGTACAAATGCTCAGCATTAAATCACCGCCTCGAAGCCCAAATACAGATGGGATTCACATAGAGAACACAAACAATGTCCAAATATACAATTCAGTCGTATCCAATGGTAATTGATTCCATGTCCTTTTGCACTTGAGAGTTGTTTTTCATCTTTTCTATGAATCACTCTCTAAGTGCATGGCAATTTTCCTCTGTTTTCTACTCTAGGGGATGACTGTGTATCAATTGGAGCTGGTTGTCATAATGTCGACATAAAGAACATTACCTGTGGTCCAAGCCATGGCATAAGGTAATCTTTAGTTTAAGCTCTTGCCAAAATTAATACTATCTTCAAGAAAGATGAGTACAAAAGTTAGGCGCCTTCAAAGGGATACTTAAGCTCAAATTTCAACTTACTAGCTTCAACTTATGGTGGACCAAGATTTTTAATGCTTATTAACCCCCTAATCTAATCAATTAGACCCGGCAACAAATTCCACGAAAATAAAAGAGGGAAATCGGCATAGCAGCGATGAAGGAATAGAATTTAATGAGTTGACAGAGTCGTTTATTAGCATTCTATCAAGAGATGTTCAAAAAACTTGGCCAACAATTGGTTTCTGATTTTGTTGCTGCAGCATTGGCAGCCTTGGAATCGGCAACTCGAGGGCATGCGTGTCGAACATCACAGTGAGAGATTCGGTAATCAAGCATTCTGATAATGGTGTCCGGATTAAGACATGGCAGGGAGGATATGGTTCTGTATCTAAAATCTCTTTCCACAACATTAACATGGAAACAGTCCGCAATCCAATAATCATAGACCAATACTACTGCCAGACCAAGAACTGCACTAACCAAACAAGTGCAGTTCACATATCTGATATTTTGTACACAAGCATTAAGGGTACATATGATGTTAGGAGTCCACCCTTGCACTTGGCTTGCAGTGATTCAGTCCCATGCACTAACCTCGAGTTAGCAGAAATAGAGTTGCTTCCTGCTCAAGGCCAATTTGTGGCAGATCCATTTTGCTGGAATGCTTATGGGGCAATGCAGAATCTTACCATCCCGCCCATTTCTTGCTTGCTGGATGGAATCCCACAATACATAGGGCAAAACACTATAGATCAGTACTGTCAGAATAATTTGTATTAGACCTGTATGTAAAAGTAGCTAGATGTAGTTACTTGTCAAAGAAGAGAAGGCTATCACTGCATAACATGGAATTAGAGGTTTTAGTTCAAGAAAATTGCACCCTGATCCATGTTATATGAAACCTGTTGAAGAGTCGCGTTAAATAAGTGCGGTGACTATTGGCTATCAGTTCAAGACTTCCATTCCAATTGTATTGATGAATTTTTAGACTACAATTAATCTTAAGCATAACCATGTCTAAAGATTTGCCCATGAAAACCATATTTTCTTTTTTCCACCAAAAAAAAAAAACTTTGTCGAGGCAAACCTAATAAAAAACGAACTCCTTTATATAGGTAGTTTTAATTTTGCCACCATAAAAATTTTTTTATCAAATTTTCCACAAAAATTTCATATATTCTCGATTAAGTCTAAAGTAAAATAATTTAACTAATTACTCTAAGTAAAGTAGTTTAATTAATTGGTACAACTACGTTTTGTTTTGGAGGGTTCGTGGTGTGATTCAAGAAATTACAAGGGCAGGTACCTCATGCACTTCTTCTCCTACAATGCTTTTAAAACCCTTTTCCCCCCTCTAATAATCATCAACAGCATTCTCTCCTCTCATTTGTTGTACAACTTTGATACATTTCTTTTATCTTCATCATCTCTTTATGCTTTTCCACCTCCAAATATTGTTTCTTTGAACAATGGCCATACATATATTATTGGTCATAGTATCATTAGTCTTGACAAAAGTTTTTTGTGAAAAAATCACAGTAGATCGGTTCAGCTACTGTTTTATTGGGTCTAGTTATACATTCGGGGGTAATGAAAGTGGTGGTTGACTATGGTAATTAGTGCCATGTGAGCTAGAGACTAGGCAAATTTCTCCGTCGATGATGGAGTTGCACCAAAGCAACCATGACATTGGCAACAACCTTCCACGTAGGATAGTATGCCATGCTGAGAATCCCATGAAGACAATTGCAAATCAAACCAGTCGACAATTTCGACTTGCTGGAGGGGTCAGTGTGGTGCTTCTTAATATTGGAAGACAGACAAGCAGTTTGTATAATTCTTCGAGTAACATAATTGGGATGATGGCTCAACAAAAGTGCAATGCGGGTTATGATCTAAAAGAGAATAGGTTGTGAATTCAAAGAATTGATTGTGAATTTTAACGTATTGATTGCTTGATGTATCAATTATGTGACTTGCGAAAATTGCAGCATTATTAACATGCAGCTGTCTAATTTTAATATTATGGTGTAATTTGAGTAAGCTTAGTGCTTAGATGCCAATGGAGCTCATATCCAATATCGCTGATCGAGAGATTGAGTGATTGCTTTCACTTTTCAGGAGCAAAGCACAAGTCAGTGGAGGTAGTAGACAAGTAACATGTACATTGCTACAAAGATAATAGCAAATTGGAATCTTATTAATTCACACAGTAAACTGAGATTCAAGAACATTTCAATCAGTAGCCAAAACCTTTTGGAAAAGGTCGAAGAAAGTACATGATAAGTCTTTGTGCAACCATAAATACACCTTTTTCATTCACCATACACTCATCTGTTTATTTGAATATTTCAATACAGGCACTCATCTTAACAATTCTTGTCGATAACAGGATAAGCTCAAATGCTTGTGGTGATAAAGAGCAAGATGGATGCTAACGGATCTTACTAATACAAAGAAGCAAGTACCTCCAACAAGGAAGCAGCAAATTGCATCTGAGTCTCCTCGTCTATGGTCAAGAAAAGAGGTACATGCACAAAGAGAGACTTTGTCCCATTTTGCTCTGCAAACCGAAGGGAATGGTAGTAAACATAGTTGCACACAAATCGGCCTGCATCATCGGATGTCATCACCTCATAACCTTTCTTTGCCAAGGACTTTGTGATCTCCTCAACAGGAAGAGTAGTCTGCATGCGGCGAAAAGAAGAAACCTTTTAGTAGGTGTAGCAGAACAATGGTAAGAATAAACAAAGTGCTAAAATAGTTATTCTAGTGAGAGTAGCAGCATCTTTACAATGCATTCAAAGATATCCAGATATCTCCACATCCTACCTAACAGCAGCATTAGAACCCAGTACGGTATTTTTTGCAACAAAAAGTATCTGCCAGCTTAAAAAAATTGCCAAACAAAGAAAAGAAAAGACGCTGCAAGAAGCGAGGATAGTTTTCTCTATATTTCATTTACTTAATCTGGTTCTGTCAAGGCAACTCCCATATATAATAAAATAGATTCTAGTTTACATAGACTATATAATATAGTTATAAGCTTCCCCTCATCCAATCTCTCTTCTTAATTGCAAAAAAGTAGCAAAGAGAAGAAATATAGGGATCGATATCCACTGTCACTGCAAATTTCTTTATGTTTCCTTTGCCAATAGCAATTGGACAGCGAATTAGTATCAAGACAGTTTAAGTTGTGATGGTTCAGCCCTAAAACATTCCAAGAAATAGATGGACAATAAAAAAGTGCCCCAAGAAAACAATCAATCGATAGCAGTTTGACACCGTAAACATAGTGACGAGGAAGTCCCAAGTCTTGTCAGCTTTCAAACTGAATAAAGCACATCATTCCAAAGTCAAAGTTGGGGCCTCCAATCAAAGAAGAAAAGGCAGCTTGTGGTAAATAAAAAAAGATGAGAAAGGCAGCTTCTATTAAACTAAAAATCAATACACACGCTCTTAATTCCTCTGCTTTACAAGTAAAGGAACATTGAAAAGAAAAGATTGGTCATGGCACATTCTGCAACTTAGGTGCCATGGAAAAGATAGGATGTCATAGAAAATAAGTAAGCCTTGGATACCAAAAACACGGTCCAATTCCAAAGAAAAGGAGAAAAAATATATCATAATAAGATACCAAAAAACAAAGCACTAATGGATTGATTATTTATGTTTGCCAGCCGACATAGCATCAACTTGCTGAGAAATAAGGGAAAAGAAAGAGTGCATTGAAACACAAATATACCTCTCGAACTCGTGAAATTCCACCATCTGAAGGAATGATGGGTACTTTCTGCATACCAAAACAATGGAACTCTTAAAAACGAAGACAGAACAAAGAAAAATCTAAAGGCTCGGAACAACTAAAATAAAAGATCTTAATGATAAGTCTAACCTGTGGTTTCCATCCCATCTCATCCGGACAGCGAAAAGTAGCTTCATTGACAGCTTGATGCTCAATGGCAAATCTTGTTGCCCCACTATTGACCCCGAAGTGTAGCTGAATGAATCATGTCACAAAAACACAATCAAGCGGCATGCAGAAAACCGAAGACCTAGGAAAGAGTCAGACAAGCAGTATGCACGAAGCTGAGAAATGATTTCAAAAGATATATGGATAAGTACCCAAATAATTCTTCCAGGACTTGAAGATTCATGATCCTTTGAGTTTATGGCAGATTGAAATGTCTGGTAAAGTGGAGAAACTCCGCCTTGTCCTGCAGCCTCAAGAACATTGCAACTCCCCAGGACCACACCTTTTGGCATGCCCTTCTTCTTCATGTACTCTTTTAGATTACTAACAATTGTCTCAGTTGGGTTTTCAGCTACTCCATGGAATTTCTTGAATCCTGTCACATGGATTGTTACAGCTGGAAGTCCTTCAGACCCCATTAACAACTCACTTTTTTTAGATTTACTTGATCGAAAAGTTACTATAGCATGAAAATTAAATTGAAATCCAAGCACCTGCAAGGAACAACACAAAAAATTGAGTTCGTCAGCCACACTATTAGAATCAGTTAAGAATGATAGAACATAGAACTACTACATTTACAATTATCATCACCATTCTAAAACAAATTACAATGCCTTAATACTTTGTTATAGTAAGTGACAAAACGAAAACTGACTCACTCCTTAAGCCGAAAATCCTATCAATGTCTGCTTAAAAATTACTGAAACTACATGCTGTAGACATAATTTAGCTACCATGGCAATGCATTTCAATTAAGAAACATTAAATGACTAGAACCTGAAGAATTATACTCCTGAAACAAAGTTTCACAACTTTCTGTAACTTTGTAAGAAAAAACTGGCAATCCAAAGGACTACAGTGGCAGAACCAATAGCCTCAAATCAAGGTAAAACACAACAAAGGAGTCAAGTTATATCTTTATTGATCAAAAGAAGATGAACAAGACTAATAACCCATGTCAAGATTCTGCAAATAAATCTGGTAGTCTAATTCAAATTCAATTAAGTACCACCCAGCTAAAAAAGATCACAACTTTCAAAGGAAAAAAAAACCCAGATGAGAAAAACCACTGTTAATCCACCTGAACTCAAAATTCAAGTTGATTCACAATCAAGAAACAACTGATCAAGGACCACCTGATAAGCATATATATAAAGAAAACAATCAAAACCCAGAAATCTAAGAAAACGAAGGGACTAAAAAGCATCTATCTTGAAATTCAAAAAGAAGAAAAAGATAAAGACCTTTCATAAATTTTCTTACCCGTAATCTTCAAAAGAAGGAAAGTAAGAAAGGAAAGAAAAAAGGGGCAATGAATGACTCAACCACCAGAGTTATATATTGAAAAAAAAAGGTTGATTTAACACTAATGAAGAACTGATAAAGATTCCCATCAGTTTATGAGAGAGAGAGAGAGAGAGAGATGAAGAGATGAAAAATTAACGAGATATATAGTACTTGGTTTTTTCCATTGTAGAACAAAACAAAGTTTACTGTGGATTGGCAAGTGAAATTATTATTTTGCTTTTACGTGGAAAAATTGGAAACCTTGGTGGGGTCGTTTGATCTTTTTCATAGATTCACCTGACATTAAAAGATTGTTAAATGATATATTAGTTTTATCTATTTTTTTAACAAAAAAAAACAAGATATGTATTTTTCACATTAATTTTTTATAATTTTTAATTTCATTAAGAATATTCTAGTATTTTATTTGAAGTTAGAAAAAAAAAATTTATTTAAAAAAATTATTAGTGCATGTTTATAATACTTCAACAAGTAAATGGTGTCTATATCTTTTAAATGGCACTTGCAATGTTTTCCGATTATTAAATTTGTTTTTTAATTTTCTTTATGGAAACACCACCACATTATTTGGTGGTATGTTGTAAATGATTTTTTTTATATTATTATTATTTTTTTCTAGAAAAAATACAAGTTTATCTTCTTGTCTTTTAAATTTTTAATTTCAGTGTATATGTTTTTTATTGTTTATTTTTATCATTGGCTCTTTTATAAAAAATCAAATTATATTTTTAATTCAATCCTTAAAATTACAATTTATTATATATTATTTTTTTAATTCAATCCTTGATCTATTGATTTTTGATTAAAAAAATTTGGTTTTGTTGTTAAAGTTTGATTAGTTTTTAATTTTATTATTCAATCAAAGTTTATGTTGTTTTATTTTTTTCAATTTAGCTCTCGTTTTTTTTTATTTTTTTTTCTTTTGTTAAAGTTTTTTTTTTAATTTAAACATCCAATTTAAATTTTTTTGATGACCTCTAATTTATCTTTTATTTTGATTTTCATCCTCATTGTTTTAATTATAATTTTTTGTATGATTGGTTTTTTTTTCCAGTTTCATCTCTCAATATTTGATTTGTTAAGAATTGGGCTTCGTTGTTTTTCTATTTGTGGTGCTTCTGATTTAATATGACATGGGTAACGAGTTTTAAAAGTTAATACAATTCATCATCCTTTTTTTTAATAAATTATTCTTGTAAAAAAAGGATTGGTTTTGTAGTTATCTTTAAAAAAAAATTATCAATTTGTCTCGATCTCATAACTTAAGCTATGAGTTTTGCATATCTTTTTTTAATAGAGGTTTGTTTTTAAAAAAAATTGTTTGAAGATTTTTTTTTATTTTATACAAATGTGTTTTATTTTATAAAAAAAATATATTTATTTTTAATATGTTTAGCCTTGCATAATATTTTTTTATTTTATTTAATCAGTTTCATATGTATTTTTATTTCTATTATTTTTTATTGATTTTAATAAATAAATAGACATAAACGGGTGAATGTCTTATTTTACAGGATTAAGTATGTTGATTTACATTCATTTCTCATTTTTTCTAGATTCTCTTTTAATTATTGTTAATGATTTTTTTTAATTTCATAGAAGATTATCGATTTGTTTGATTAGATGTTTGAATAAGATTTTTTATTTATATTTTAATTTTTTTATGTAAAAAAAAATATTGAAATATTTTGCATATTTATTTTTTTTAAAAAAAATTATAATATACAACGAAACAGGAGTTAAATAGCTAATATTAGTATAAAAATTGTGAGTTTATGGTGGAATGGTCACTTTCCAAAGACAAAAAAAAAAAGATTATATAAGGCAAATAATAATACATACAACAAAAGAAAAAAATATATATGTAATTTTAGGTATTTTTATCTATTTATATGATTGTGGTAGCACAAAAAAGGACTTGCCTTTGCTAAATACATAGAGAAATGGAAAGGCACACACACTCTACTGGACCAGAGAGAGAAATTTAATTGATTGGTGCATGCAATAATTGGAGTTATAATTATTGGTGAATTCTTTGTCTTCATTCTAGGTACTATGAATTTAGATTTTAAGGTATTTTAGGTGTTCAGATACAGTGTGAATTTATTGGATTGAGTTTTAAATATGCTATTTTAAAAATATAAATAGGAATGGTGATCCAAAATTTAGGTATATTATATTTAGAAATAGTAGAATTATATGTTTTGTGATTTGTTTTTTCACCATGATTTAGGAGATTGTTCTCGATCTTAATTTCTCGAGTTGCAATTTGAAAATTTAAATTTTACAATTATTAGTAAATCTAGATTTTACAGATTTAAAAAATACCTAAAAAATCACTTTCTTGAACTCGGTCAAGATAAGGATCTAACCTTTATTGAGAGTAGCCAAATGAAAGACCCAACTCTCTTGAATTTGTCTTAAAGGAAGAGCTCAATTTTATAGATACAAATATATTTTGGATTCTACTTTCTTTACATTTATTAGATGTATAAAAATCTTCTAAAGACTTATCGTATTTCCATCAACATTAATGTTTTGTAAAGAATAGTATGTAAAAGTTCTCTACTCATCATATTTTTATAAATAGATCACGAATCCTTAAAAAAAAAGGTTAGAATCTTCATTATCAATAAAAAAAATCCTCTAATGACTCATCGTATAATATCTTTCTGTAATATTATTTTATTTTCTCTCAAAAAATCATTGACTTAATCATCAGATAATCTTTAGATTCATCAAAGATGGCTTCTTACAAGCATCAAACACTCGTCTCTGGCCACCTTAGCCAGGAAAAAACAGAACATATTATCAGAACTAATAGACTAACCGATTATCTAAGACATAAGTCTTGGAACCAAGCTATTTAAATTTTTTAAGACATCACCGATAACAATAATGTGAGAATGCGCTTTTAAAATAATTTAAAAATGTTATTTTTGATTAATTTACAAATTAACTCGAAAACAATTTACTGTCAAGTAAAAGAAAGCTTTGGATCTTAGGGTAG
>Ga0325410_1008799_pt1 | contig 10890 bp, 7 predicted proteins | sample PopdelMetagenome_16_FD_206182 | JGI IMG/M metagenome (GOLD analysis project Ga0325410, IMG submission 206182) | Populus deltoides microbial communities from Bellville, Georgia, United States - Xylem-PdIQD-R3 | ecosystem: Host-associated > Plants > Phyllosphere > Stem > Wood/Secondary xylem...
AGAACAAAAATTAGATCGGACGAAACCTTCACTTGTGAATGCTACTTTCGATTAAAGTAAAATTGAGTAAAAATTGGAAGTGTCATCCCTACTAACTTATTTATGATATTCCCAAAACAGGCAATTAAATGGTAAAAAAAGAGAGAAAAAAATAGAAAAAATTACAATTGATAAATCATGTAATATAAAATACTTTTTTTATTTGTTTTTGATATCAGTATATTAAAAAAATATTTAAAAATTAAAGTATTAAATTAATAATTTTTTTCTTAAAAATTAACACTTTCTGAGTCTAAAGCCGGTTACCAAACAGGGCAGTTTCTAATTTCTACATTCTAGACTCTGAGTAGCCACGCGATACACCGTCGTCCAAACAGATCCTTTAAAAACTTGAAATGAAACGACCAACCAAGCACCCATTTCCCTTTCCCAACTGTCTCTCTCTACAAAATTCCAGGCAGACACTAAACCCTATTTAAACCCAGCAAACCCAAAAACAAAAGCAAATAAAAATAAAAATAAAATTATATATGGCTTCCACAGTAGTTCGATCTCGCATTTTATCAATCATATCAAGAAACAATAAACCTAATCGCAGATTCTTTTGTTCAAATAAAGAACCCATCATCTCTTCTCAATCAACTATACCCGATCAATCTGCTGCGGCGGCGGCGGCGGCGGAGGAAGCACCGGCGCAGGCTGCGGGGATTCGGGAGAATAAGGCATGGAACTTTTTCAAGTATGGAATTATTGGCGCTCTCACTGGAGCCACTGCTTTTGCTGGATACGCTTCTTACGGTTTGTTTTGAATTATATAAACAAAAAGCCCTCCTACTAGTATGTATATTTGAGTGTTTGAACTTGGCAATGCGGGAAAAAATAAAATAAAATAAAATTCTACTATTTTTGGTGATGTTTCAGCCTACAGTTTGGATGAAGTGGAGGAGAAGACGAAAACTTTGCGAGAATCAGTGAACTATACTGCTAGTAATGACGCTTCCAATGTTGAGGTATCTCAGTAGTAAATTTGCTTGTAGGCATATAGTTGAGTTGATTTTATGTTTGCACCTACCTTTTCCAAGGAACGAGACATAAACAGATTCATATTTTTCTGTTCAGAAGTATCAAGGTTTGCTGTACTCCACAGTGATGACAGGTTTGCACCTTCCTCCAATTGTTGCTCTTCTTCTTCTTATTATTATTACATAAACAGTCTATTTTTGCTCCCCTTTTCATCTGCACGTCCTAAGATTTTTGTTGCATCGTCAATAGGATTTTAGCTACCATTGTATTAAGTTCAATGCTCTATTCACTTCCAAAGGTTGGTTTTATAAACACCCCATCAAGTGTTAATGACACTCGACTTCTCTCTGCCAAATTGTTTTTCATCAAAAGCTCTTAATTTCCTCCCCCGGACTGTAATTTGAGATTTTAAGATGGATTCTCTTAAATTACTTGTTATTGGATTTTTTTTCTTTTCTTTTCGTGTTATTAAGACATGCCAATTAATTGCTGAAACATTCTATACCTCTAGAATGTTGAAATACACAAGTCAGGACTAGCCATGGACAGAATGCTGCTTTTTTGGTAGTTAGGTTTTTGCATGTTTTCAGGCTGTTTCAGTGATTCTTTCATGCCTGTTTTAATGCAAGGTGACAGATACTCTCTCTAGTGATATCATTTGCTTTAGACTAATTTCATGTCTGCCTACGATATTCCAGTTCCTGCTAAAGCGGTGGAACTTTACTTGGATCTGAGGAAGCTACTGGAAGAACATGTCAAAGTGAGTGCAAATATTGTTATATGTGTTCCTCTACATCTTGGCTTCATGTTTTCCTTTATAAACCATGAACTCAATATGCTTTATGCAGGGTTTTACTGAACCAGCCTCAGATAAACTTCTTCCTGATTTGCATCCTGCTGAGCAACATGTTTTTACTCTTGTTTTAGATCTTAACGAGACAATAATTTATAGTGATTGGAAGGTAAGGCCTCTGCTGGAATTATGTATTGTCAAACATGTCTTAAGATTTTGCTCAATAACTTTAGATCTTGTATGCATGATTATATTACAGTCATTTGACATTTCTGTTCTGGTAAGTAAACTAAGATGGGACATTCCCTATGCCATTCTGGTCTCTGTATGTTCAGTGTATAAAATTATCCATGCTTGCAGTCTAATTTTTACTTTTATATGCACACAAGCTTTTTATCCAGTGAAACTGTAATGATAATATTCTCTGTTCCTCTGTGTGAAGCGTGACAGGGGCTGGCGAACATTCAAACGACCGGGAGTAGATGACTTCTTGCAACACCTTGGACGGTTCTATGAAATTGTTGTGTATTCGGATCAGCTAAGTATGGTAATGGAGATTCATTTTCTCCCATTTTGGATAATCTTTATAATCCATGATGCACTATGATTATGAATTTTCCGTTTGGGCTTCTGCAGTATGTCGATCCTGTTGTTGAAAGGTTGGATACAAACCACTTTATCAGGTACAGGCTATCAAGGAGTGCTACCAGGTATCAGGATGGCAAGCATTATAGAGTATGTCATATTTTCTTTTACATGCCTTTTATAGTTTATGTTATCTTTGAAATGCATTTCATTTAAGTGTGATGACTTGTTTTCCAGGTTTTGCAATTGTTCTCATTTTTACTCTGGCAATTGCTGCTTGTACATGATTGTCTGTTTCCTTGATCGTTTCTCTCTTTTTGAAAGTCAAAATTTCTTCTCTGCATGTGGCCTGGTGATGGCATTAGAGGTCCTCCATCTGGAAATGCTGTTTGGTTCTGGTTATGTTCTTGCTTGCTGAATTGCGTATAAGCATTAGGTTTAATTTTGGTATATTGGAGTTCATGAATTTTGCTATATTGGAGTTCATGACCATTCTTTAGATCGTTCAGTTAAATGAATTGGAGTTGCTTATCTGCAAAACTGAATCAGTATAATAAAATTCTGTAATCATGTTACAAATTCATCTCAAAATATTTTTTTTGTCAGCATGTTTTGTGACTTTTGTCAGTTGCTTATCTGCAAAACTGAATCAGTTTGATAAAATTCTGTAATCATGTTACAAATTCATTTCTCAAAATATTTTTTTTTATTTGTCAGCATGTTTTGTGACTTTTGTCATTCCATTTCCCTTGGCATGTGTTTCTTAGTTCTGCATTGTTCGTCATCAATTTGATGCGGGTGACATGTAGAGGTTTCTTACAAACAGAATTTGCATCACTTCTAAGTCCTTTCAAGTATACTTTATTTGTGAGCTACAGTAACCATTGATCTTTACCAAACAGTCTGTAACATGGATTTGTTTAGCTGGTTACAATTCACTGCTATGCTGCTTGACTTTCTCTAAACCAGAAATTCTCATGTCTAAACGATCCCGAAGCCATGGATGTTAGTTTTCGTTGCTGATTAAAGTTTCATATCCTAGATGTGAAGCTACAAAAAGTTCCATATCCTAGATGTGAAGCTGCAAAGTTTGTGGATGTTTTAAAAGAATGCTTGAAATGGTGATTTGGAATGCAAATACAGATCATGGGGTGTAGAATTGTTGGCCTAATTATCATTAGGTATGCTTGGGCCAACCACACCTAGCAAACTGCGGTTGCAATCTTGAACTGCAATGCCGAAACCACACCCTAAGGATGAATTTGGAACTCAAAATTTGAAATTCTATCTTAGGTTCATAAGATTTAGATATAAACGAAGCCTTGAAGAAAGAAGGGGAAAAGGAAGTGATGCTCTAGTCCCTGGCACAAGTTCATGGGTGGGCTGGGTTCTGGGATAGAGTCTTAATGAAAATGATATAGATATACCAATGACATGCTGTTAAGTGATCTAGGAATTACAGGATAAGAGCGGAAATCCACTGGAGTTAGGGCAGATATTTGGGCACAGTGGAGGCTTCCATTCAGCATGTCCAATTCATTAGCTTAAATTTTGTGAAAAGCAGTCTATCATTGTGGATTTTGCAAAATCAGTGGTGTCTGGAAAGGTAAGTGAAGCTTCGTAATTCCCATAGATCATATCAGCTGCTTTTCTACCATTTTGTAATTTGTATAGTTTCTGTGCTGCTACTTCTCAAAATGCTTGCTTCCTTTAATGAAATGTGGTAATTCTGGCATGCCTTCTAAGCCTTTTGCTATTCTAATTTCACTGCTGTGTATGAATTTTTGTGTTATTTTTACTGTGCTTTTGTGAATTGGAAAGCTGTATTTGATGTATGTTATTGTTTGCAGGATCTTTCAAAACTTAATAGAGATCCGGGCAAAATCCTCTATGTGAGTGGTCATGCATTTGAAAATAGCCTTCAGCCAGAAAATTGTGTCCCGATTAAGCCGTTTAAGATCGATGAAACGGGTGATGTACCTCTGGATACAGCACTTTTGGATCTTATTCCGTTTCTTGAGTGTAAGTTGATTTTCCTTTCTGCAAGCATATATTATGGTCCATTTGATTGTCCTCATGGAATTGAAACAGTTATATTCTTGGATTTCATTGCATACAAGGTATTAACATTTTTCTTGAAGTATTACAGCCAAAACGAAGGCAAAAATATTATAACCCTTGCTGAAACTGAATAAACTTGGTTTATTTTATGAAGGGCAGGGACTCTTGTATACTTTTGGTTCTTCCATTTATAGAAGTTCACACACTGCACCTGTAGTAAATCCCCAGGCTATTACCTTATTTCCATCATCATCATAATTGTTTATTCATTTTAGTATTGTATAAAGTGCATCCTGCCATTTTGGTTTTCACACAGATGTTGCTCGCAATAGTCCATCTGACATCAGAACAGTCTTGGCATCTTATGAAAGAAAAGATATAGGAAAAGAGTTCCTTGAACGTTCTAAAGATTATCAGAGGTACTTTTCATTGTTGTCCGTTTATTATGTTGAATATGTGAAATTCTATGCTGAGAAGCTGAGATACAATGTGAGATCTAAATTGAGCATGCACAATCTTTTTTGCATGGCATTTTTATTTGAATTAAATGATGATACAGGAGAATGGAAGAACAAAGGCAGCAAGGCCGCCGCTGGCGTCGCTGAGGGCTCGAGGATAATGTAAATGTAGTAGTAACTGAAGTTTTGGTAGACAGGGATATGAGGTGAAGATTTGCATTGAAGACATCAAAGAATATTTCACTAAAAACTGGTTCCTTGTTAGATCTAAGAATTGATGAAATTCCATTCCCTGCATAATTTTAATGCTGGAAACAAGATGTCGCGGTCGCACAAATTAATTACCCTAACTTCAAACACAACATACAAGATAATATAGAGCAAGCAAGGGGTCAATCCCATGAGGAAGGTTTAAGTCAGATTTTTATGCTTGATGATATGCAATTTGAGGGTTTTGGACGTTATCTAGGCTAAAGCAAAAGAAAACAGAAAACTATCAAACAAAATTTAATAAAATCAGAAAATTATCAAGAGAACAAACTTTTGTTGCAAGCACACATTCACCTACAGAAATCAGAACTGATCATGGAAACGAAACATCAATTTATATTCTGAATATATATCTCTTCTTAACATTGGTTAGTTAATGGATCCGTTGTATAACTAACCTTAACCATCAAACAATCACAGTGTCCGCACTAGTAATTTAATTCAATGGCAGCTTTAAGAACTAGATAAGTTGATTAATTAAGAAAACACAACTGTCAGCAGTCTATGTTTGATTTGATTGAATGTTCTTTCTAAGATTAATAACGTAGATTCGCCACAATTATTAAACTCAGTTGCTTCACAAGTTCATATACCACAACTCCGGTTTTGATGTCAAACTTCGCAATAGATTGTTTACAATAATAACTTAGAGTCCGTTCTATTAATTAAAATAAACAATCATAGGAAAAATAAGCATAGGAGAACAAACATATTCATCATATAAACTGAAAAGAAAAGGTAAAATAAATCTCACAGTTCTTGAAATCCGAAGGTTTCCGTGTCCTTGCAACCAAGAAAAAGTGTTTAGCCTTGCATGTTTGTTGAACAACTAATAAAAAAGAAGGAAGAATGCATAATTTCGAGTTTCTTAGAGGAGGGGGGCGTTTTTCTCCTCTTGGCTGGTTGTCCCCTTTCTCTTCTCTCATTCTTTCTATATCCTAGGAAACCTTAGTCTCTATTTTACAAAATAGTCCTCCTTTAAGTAAACTGTTTACATTTAAGTACTTCAATAACCATTTTCCTAAAAAAGGAGAAATAACCTTGATGAAATCTTCAAGCTTTGACTTAGAGGAGCTAAATTGCTGAAATAAAAACTCGGATATCGGTTTAGATGCTTCAGAACGTAATTTGGACTCGTTTCTTCAAGAAACCTGTTTGCTGGCAGAATTCAGTTGTCATCTTTAAAAAATCATATCTCCCTCATATGACATCCTTTTTGGCTGAAATTTGGAGCGCTTATAGACCTTTGAGTCATGAATTCAACAAAATTGATTTGCATCAATTGGACTTCTGTAGCTCCATATATTCAAGTTGGAATGGCCGAAGGTCAATACTGGCAGATTGCGAGATTTGACTTTGAAGGCTGCGATTTCCATGCTCTTTCTTATTTTATTTTCTTGCTTGATGTCCAGAAAGGTATGAATGTTAGCTTTTTAATGCTACTGAATCACTTCATTTCAACCTCTAGAGCTCACGCTCAGCACAAAACATCGACTGAAGGTCAAATCTGTCAATTATCTCCAATTTACTCATTTTTGCATCTTTCATCCAAAAGTGCATTCAAAACATAAAACAAAGAATATCAAGACATTATATATATAAAACATAGGCAAAAAACTAGTTAAATATGGGTGAAACTATCGAATAATATGGTTGCATCATAAGAAATTGTGAATTTTCATCCCTCTTCTTGGAATCATAATTCTTACTAAACTTTCTAGATTATTGGAGAAATCAAGATTCCTTTTTTTTTTGTTTCCCCCCTTGTAAAAACACTCGGATGTATGCCACTAATTTTTTTGATTTGTGTTTTTTGATCAAGACCACACACTTGGGTTTTTTTTTTTATTTGTTTCACCATTTGATATTTGGTTTATTAGAATTAAGCTTTCTAATTTATTTTGATTTGTGTTCTATGGAGTTATTACAATCCCATAACTCAAGTTGAGAGTTTTGTAGGTTGACAAGGGTTAACCTTGGTCGATCCACCATGTCTTTGTTTCAAAATAAATTTAAAAAATTATGTCTTTCAATATATCACAATATCAATATTTTGAAAGTGTGTAGTCTAGTATGCATTAGATTTTAGACTTCCTACTGTCTTTATAGTTTTTTTATAGTTAAAAAATAATGATGTGACTTGCGACATAGTGCAAACCAAGAAATTGGTACAATACTAGTCCTGACGTTTGTGTTTCACTGCAAGTAGGATAAAAAGTAAATTTTAGAGGAAAAAAAGAACACAGTCGTCATTTTTTTTTTTTGCAAACAATGAAAAATACAAAATTTAAATTGAAAACATGAACTCGTGTATTCAATAAAATTAATTGATAATCATACACGTTAATAAATGCTAAAAAGAGTCATTAAAAAATAAACTAAAGCTGAATTACGATGCTAAGAGATAAATGTAAATGAAGAAACATGATCTTGTACAAAGTCATGATATTTAACATGTTTCTATAATTATGTTTCAATTTTTTTTTTGAAAAAATAAAAATTGAATCAACTTTTTTTAGTTACCAAGTCAGAAGTTAATGAAATAAGTGACAATACCATCTTAGAATCAAGAGATGTTTCTACTTTGAATGTATATGTATAATTTTAGAATAAGTGAAAATATCATTGTTGTTATTCTCAATATAGTGTCAATCATATAATTTTAGTTACTAAGCCAGAAGTTAATGAAATAAGTGACAATACCATCTTAGAATCAAGAGATGTTTTCTACTTTAAAGGTATGTGTGTGAGCGCGCGCGCGTGTATATAACTAATAATGTGAAACGACATTATTCTTAAATGTTGTCTTGAGCTTGATTTATATTGTTTGTCTTTATACACTCATGTAAAATTGAGCTTTCATCGGCAAGACCAATCTTATGACATAGATTTTTTACTAATAATATGAAACTTCTTAATTCTTTCTCTGTCTTAAATATTGGTATGTCATGGATTTTCTTTACTTTGTCTTGGTCAACTTCTATTCTTGACTGCTCACTATGAAACCCAATATTTTTCATGTTTTTAATCCAAATGTACATTTTGCGTGATTCGATCTTAATTGAAACTTCCGCAACCTTTCAAACAACTTTCTCAAAACTTGCACATGATATTCTTCTTTCCTTGATTTAGCAAGTACATCGTCCACATATACTTCCACTTTTTAATGCATCATATCATGGAATACGGTGATCATTACCCTTTGAAAAGTGTCCCCAATATTCTTCAATCTAAATGACATTATCTTGTATTAGAAGATTCTCCATGACATGACAAATGTAGTTTTCTCTTAGTTTTCCTCTGCTAGTATAATATGATTGTATCTTGAAAACCCATCCATTAATGAATACATGATACTTTTTACGACACTGTCAACTAAGATATCTATATAAGGTAAATAAAAGTCTTCCTTTGAGCTTGCCTTGTTCAAATCTTTATAATCCACACATACCTTGATCCTATTGTCTTTCTTGAGAACTACAACTGCATTAGCCACTCATTGAGGATAATGAACTACATCCAAGAATCTTACATCCCATTGCTTCTAAATTTTAGCCTTTACTTTGAGTATCATATTCGACCACATTTATCTTGTCTTTTATTTAACCAGCTTGCTTCTTTCCTTCAAGGGAATTCAATGTACCATGATGTCAGTATCCGAACCGGGCATTGTTTGCATAAGTACAAGAAAAAACATCCTTAAATTCTTGCAATAACAAGATCAAACCATCCATTTCCTCATCCGTAATAAGAGTACCAATCTTCAATTCTTTCTTATCTTGTTCGATACCCAAATTTATCACTTCTAGTTCTTCCTTGGCAGGTTTCCAAGATTTCTTAGATTTTTTTAACCAAAATGGTAAACTCTTTTATGCCCTCATCTTTCCATTCTTCATCACCCATTATAATTATAATTGTGTTATTAAAGTTTGACCAATTATTCTTAATGCAATGGGTTTGTGAATTGGTGAAAGATTCACTTTTAGAATTCTTGAAAGTATAAGGTATGCTCGTGTAATTGTATATTTGTATGAAAAAATAAAATGAAACAAAGACACATTTTAAACACAAGAAATGCATGATCTCATTGAGATAAAAGGCTCATTGACAAAAGAAAATATAATGGTATCATGAGCTAAATTGCAAACAAGACCATGAAAAGGTAAAAAAAAGAAAAGAAAAAAGAAGCAAAACATAACAGGATAAGACATCTTAGCAAGCATAGTCAAACAAAAAACAATTACTTTTTGAATATAACAGGAACAAGCTTTATTTTTCAATTTTGATACACTTCCTCATTGACCAGCTTCTTCACAAAGGTTTTTACAAAAATTTCATTGATGGTGTGAACAAACAACTATGACAACATCTCATCCTCTACTTTGATCTTCATCTGCTTAATCTTTTCCTTGTTCTCACATTCTAAAGCGCTGATGTGGAGGCTTGCTATCTTCAACACTCTATTGCCATATCTAATCACTTAAGTAGGTTTTGGGAATATTGTTTAGGGTGGTGGGATTGTCAACTCCTTTTCTTTTGGCTCTCTTCCTTTAATTTTTATCATCCTTGCTTTTTTCTTGATACTGGAAACTCGCTTATAGTCATCCTTCTTGAGCTTATATTCGAGTCCAAGTCGCTATTCAACACATTTTAGTTTCATTAAATCAACTTATTTTATCATTATGGTGTTAGCCAGAACGGAATGCCATGTTTCAATAAGCAATTAACTGTCATTCTTGTTGCTTCTAAAATCTTTGGCCTTCTCAACACCATGTTCTTAGGAACCCACTCAACATTCATGATTTTAAAAGCATGAATATTCATATCCTTACAATCTTATTCCTCGAGGAGCGGTACAACCACATTTCTTATCGTGAAAATTGCTTCTTTAGCATTGACAATTATCAACATCTTATTCATTATGTATTTCAATCATTGATGTAATGAGGAAGATACTGATCCAATCACGTGGATCCAAGGTTTTCATAACAACATATTATAGGAATGATGAATATTCATCACTTGTAGTGTCACCAATAACACTTGCGGCCCCTACATACAACTCTATTTCTAAAGTCCTAATTATTTGTCTTGGTGAGTTGTCATATGCCCTTGGCATCATGGTACTTGGCCTCATATGTGATTCATCAACGAACATCTCCCTTAACATGTATCTTGGTAGCACATTCAATATTAGACCATTATTGATCAATACCTTACATATCAGTACATCTCTGCATCGTACTGTGATGATATATAATTGTTTATTATGCCGAGTACCATCGAGGTCCAACTTATTTTTGGTGAAGTACATATAATTTGAGGCCTAGATTTTGCCTACCAGGTGCTCTATGGTTTCTTAGTTGATATCTTGAGGCACATATGCCTCGTTTAGCACCTTCTGCAGAGCCTTCCAATATTGTTCTGAACTCAAAATCAAAGATAACATCGATATTTTAGCAAGAGTTTTCTTGAGTTGCTTAACGATGCTTGACACGATCAAAGAGTTGATGTCTTATCCCAAATGCAGAAGTGACAAATTAATAAATAACCCGACAAGATCGGGGTCGATCCACATGGAGGTCAACTATATATATTGCTATATATATATATATAATAAAACAAAAAATTAAATAAAACTTTAATATGTGAGATTAATGTGAGGATTAAACAATGATAAAAATAATTGTTAAGGTTAGA
>Ga0325410_1008800_pt1 | contig 10889 bp, 5 predicted proteins | sample PopdelMetagenome_16_FD_206182 | JGI IMG/M metagenome (GOLD analysis project Ga0325410, IMG submission 206182) | Populus deltoides microbial communities from Bellville, Georgia, United States - Xylem-PdIQD-R3 | ecosystem: Host-associated > Plants > Phyllosphere > Stem > Wood/Secondary xylem...
TTTGCAGATATTAACATAAATCTCAACGACTCAATCACATATTGGTGAGTGAATCTAAACATTTTCAATTCATGACATGATGAACACACATTAATAACAAAAGACGAAGAAAAAAAACACAAAAGACAGAAATTTAGAAGGCAATTTAGCATGCAGCAGATCTAATCCATTTATAAAATCAACTACTTCGTCAGACAAAAACTTAAATAATGTGCATTAAAAATAAAGAGTCAGACTTCCAAAAAAAAATTGGTGCTCAGGAGATAATACCTTTGAGAGAGTAAATGGGGTAACCCAACTTGAGCTGCTTGCTGAAAGAAACACATGAGGGTTTGTTAAAGAAAGTGTTTTGAGGATAGAAAACAACAGCAGAAACCATCCTTTCCAGGCAAACTTTGAGACTCTGAATATGCAAAGTGGATTAGATTCACAGGTTCTTTTATATAAGACCTGTGCGAGTAGAGTAGCTGTTTTCGATGGCTAAAATTAGCTAGGTCACATGTCTCTTTGGCGCGTGCTATCCACATGCCCAAATGGATTAGAAAAAGCTGTGCTTTTTTGGTTTTGCATTAAAAGCTTCAAACTTCAAATCCCATTTTTTAGTTTATTTCTAGCTTGAACTTTCCCGCCTTCTTCTGCTTCAAATGATGATTTTAATGGCCACAATCCTTCCACCAAAACTTTCTCTCCCTCTAAATAACAAAAAAGGCAGAGGAAAGCACTCTTTCCAGTCTAAATATGTGTTCTTTTCCAATAAACCATATCCAAAGTTTGCTCCTTTATCACCAAATTTACACTTTTCTTATGACACAGTAGCCGTCTTTGCCTCACCAGCCCAATCCAAAGATAACAAAATCACTGATTGGAACAAAAAAATCTATGAGGTCTGTGAAATGGGAAATATTGATAAAGCAATAGAACTGCTTTACATGTCTCCAAAAACTGAAATTGAGTCAAGAACTTGTTGCTCAATATTGCAACTTTCTGCAGAACTTAAATCCTTACAAGATGGCAAGAAAGTTCATTCATTTATTTGTTCTAGTGGGATTTCCATTGACAGTGTTTTAGGATCAAAACTTGTATTTATGTATGTAACTTGTGGGGATTTAAGAGAAGGGAGGCTGATTTTTGAGAAGATAAAAAATGAGAAGGTTTTTCTTTGGAATCTAATGATGAATGGGTATACAAAGATTGGTGATTTTAAAGAGAGTGTCTCTTTATTTAGACAGATGTTGGATTTGGGTGTTGAAGTTAACTCTCATACAGTTTCTTGTATATTGAAGTGTTTTGCAGCTTTAGGCAGTGTAAAGGAAGGTAAATGGGTTCATGGGTTTTTGATAAAATTGGGTTTGGGTTCTTATAATGCTGTTGTTAATTCGCTCATTGCTTTTTACTTGAAGATTAGGAGAGTTGATGTTGCCCGTAAGTTGTTCGATGAATTGAGTGACAGAGATGTTATTTCATGGAATTCAATGATTAGTGGGTATGTGGCTAATGGTTTTTCTGAGAAAGGAGTTGAACTTTTCAAAAAGATGCTATATTCAGGAGCTGATATGGATTTGGCAACAATGGTCAGTATTCTTCAAGCTTGTGCAAATTGTGGTGATGTTTCATTGGGTAGAGCAGTTCATGGTTCTGGAGTGAAGGCTTGTGTTCACTGGAAAACTACCTTTTGCAATACATTACTGGATATGTATGCCAAATGTGGTGTTTTGGATGGTGCTATTCGAGTTTTTGACTTGATGAGTGTAAGAACTGTCGTGACTTGGACTTCATTGATTGCAGCTTATGCTCGAGAAGGTCTCTCTGATGAAGCTATTCGATTGTTCCATGAAATGGACAGGGAAGGTGTTAGCCCGGATATTTTTACTATCACAACGGTTCTTCATGCTTGTGCTTGTAATGGGTCACTGGAAAATGGCAAGGATGTGCACAATTACATTAGGGAGAATGATATGCAATCAAATATATTTGTGTGCAATGCTCTCATGGATATGTATGCAAAATGTGGAAGCATGGAAGATGCTAACTCAGTTTTTTTAGAAATGCCTGTAAAAGATATCATCTCATGGAACACCATGATCGGAGGTTACTCAAAAAACAGTCTACCCAATGAAGCTCTTGGTCTGTTTGGTGATATGGTGTTAGAAATGAAACCTGATGGCACGACATTGGCATGTATTCTTCCCGCTTGTGCCAGCCTAGCTTCTCTAGATAGAGGCAAAGAGGTTCATGGTCATATATTGAGAAATGGATTTTCTTCTGATCAACAGGTTGCCAACGCACTTGTTGACATGTATGTGAAGTGTGGAGTACCGGTTCTTGCACGGCTGCTCTTTGATATGATTCCTACAAAGGATTTGATCACATGGACAGTTATGATTGCTGGATATGGCATGCATGGATTTGGGAACAATGCTATCACTACCTTTAATGAGATGAGGCAAGCAGGTATTGAGCCTGATGAAGTGTCCTTCATTTCAATACTGTATGCTTGCAGTCATTCTGGATTGCTTGACGAAGGATGGAGATTCTTTAACGTTATGCAAGATGAATGCAATGTCAAGCCAAAGCTGGAGCATTATGCTTGTATAGTGGATCTTTTAGCTCGCAGTGGGAAACTAGCAATGGCATACAAATTCATAAAATCAATGCCAATTGAACCTGATGCCACAATCTGGGGAGCACTGCTCTCTGGGTGTAGGATTCACCATGATGTCAAATTAGCTGAGAAAGTTGCAGAACACGTCTTTGAACTTGAACCAGAGAACACAGGATACTATGTACTTTTAGCAAATACCTATGCTGAGGCAGAGAAATGGGAAGAGGTGAAAAAGCTGAGACAAAAGATTGGTCGGCGTGGTTTAAAGAAGAACCCAGGCTGCAGTTGGATAGAAGTCAAGAGCAAAGTTCACATCTTTCTTGCTGGAAATAGTTCACACCCACAAGCCAAAAAGATAGAGGTTTTGTTGAAGAGGTTGAGATCAAAGATGAAGGAAGAAGGTTACTTTCCTAAAACAAGATATGCTTTGATCAATGCAGATAGCCTGCAGAAGGAAACGGCTCTCTGTGGGCATAGTGAGAAATTAGCCATGGCTTTTGGAATATTGAACCTGCCACCTGGGAGAACAATACGGGTATCAAAGAACCTGAGAGTATGTGGTGACTGTCATGAGATGGCAAAGTTCATTTCCAAGACTTTAGGAAGGGAGATTGTCTTGAGAGATTCTAATCGCTTTCACCATTTCAAGGATGGCGTTTGTTGTTGCAGAGGTTTCTGGTGAATTAAGTGCAGAGAAGGGGTTTGAATGTAACAGAGCTCATCTCATCCCTTTGTAGGTTGATTCTCATTTATGAGTTAGTAAATTGTTATAAATAGTGGTCCAAGAGAAATATATCTTAGGAGAGGATTTCAAGTAGGGTTTCTGTCTTATATTAGGTCAAACGAGGGACATAGATACTAGTAATTCTCAGTTTATTTTCGTGCAGCAAATTACTTAGAGGCTGGAAGGCATTTCATTTAATCTCGTTTATATATTATTCAAGACAAATTTTTTATTATAAAAAAAACAGCTTTGAAACGTAAAAACAAAGATCCGTGCTAAAATGATGGAAACTAGACGTTAGGTTTTGCACTCTTTATGAGATGGTATGTAGATTTCATGTCAGATTGCACCAATGATTTGGCTGAAGCAAAAACTTTAACTGTACTCTTACTGAGTATTGTGACCATTTTTAAACATATTAGAATTGAGGAAACAATGACATTTCCCTCTTCTTTTACAATAGCGAAGAACAGATTTGGAATCAAGTTACTATTACATCTTTCAGACATTTTGGAGATGGCCACGGGAAGGAGTTCGGAATTACACAGCTATACTCCTAGCTTTGAGAGATGTTTCTGTTAATATGTTATACAAAAACCTAAAAAGAGTTCAATGATTCTCTGTGTACACACTCCTGTTTCATCATCTATTCACGTAATAAAATTATTATTTTATTATTAAAGAACAAACTCACTTAGCTTAGATTTAGAGCCTGTTTGGCTCTGCGGTTCAACCTGTTTTTGATCGAATTTCAAATAATTTTTGTTTTGCTAAAATTGAGTGCGGTTTGTATTTTTTGGATTGTTTTGATGTGCTGATGTCAAAAATAATTTTTAAAAAATAAAAAAACATCATTGGCATGTATTTCAGCACGAAAAGTTATTTGAAAAGCAACCACTACCACACTGCCAAACACCCTCTTAGAGATAGGAAAGTTTTTTCCACGGAATCCATTAGTCATTATAGGAAATGAAAAGTTATCGGTATTTTTATATTTTTTTTATACACAATGCAATTACTAAATCGCACTTCAAAGATTAAAAAACTTTTTCCTTGGGTTAAGAGGCTTTTCAAGTTTTTCAATTTTTTTTTGCATAGTATAATTACTTAAATGCCTCTAAAAACAAGCTTTGAATGAAGAGAACTTCAGTTATTGTGTGGAGTAAAGTTTAATATATATATATATATATTTAAATTTTAGCGCGTGCTGGGCATCACTAACAACACGAGTGTGGCATCAAAACAACTCTAAACATCATCGTCCAGATAATATTCGATGCGCCTTATCGTCCTCATTACGATGGTAAGGCATGTGCTATCAGAATACTGACGATTGTGGCTAGTGCCACATGTTTTTTCTTCCCTTCCTCTTTCCTTTCTCCCCTTATAGAAAAACGTGTTGGCCATTGCAAAAAAAAAAAAAAAAGAACATAGAAGTCTTGTTATTTGTTTGTTGGGTCAAATTAAGTCATCATTCTTTTGATTGCAATGTATTTGGTCTTGAATTATTTATTGAGTTAATTTTTTTTTAATCTTATCCCTTGACATTTGATTTTTATATCAGTTTTTATGTCAATTTCATCCCTTGACATTTGATTTTTATATTAAATTTGGTCCTCATTCTTTTAATTGTTATTTTTAGTCTTTCTTATCCTTTTTTTAATTAAAATTGTTTTTCGATTTTATCCCTTAAGATTTGATTTGATTTTCTTTTTGTGTCAAATTTGATTCTCATTCTTTTCAAATCTACATTTTTTTTCTTGATTTGTTTTTCAAGTTTATCCCAAATTATTTTGGTTGGTTGAGAATTTTACGTTGCTATTTTTTTAGGTTTGCCTTCTATGTTGTGATTTAGCCTCATGATTCGTGTCACAAGTTCTGAAAGTTAGACCAGGTTGACTTTGGTCATTTTTATTTTTTATTTTAATTTCATCCATGATCATTAGGTTTGTTAGAAATTGGTATTCTTTGTTTTTTTACATTTTCTTTCTATAAAGTTATCCTGATATTATGTCTCGAGTTATGAATTCAACAAGTTCATCAGGTTTGACTCGAGCCTTTTTTTCTCATTGTTTTTTTTTTAATTTTTATTTTAGCCTTCAATATTATGCTGCTTGAGAATTGAGTTTCATGCTTTTATTCAGTTTACTTTCTGCGGAGTTATCCTAGTTCTACGACTAGATTATAGTTTTGGTTTCATTCTTGCTCAAATCGGATGATAAAAAATTATAATGTTTAGTTTTTTTTTGAAAGATTTATTTTTAGAAATTCACCTATGTGATGGCTCAGACAAACTCTGGTCAATTTCTTTTTTTAAAAAATTATTTTCTTTTTAATTTTATCGTTCATCATTTTATTTACTGGGAATTGAGATTCAATTTTTTATTTCTTTCTATGCAATTATCATATTCTTATTTAATTTTTATTTTGTTAACGAATAAGATGATTGAGATGTGTTAGGAATATAGTAAAGATATATTTCTATAATATTGACAAATGTTTATCTTTTGCATTGAATCATTGTTGTTGTTGTTTTTTTTTTCACTTTATTTGTTGTCGATATCTTATTTTCTAATTATATTATTAAATTAATTGATTTTATTAAACTCATTCGGGTCAATGACGAGAATCTTAATTTTGTTTTGAAAATGTTTGCATTGTATTGATATCTTTTCTACAATGAAAGAAAATAGGTAGGCTTATGGCGTAGTACGAGACATTTTTGTAGTATTCCATAAAGCAAATTGGTTAGTTATAAGTGCACTAACTTTATTCATGTAAATTCATATTTATTATTAAAAAATATTTTTTATTTAATATTTTTTTTATATTTGATTAATAAATCTGGAGTAAAGATAAGGTCCTTGAAACAAAAATACTTTATAAAATGGTTATAATTATGAGTATTTCAATTGCATTAAAGTATTATTTCTAAATATTATTGATCAATGTTTTATTAAGACATGACATTAATTAAAGCTGTCGAAACAGATACATATATGTTATTTCTTTTGTGAAAGAAAACAACAGTTCTTATAACTTGAGGTATGTGAAATATATATAACTAATATGTAGGTATTTGTCTAATGACATTTACACTAAACTGACCTGCATGAGAATTTCATACGGAGAGTATCTGTGTCTACGGAAAGGCTTATAAGATAATTGTATAAGTGATTCTTAAATTTGAGATCACTAAATTATTTTATACATGAAATGTTATGCTTTGATCTGATCTGATCAAACGTTGTCTTAATTAAGGATAACAAACAAACATGAACTATATGAAGGTATTTGAATGATCAAGAGAGAATTCTTCACTTTAAGTGAATTGAAAAAAATATTCCACTTGTTCTCAAATAACATTAATTGTGAAATCCTTGCATAGGATGGAATGAGATTTGAAAAGGATTTCAAATTTTATTCAAATAATCAATGATTGTGATGTTAAGAATAAACATAATTTTACAGAACAAACACACTTTATGCTCTAATATCTAAAGAAAGACATTCTTGATGAATAAATAATAATTATACCAAGAAACTAGTCGCTGAAAGTTAATTCAAACAACATATGACTTTCTTAATATTTGAGAGATAATAATATGTTATTAGACAATATATTTGATCTTTGATTTATATCAATCAATTGTTGAATTGATAATAAATTAAAATTTTTAATTTTTTTTTAATTTAAAATTACAATTTATATTTGGACCATTATATTAGGAATCTAATAGATCACAAACAATAAAAACCATTGATAATAAATTAAACTGAGATGATTAATTAAGTGAGACTTGATTGTAAATTATTTTAAAAAATTAAGAATAAGAATGTAATTTATGCTAGGGGATTACAATTTTGGACTTAGAATTACCTAGTTAGGACATGATTGCATAATTATTCAAAATTATCATGAAATAAAATATGGGACTTTTTTAGGAGACAAAGTGATATTTTTTCATTAATAGAGTTATCATGTTTTTCCTATAAATAGAACACTATGTCTTGTATTTTTTTCATATACATTTGAATCAGGTAGATAAAAGTAGAGAAAAGAAAAGGCCAACACTAAGGCATGGAAAACATTACTTAAGGCATAACAATTGCTCTAATCTAAAAGGGTTTTGGATATTTTTGATTTGATGATAACATGTGATTTATAATAACCTAACATTGAACACAGAAAGAAGATCAAATCTTCATGTTATTTTTGCTTTAACCCTAAAGGATCCTAAATTATCTAACAAGATCCTTGACATTCCTAATTTTTTTTTAAACATTTTGTTTTTACTGTGTTTATGTGCTTCAAGAAACTTTATAGTTTGAGCACCTTCCTAGATGCTAGACCGAAATTTTAAGTTTTTACATGGCTGGACTACAAGGTTGTTTAAGAGTAGTAGATGTTCATTTTAAAAGTGTTTTATATTTGAAAATGTATAAAAATAATGTTTTTTTTTTTAAAATTATTTTTAATATTAACACATCAAAACAATACAAAAATACCAAAAAATAGTTTTAAGCTAAAAATAATTTCAAACACACGGTTAGATCCCAATGCTAAATGGGAAATCTTGTCTGTGTTCCATCTGAGGCCATTTCCAAAACAATATGATGCAGAAATGAAGAATGACATTTGGAGTAATCCAATTCAGAGTATGACTTTTTGTGTGAATTTCTCATTTGTTTTCCTCTGTCATGACTCATGATGAACGAACCATCTCTGGAGTAATCTGGAGCTATGATAGTTATCATAGTTGTGGTAGGGAAAAGGAACGAGTCCAACGAGGCACTCAGAGAGACAGAGATGGCAATCATTTATCTGCACTTTGTTTACCAATATTACCTTAGGCCTCCTCCTTTTCTTTTCCTTTAAGATCACGGTTCTAAAGGAATTTTCATTTATTCTTCGAGCTGATCTGCGTCCACTGTAGTTTAGTTCAAGCACCAGTCCTAGTTAGTTTATCAGTTCTCTATTATGACATCTTTTTTTCTAAACAAAGGCTGCTTCCTAGGTTAAGAAATTATGCTACCTAGTATATTTGCCAAGATTTTCTATACTAGGAATGGTAAGAGTCCTAAGCAGCAGGTGCTTGGTCTTAAAATTCTTGTCTGTAGAAGGACCGAAAATAAAATAGAGACAGAACAGATCTTACTTAAATCTACTTGAGTCCACTACACTGCCATGGCAACTCATCCACATGACATAGTATGCAAAACAATATGGGACCTCACAACTTCAAAGTTGTACTGTGAACTGCTAGATAGCAAGTGGCAAGAAGGTCTGTGCACTTATATAATGTCCCTATGAAATCAATATTACCTTAAAAAAATCAACATTCTTCCAGTCCCATTTATTTTCACTCTCGTCATTCACTGGAAATATCAACGTATATTTTATTAATCACTTTAACACACCAAAGAAAGAACATTAATGAACAACCTTGTGGGCTTGAATTTTGCCGTGTTATCATACAGCAAAGACAGGTCTCCAGTGTGGCTCCTTGTTAATGCAATAAATAATCTGAACCAAATTGCAAACCAAACTCAACAAAATCATAGAGGACGAGCAGAAAGGCCAAATTTACATAACATAATGGAAACACACAGGATCAAACATAGAGGCCGAATAAATAAAAGTGTGATAAAATAATTCTAGGGGTTCAAGATACATATTTCATGATACAACATTAGTATCAACCACTTTTTCCCCTCTTCAGAATCCAAATAATACATCCACGGTAACCGAATTCATAATAAATTATATATATACACATATAAAATAGAAATCACTGCTCTTTTCTCAATCCAATTATCAAAGCAGCAAAAAAATAACAACCTAAATAATGATTTCCACCCTCGCCTTTTTCCATTTCCCCTTCTAAGACTACTCTTCTTCATACTCAAGTGTATAACCAATTAAACAATCAAATGATTTCTAGTAACCAGTTTTTCCCTACTCTGAATTCTGAACAAATAACATTACCTTCTAATTAACCACATCTTTTGGAGAGAAGAATAAGGAAGACAATTAGGAAGACTATAGAGGAAAGCGCAATTGCCACACCAAGAACAACCTTATTAGGTCCGTGATGACCCTCTTTCTTGCTGTTAGAATCACCACCTTCATCATTATAGTCTGATGAATCACTCTCACTATCACCTCCTGATGAACTATCCTTTGCAGGTGGTGGTGACAATGGCAATCCATGCTTATCACAAGGAGCAATTCCAAGCTTCAATTTTGATGACAAAATCGTATGATTGTAACACAAATTGCTGTTTCCACCAACTTTAAACACAGCTAATCTCTTCATAAAAGTAAGATTGAAAGGCAAAACACCATGAAACTCATTGTTCTCAAGATTCAAGTACCTCAATTTCTTCATTTCTGCAAAAAACTTTGGTACTGTCCCATTCAACTTATTTGAACTCAGATCAACATAAGCTAAATCAGGAATTGCTGAAATTGAATCCGGGATCGCCCCAGATAAAGAGTTAGAGCCTAAAGACACATTCTTTAGTGAAATCAAGTCACCAAGATTATCAGGGATTGCCCCAGTAAGTGCATTTGAGTAAAGATTGAGACTTTCAAGATTTTCAAGAAGTGTAATGGAACTGGGTATCTTTCCTTTAAGCCTATTACCTGAAAAATCAACATGGGTAAGATTGAAAAGCAGATGTTTTGGGATGTAGCCAGTGACATTAGCATTTGAGATAGTAACAGACCTAAGCTTATGCATATTACCAAGAACCGCATAAAGACCACTAGTATTGACTGGCACATTACTTACAGTGAGATCAGTGAGATTGACAAAGCGAGAGAGCCCGATACCAGTGAGGTGTTTAAGAGAGTGAATGCAAGTGAAAGAATGAAGAGAGATGGCAAGATCTAAAGGGAATCTAATAGGGGTAACAGGGCAGTTGGTGAAAGAGAGAGATTGAAGAGTGGAGAGGGATTTAAGGGCAGTGTAAGAAAGAGAGAGCTCAGAGGAGCAGTTGGACAGGCGAAGCGAGACTAGTTGGCGAAAGGGGGAAGAAGAGTCACAAATGGTGGCGTTGTGAGGAGAAGGTTGTATGCAAGGATCTTGAGCTGTAGGGATGTCTAGAGATTGGAGGGCTCTAAGTTGTTTGGGGTTTAAAGTGGAGTTAATGGAGGGAAAGGGGGTTTTGGTGGTCGGTGGAGTAGGAGAGGAGGCGGGGGAGGGAGTTTTGGTGCTGGGTGCAGTAGGAGAGGAGGTGGGGGAGGGAGAGGGTGGAAGAGTGGCAATGGGAGAGGCAGAGGCAGCTTCAGTGGTGGTGGCGGAGATGAGGAAGAGGAGGAGGAGAGGAAGGAGGAGGGGTGGTGGAGGTGGTGACATTGTGGGGAGGGACAGAGAAAGTGAAGTGAGCTTTGTTGAGGTGTGCCCGCTATGTAAGAAAGTGTGTACGGTTGTTTGTAAGTGAAAAGTGAGATGTTGTGTAGTGAAAGAGGATTTTGGTTTCTTTATGGCCCTTGGTTTATTACCGATTTTGAGGAGATGTTGTTCTCAAGCTCAACTGAGACTCGAGAAACAACTA
>Ga0325410_1008804_pt1 | contig 10887 bp, 8 predicted proteins | sample PopdelMetagenome_16_FD_206182 | JGI IMG/M metagenome (GOLD analysis project Ga0325410, IMG submission 206182) | Populus deltoides microbial communities from Bellville, Georgia, United States - Xylem-PdIQD-R3 | ecosystem: Host-associated > Plants > Phyllosphere > Stem > Wood/Secondary xylem...
GTACAATTTCTTAACAAATTAACCTAAATTGTAATACACGGCAAAAGCAAGAAAAAAAAAGGTAGAAAATGAATGAAAAAACACCGTGAATAGTAAATCCATAGTGTTTGTTTTATGGAGGACTTGCATTTTGCACAATAAATTATCTCCATGTTTTAAAGTTTTGTTAATAATTCAATCTCTATATTAAATATTTTTAACATTTAAATGCTTTGAAATGTATTAATTTGATGTAAGAGACACTTTTATTGTTCTATTTTCAATTAAAAAAAAATTATAACATACATCTTAAATGAAAGCTACAATCTTTCATTGAATCAAAACAGAAATAATTAACAAGTGTAAATTTTTTTTTAGAACAGCAAATTTTGTTAGCCCTTGCAGCTTCAAACTATTTCTGCACATCGCCACCTTTTATGTGTCTTAGAACAGCGAAGATTCTAATTTGCAATCACCTGCAAGATCACAACTAGCTAGTTAGGGCAAGGCTGTAGATTCAAGATCTGGGGCCAGACCGGAGCATTGTCCTAGATTCATTCAAGGGTAGCAGAAAGGCAAACACTGTAAAATTAAATCAGTAGCCATAACAGAGTGCCACAGGAGAGTGGTACAACTCGATTACAGCAACAATGACAGTAATGTCATCAACTTTGCCTCCAATGTGCTCGATTCCTGCAGACTCAGCAGCAACTGCAAAGGGAGCGTCATAATCCTCGCTGGTTGAATTCATGGACGCAACAGTTGCGATGGTCCAGGCAAGATCCTGAAGACAAGATCTTCCTTCAGTTTCTTGAAGAATCTCCTCGATCTCAGAGCCGAAAAGATTATCGAACAATCCATCAGTGCCAGGCAACCACAATATCCCCCTGCTCCACATCAAATTCACCAAGGAAAACCGAAGCCCGGCGCTTACCCTTTTGAACCCAATTCCCCAACGAAAAAGGGCAGTTGAAAAAACTGTGCTGCGTCGGTGACCAGTAAACAAGCCTTTTCCCTCTGAAAACCATGAAACCGCTATCACCCACGTTGGCATAACACAATCGGTCTCTTTTAAGGGTAACAACACAGGTAGTGGATGATCCTAAAGCAACAGTCTTGTAATGCACTTTTAACAATATTTTCTTGAGATTAATATCCCTTTTAAGCTTCAAGGATCGAAGAGCTGTGAGATAATTGGACATAAGTTCTCTTGCGAAAATCCCAGAATCAATTCCTTTCATAGCCCATCCACCAACACCATCAGCCACCCCAAAGGTTTGCCTTTCTTGGCAAATAAAATGAGCGTCTTCTCCTAAACTTTCCGGGTTCGACTCCAACTTTTTAGGAAGATAACAGAATCCTAGAATCATCTTCAAGTTCCCTTTGCTTTCATAATCGGGAACCGTAACCGTGGATTGGAATCTTCTCTTTTTTATGATCATGTAGTTAGTTGCCTTAATTTGGGCGGGGTTCGGTCTCTGGGTAGATCAATTTGTGACGAAGAAGAAAGAAATTATTGTCCTTACTGAATTGGGAAGGAAGAAACAGAGGGAGGGATTTGAGAGGAAAAGATGAAGAAGCAGTCGTTAGGGTTTTGTTTGGGAAGAAGAAATTAGAGATTACGCGTATTTCTCAGTCAGCAGTGTGCTGAAGTAAACACATACTGTAATGCGAGGATAGGAACTTTTCTTCCGTTCTCAGTCAGCAGTCGGAGAAATCTTGTCTTTCATAATTTTTCTATAATGGCCCCCTTTATGTCACATGATACGAGATGATGGACGCAATGTAGCATTTAGCAAAGGAACGAGGTTTATTCACACAAAAATCCTAAAAAGAAAACACAATAATAAATTGTAAGAATAAACTCACAAGTGTGAATACTTCTAAAAAATTGATAATCGAGTCCCAAATCTTAAAATAAGAGTTTAAATAGTTTGACCTAGCTAAGCTAAATAGAATATAAAAATAACATAGAATCTAAAATTAATATTGAAATAAAAGGAAAAGAGTTTAAATAATTCATCTTGGTCAATCATAGGCTAAACAAGAAAATAAAATAAGAATATAAAATCTAAAATTATAGAAAAAAATAATTAACAAGGCTAAATTTCTATAAGGAGAGTCTATAGGTGATTTTGAAGATTCAAATCATAAAACTAATTGTAAGTAGATCTTTAAAGTGGATTTTTACCTTGAAAATGATGTCATGACTTTTGGACTGATATGATTTGCTTTAATCAAATATTTAATAAAAAAATTATGGCCCATAAAAAAAACAGTGTGCTTGTCCTTTTGAATTGTTTTTTTTTTAATTCTTTTTATTAACCTAGATTGTTAGAATACGATTGATTACTCTTGTGCAATAATATAAAGGTTTAATAGTACCAATTAGATTATAATCAAGGATTAATGATTTCTGAAGTTGTTTTGCTATTAAAATAACTTATATATGATATATGTTTGGATTCTCAATGTAATTTTTCAATTAGAGAAGTTATATATATGTTTCTAGCAAACATTAGTCGTTTATAGTCATTACAATCCAACTAACGACTGAAATGATCAACCAGTTTAAATTGGTCAAGCCACTCGATCGACCGATTCTTGCAGAATTTCTAGGTATTCATCACTGATGAATAATTTGTTGATTGATTTATTTTGTATCATCAAACGGTCGACCAGTTCATGCAGAGTTTCAGTTTTATTAGTTTTAACCTCGGTGAATTCTTAGAACCGTTTATTAGTTTTCAATCAATCATTTTAAATTTATGCATGGTGAAGTGTGTGAGTTCATTTTAATTGTGCTATCAAGATAAGATATACATATTTATATAAAGCATTAAAATGAACACTTAAATTTCTAAGTCTTCACTTTGCTTTTTTCTTGGACTTCTTAATTGATTTCTTCACGAAATCCTTTATGCTTGTTGATATGATCTTTGTATAAAACCTATTTAACACTTATTCTCAGCCAAACATATTATTAGTTCAATTTTTATTTTATTTTTATCATCAAAATATATAAAAATCAAATGTGTGACCTAAAGGTCAATAGATTCATCAAGTGGTAAAAAAATCTTGAAGAAAGAATATCTTCAAGTGGTGAAGAATTTTGGTGTAGATTCATCAAGTAGTGTAAAATGCTTGGAGTGGATTCATAAAGTGGTTGTTGTACTCTTGAACTTGGACTAGTGAAGGAATACAATACTCAATTACAGTTTGGTACTTGAGGTGTAGATGTAGGCTTGTTGAACCACGTTAGAAACAAGTTTGCAAAAATTTTTTCTTATCTCTTTACTTTAAGCACTTTAATTATATTGTTAATTATTGTGTTTATTTTAAGTAATTTGTATTATTTGTTAATATTAGTGATGCACCTAATTCACCTTCTCTTAGGTGTTATAGTTGCTTTAATACTATAAAAACAAGAATCGTAAACCCTGTGTTAAGTAGTGTTATTCCCAAACAAAAAATAATAAATTATGAGAACAATATTTTATGATTTAGGGTAAAAAATTTCTAGTTTATTAGTGTAAAAACTCGGATGAAATAAAAAAAATTAAATCGATACATGAAAAGTACCGACAATTGGAGATTTAACATAAATAACATATAAGACATTAAATGAGTGGCATTGTTGTAAATAAAAATAAAATCTTCATTTCCTCTTTATAAGTGTGGCTGGCAGCTTGAAGGGAAGACAAAAGCTTGATTTTGTTCTTTATCCCCTTCAACTCTCTCAATTTAAATGGTATGAAGAGTGTGAGCTAGATGATTTCTTACCAAGAAACCAAATCACATAAGTAAGCTTTAAGAGAGAGGAAGGTTAGGAGTTTGGGGGATAGAGAGAGAAAGGTTACAAATTAGAAGAGTAATGAGAAATTCTTGGAAATTATTGCAAAGGCCTATCAAATTGTGTTTATTAGTAACGGTAAGAGGTATCCTTTTCAATTAAATCCATTTTTCTTCTTGCTTTGTTGGGGATTGAAAATCCCCAAATGTGAAATTTTAGGGTTTTTATGTTTGTGAATTGAAATGCTAAATTGTGTAAATTCCTAGTTAATTGTGGTTGTGATGACAAGAATAAAGATTAAAATATAAGAAATTAAAGTCAATTATAGTGTTTAAACCATAGGTGGTTCGTTTTTAGTATTGAATTTTAGAGGAATCTAAAAAATTAATGTGGATTGTGTTAACTTTTTGTGTTATTGATACAAACCCTGTGGATAAAAAAAATCCAAAAATCTACAGTCAAATCGGCCATTTTCAAGAAAGCTAGATTTAGGTTTGTGATTGAGTTTGACACAACGATAATCTATACCGAGGTACCATAACAATAAAAACCAAACCCGCCACCTAACACCTATGAAGAGACATAAACAAAAAGCATAGAAGACACCATGAAACTCGGTTAATTCTTCGATAAGTCATTCATTGTGGAACCAAATTAAGTTAATCTTCTCACAATCACACATTAGATTATTATGATATCAAAGTCTGTAAAACAAAAAAAAAACTAAATATAAGCTACATAACCTTATTTATAATAGATAAAAACAACTTAAACAAGGCTGGAAAAATAATAAAAGTGTTCTAAATAAAATAGGAAAAAGAGTCATAAATCAATTAGAAAACTAATACAATTCTTGTATAGTAGATTCTATGTAAAATCCCAAGAAAAAAATATAATAAGGAATAAATTAAAATGTTATTATATGCATGATAAATAAAAGTAATAATTAAGAAATTAAATAGAAAAATATAAAGACATAAAGAATGTGATTCAAATTGTAAAGAAAAGGAAAGAATAGGGGCCAATATATAATTAGGAACAATAGGGGCTATAAATACCCCATTCATTCCTTTTTCATAGCCTGCTGAAAACAAAAGAAAAAATGAGGGGAAAAAGTGCAAATTTTCTTGTTTAAAAGAGAAGGAAAAACACCAAATCACTTAGGAATACAAACCTAGAAACTCCAAATAAAAAGGACAACCAATAACAAGGGTTCTAATAAGGATAAAACAAATGCATAATTGAAGAAAAAGAAGAAGGGGTCGACTGCATGCTTGAGAAGATGGGCTAAAATATTCAATTTACATGAGCTGAAATTCTGAAGTTTCTAAAGGTATGGACACTAGACTTGATTGTATAAAACAAGTTAACAATTAAGTAGGAATTATATACAAATTTCAGATTTTATAAATTAGGGTTCTTGAAGGAAGATTGAAGGAAATGCATAAATTGATAGAAATGAGGTTAGTTAAGCTAAATAGGATGCTCTGAACTTGAAAGAAACACACACAAAAAATTGTTAAACAAAGAAATCATTGATTCCAAACTAGAGTGGTCGGCCACGTGATGGAAAGGGGGAGGAAAGGGATTCTAAAATTTAGGGTTGATGAACATTTATGGCATGTGTAGTATGTGGAAAATGAGTGTGTGTGGTAAGAAAAATCAGCTAGAGAAAAAGAAAAGAAAGAGAGGGATCCTTAGTTCCCTTAGACTAAGATCGGCCAAGAGCCAAATAAAGAGAAAGAAGAAGAATTCTGGTATGTTATGTATGTTTATGTAGAAACCAATTATAGAAGAAAGCTCATTTAGGAATCTCCTCTGTTCTGGACAGATTCATCACCTCTATTCTAGGGGATTTCGGGCCTTAAAATGATAAAATCTGGGAAACATCTCTCATATAAATTGTAGCCTAAGATGTTAGCTTTCCAACGAATCCAACCTCGCTCAATTTGGTGCTCTAGAGCTCCAGATATAGATAAAAATATGAGGAAATGTCAAGCTGTCACCTCTGTTGGCAGATCTGACGGGAATTAACAAAACAGGGGATTTAGCTGTGATAGGGGTAGAAAACCATTTCTTCCCACCAAAATTCTTGTAACATTGAACCTTAACACCAGTAGGGGATAAATTACATTTGAAAAGTAAAGTTGAAGATGTGCGTAATGATTTAAAACAAAGAAATGTAAAGAGTAAATGTTATTGTTGTTGCCTTGCTATTTGCGAAATGGAAATCGACCATGAACTAATGTAGTATACTAGTCAATTCAGGAGGAACCACAGGGGGAGTGTAGCAACAACAAGGGAACGCAAATCGAGCATCGGTGGCAGGTAAGTGTCCCACGCTTATATTCTCCTTGGTTGATAATAAACTTCGTACTCAAATTCATGATAGAAATCATATTCGTGAATATGACTAAAGAAAGGAAAGATATGGTGAAATGGACATGGATTTGAAATCTGAATTTTGGTAGTAGACTCTGAAATTTAGAGTTCGGATATAGGTCTATATTATGTATATAAAAAAAAGACAAGAAAGAAAATGACCGCCTATGGACTTGATTAACCGACCTCGAATAGGGGCGGCTAATGATGTTAACAAATATTGTTAACATCGGCATGACCTTGATGGAAATATAATGAATATTGAACTTAATTAACTATACGCATCAAGAATAGTTAATGATACTGGCGAATAATGTTGGTATTGGCAAGCCCACAATAACTTGATTAACTTTCTAAGTAGAAAGTGAATTGGTGTCAAGAGAACTTGGCATCGACATTACCGAAAACATCTCCAAGTGTGATGGAGAACTATTGATTGGCTATTTCGGGTTGGAAATAGCTCAATGGCATCGACTGATTAAGTTGGTGTCGACATAGCCAAGGAATTGATTAGTCGATCCGGGTAAAGGTGACTAATGACACTAATAGGAGTTATTAGTGTCAGCAGCAAACACCTTATAATTTGAGGCGAATAAGAAAAAGGGTAAATCAGACAAAAAAAAATTAATGTGTGATAATCGAAAAGAAAACCATGAGTAGGTTGTGGAATGATAAGTGTTAGATGTAGCAAAGGATCTTCTTTTGCAGATCAACTATGATTATGCCCTATTGAGTGGATACTTGTATGCGTAGATACATGTAGTAGTGACCCTCCGTTAATTGGTTATATTTTATTTATTTAATATAATTATTCTCTTATTTTGATGTTGCAGGTCCTTCCCATTTATGTCAGGAGTAGAATTTAGGTTCTTTGATCTCTTTTTGTATAAGTTAGGAACTTAAGGATTAACCATGTAATTTTGTTATGCAGTAAATATATAACCTGAATATAATAGTATACTCCTTGTATTATTTTGTGTTTGGAATATTAAATGTATTAACATATGCTTGGGGATATTATAATGTACTACTTTTTGTTTAGGAAGCTAAATTGTGTTGTGTTTATATATGGAATTTCAGTGCTTGGATGATTCTCTTAATTACTAATTTATGCATGTGATATGAGATGGAGATTGAGTATGAAGTTTTGTCCTGGGTATATTCTTGAATGAATGGTTGAATTGGACCCATTGTGGATGAGATTATGGATGGGATGTGATCATAAATGCATGCAGGGTAAATTATCGATAACTTGGGACCTCCTGGTATAGGGGAGACTCTGCTGAAATTTTGTTAGAAATTTCGGTGAACTCAATGTAAAAAATAATAATTATACTCCATTTACCCTTTACTTGGAAGTTAAACAGATAAATTGACCTAACTATTAGGATTGTTACATTCTAGACCTTTATTGCAAGGCCTTTACAATGTCCTATTATAGAAAACTTAACCTTTATACACACAAAGATCACTTTTCATTACCATTCATGGACTAAATGCTTGAACGCCTAACAGATAAGTCTTTTTATTGCTTTCTTAATGGATATAGTGGATATAATCAAATTATTATTAATCCTGAAGATCAAGAAAAGACTACCTTTACATGTCCATTTCGTACATAAGCATATAGGAGAATGCCCTTCGGTCTGTGTAATGCACTCGTAACTTTTCAAAGATGCATGATGAGTATGGTTTCTGACTATGTTGAAAAAATAATTGAGGTTTTCATAAAGGATTTCACAATGTTTGGTGATTCTTTTTATAAGTGTTTAGAAAATTTACTTTTAGTCTTGAAAAAATGCATTAAAACTAACCTTATTTTGAACTATAAAAGGTGTTACTTGATGGTAGAATAAGGAATAGTTCTTGAGCATGTTGTATCTTTGCATGGTTTAGAGGTTGATAAAGCTAAAATAGACATTATTTTATCCTTGTCTTACCCCTCGTGGGTGAGGGAGGTTTGTTCTTTCCTTGGCCATGCAGGTTTCTATCGACAATTTATCAAAGATTTCTCGAAGATTACAACACCTTTATTCAAATTGTTAGCCAAAGAAGTGGATTTTGTGTTTGATCAAACGTGTAAAGATGCCCAAAATGAGTTTAAAAGGCATGTCACATCTGCCCCCATCATGCAACCACCAAATTAGGATGAACCATTCAAGATAATATGTGATACGAGTAGTAAGGGTTGTACTTGGGCAAAGAATAGAAAAGAATTTGCATGTTATCGTATATGTTTCCTGCATGTTAGACTAAGCGTAATGCAATTACCATACAACTGAAAAAGAACTTTTGGCAGTGGTGTTTGCTTTAGAAAAATTCAGGTACTATTTACTTGGTATAAAAGTTGTTATTTTTACTGATCATGCAGCTTTGAGATATCTTTTGAAGAAAAAGGAATCTAAACCAATATTGAATAGGTGGATCTTGTTTTTACAAGAATCTGATATTGAGATCAAAGACAAAAAAGGTGTCGAAAATTATGTCGTTGATCACTTGAGCCGACTGCGGATCAAAAATATACAAACCAAAACAGTAAGAGAGACATTCTCATACGATCAGTTGTATGTGTTACATTCCTCTACAAGACCATGATATGCTGATTTGGTGAACTATTTAGTCACCAAAGAATTCCCTTCAGGTTTGTCTAAATCCCAAAAAGACAAGTTACGACCTGATGCTAAATATTATTTTGGGATAATCCTTATCTATGGAAATTTTGTGTGGATCAAGTAGTTAGAAAATGTGTACCATAGGATGAATTTCACTCCATTCTTAGTTTTTGTCATTCTCATTCTTGTGGAGGGCATTTTGGAGCAAAAAGTATTGCCCACAAGGTACTTGAATGTGGTCTCTATTAGCCTTTTATTTTTAAGAATGCATATCATTTTTGCAAATCATGTGAAAAATATCAAAGAATAGGCAATATCACTTATAAGAATCAAGTGCCTTTAACTAATATTCTTATAAATGAAATTTTTTTATGTTTAGGGTATTGATTTTATGGGTTCATTTCCTTCTTCTTTTGGTAATCTTTATATCCTTCTTGTTATTGATTATATGTCGAAATAGAGTGAGGTGAAAGCCACATGAACTAACGATGCTAAGGTTGTTTTAGATTTTGCCAAGACTCATATATTTGACAAGTTTGGAAGCCCCAAAGCTATCATTAGTGATCGTGGCATTTATGTTTGCAATTATTCAATGGAAGCATTGCTACACAAGTACCATGTGACTCATCAGACTTCCACAACCTACCATCCTCAAACGAATGTTAAGCTGAAATTTCAAATCGAGAAATCAAGTTCATTTTGGAGAAGATAGTTCAACCTAACCGATGGGATTGGAGTCTGCGACTTGGTGATGCACTTTGGGCTTATCGAACTGCTTATAAATCACATATAGGAATGTCACCTTATAAGATGATTTATGGTAAAGCATGTCATCTACCAGTAGAACTTGAACATTGAGCTTTAGGGGCCATTAAGCAATGCAACTTTGATTATGATGCAGTTAAGATTGCAAGGAATTTGCGATTGTAAGAGTTGGAAGAGATACAGAATGATGCCTATGAGAATACAATGATTTAAAAAGAAAAGACCAGGAGTCTTCATGACCGAATGATTACAAGAAAAGAGTTTCATGTTGGAGACAAAGTCCTTCTTTATCATTTACGTTTGAAACTTTTTCCTAGAAAGTTACACTCTTGTTGGATTGGACCCTTTGTTATTTCTAATATTTTTCCTTATAATGCAGTTGAGATTACAAATCTATAAAAAAAAAAAAAACAAAGTGCATCGATTGAAAACTTTATATAAAAGTTGGATGACAAAACTTACAGCTTCTTTGGAGTTAGCTGAACTAGTCTATGAGGCACAAGCATTAGATGTGTCAAGCCAATGATATAAAATAAAAGCATTTACTAGGGGGCAACCCAACACAATATATAAATAAATTCATATTGGCTTTTTTTTTCCCTTATCTTTTTTTTTTTTTTGCATTTTACTCTATGTTTGTCATTCTTTTCTATTCCTTTTCTTTTATTTCAACATTGAGGATAATGTTGTGTTTAAAGTGTGGAGGTATTTGGAGAATTTTGGTTTTCTTTGTTGTTCCCATGTAAAAAAAAAATTATGTTTTTCAACCTTAAGTCTTAAGTTTTATCCAATGAATTCTCATTAATTTGTGAGAATATGAGTATTATGTATGAGAATTAGTTGAGATAGATAAAAAAAATAAATTGAATGAATGAGTGTGCATGTAAGTTTTACAGTTTAATTAGTTTAGAGATTGACTTTGAAAATATATCATGTTGACTTTAATAGTGTTGTACCAATGTAAGTTTTTGAGCCTTCAACATTATATTTTTATACATTTTGTCAATGATATATATCTCTAAAACTTGCTTAATATCTTATTGAGATTACATTCACATTATATATGTACATGAAGATGATAAAGGCACTAGGAATTTTAACCACTTGAGCTAGAAGCCAACCCAAAACATATTATCCATAATGAGCCATTTTAAGCTTGTTTATCTTTTCTTTGCTTTACTCATGTTATAAGTTTTAACTTTTTATATGTTTTCCTTTTCTTCTAGCCAAGGATTAGTAGAGCATATACTTGTTGATATCTCATGAGATTATGGTTGGAAGTTATGTGAAAAAAGTAATACTTGATGAAAAGAATGAGCAAAGTTGCCAAAGGTAGACCATCATAAAAAATAAAAA
>Ga0325410_1008805_pt1 | contig 10887 bp, 7 predicted proteins | sample PopdelMetagenome_16_FD_206182 | JGI IMG/M metagenome (GOLD analysis project Ga0325410, IMG submission 206182) | Populus deltoides microbial communities from Bellville, Georgia, United States - Xylem-PdIQD-R3 | ecosystem: Host-associated > Plants > Phyllosphere > Stem > Wood/Secondary xylem...
CTCATCAAGAGAGATGCGAGCCTTGTCGGCCTCCATTTATGAGCTCACCTACCCATGTATGGCTCGACTCGACAACTCATGCTGTTCGATTTACTATGATTTTGCTTTTTAATAAACCATCATATTTATTTTAAAATATTGAATTAATATTCTCTGAATTTAAACAAATTAAAAAAAAAACATTCTTAAACAAATTACTAAATACATTAAATTAATTTTGTAAAATTATCTAACTAGCTAGCTTAATCTCTATCTATTTCTATATTTTAAAAGTATTTTTTTAAAAATAAAAAATATTTATCTTTTTTATTTTAAATTAATATATATTTTTAATATTTTAAAATTATTTTAATCTATTTTTGAGTAAAAAATATTTTAAAAAATAATCGTTAATAAAATTATTTGCTGAGATATACTATGTTTTTTATTTGTAAATATATTTTTAATATTATATTAATTGAATATTTTTTTAAATAAATATATTTTCGAGAACGCATAAAAAGAGAAGCCACCCCTAACATCCTATTAGCTCAACAACAATGAGGTAACTCAACATCAACAGACCTGCAGTATTAAATTAAAGGAAGAACGAAGAAGGGTTAAAATCAAAATAAAAAGAAACGACAGACGTGAAAGGAGACTCCTTTTTCTTCTGTTTTTCTCCTTTACCAAAAACTAATAATTCCTCTTCTCATTATCCTTTCTCCCTCCCTCCCCCTCTCTCTCTCTCTCAAATTCTTCTTAAAAGTTAAAAATCCTAAAAAAAAACCTATCAAATTCACAAAATCAAATTCTCTGTAACATAATAATTAATTCAATTATATTTTTTGAAACTATCAAAAACATTTATTCCTTTCTCTTTGTATATTCCTCCATTTCTCTCAATTGTTCTCTCAATTGGGTTTTCTTCGATCATTCCCCCCTCGAAACCAAAAAAAAAAGCCCGTTTTTTGAAGTTGAATCGGTGGCTCTGTGTATATTTATTTAATTTAATTTAACTTCTGCCAGTTTAAAAGAAAAAAAATATAAATTTGGAAGTCATGGACGCGGTTGAGACCTGAAAGATTTAGTTTTTTTTGGGTTACATTTAGTTTTTCTTTCCTGCTTGATTTCTATTAGGATTTTTGGATTCTTCAAAAAAGGAGCAGTCTTGTTTGTTATGCTGGAAGGAGAAATTGGAGAATCGGAGGTTAGCAAGTTGGGTGTTTGTTGCCATCGTTTTTTTGGCTTTTGTTACTACTATTATGAGGAAGAGTATTATTAGCAATGATGTTCAACAACAGCAGCAGAAGAATTTGCAGGGGAGAGTTAATGGTAATAAAAATGGGTTTTTGCCGAGCTCGTTTCGGGCGATTTCGAGTTATTTGAGGATTGTTTCATCTGGTGCATCGACGGTTGCCAGGTCTGCCGCATCGGTTGCGCAGTCTATTGTGGATAGGGACGATGATGCCAATCACGACCAGGTAAAAAAGAAAAAAAAATTTCGATGTTTTTTTGTTTATATTTTTGTCTATATTGTGTAAGATTGTAGAGAAGCGAAGAGGTTAGATTGTTGATTTTTGGTTAGAGAGATTGAGTGTGCAATTTTGTTGTAAAGCTATATGTTCTTTTTGAATTTTAGGGTGGCCCATGTTCATTTTTTTTTTATGGAAAGTCTTGTTTTTCTTAAGAGATTTGGGTAGATGTGTGTAAATATGTGAATCTGGAGTGCCCAAGTTGAGTTTGGGAATGGAGTGGGATTTTTGAATGGAAGCAGTTCATTGATGTTGTGTGATTTGGCTAGGAAATTTTAAGATGTTTGTGTTATATTTTAGCTCGTTTATGGTGTCTTGATACTATTATATATCGATTTGTTCTTTATTAATTGGAGGTGGTTTAATTCGGGTTAAGCAGGGAAAAAATTGAACTGGTTTTTTATTTTTAGTTTTAAAAGAGGGAATGGTGGATAGATAGTGAGGGAAGGAGAAGGAAGAGGAAAAGGAAAGGTGCTATCTTGCATGACTGAGTGGATTATTTACCTTCTCGAATCCATACGTTCCTTTGTTTCTGACATTCTTTAAAGTGACTAATGTTGGAAGGATTATGAGAAAGCATGCATTCAGTAGGGTTTTATTTTCTTGCCTTTTATCTTCATCTAAACACCCTTTTTTTTTTGTCAAGTCAAACAAGAGAAGTTTGGGTTTGGGGTTTGGAGAGATGGATTACTTTTAATCTTCCTTCCCTCTTGTTCAAAGCCGATTCATACCTTTCGTAACCAAATAAACTGTAAATTTGAAAGACATGCTGAACTCTGGTGCTAGCCATTTCAAACTTGTTGCATAAATTTTGTGCTTGGGGACTTCAAATTTACGTTTCAATTGATTTAGGGGACATGCATATAAACAGAAGTCTTCTGTAAATTTTTTGAGATGAAAAGGGTGATGGGCATTTTTTTTTGTTCTCTGCTGCATTTGGAAAAGATTGAAAATTCTAGCAGGCACATTTGTTCTTATCTTGCAAGTTAAATTACTGAAATTTGAACTGTTGATTGCATAATCCACAATAAATTAAATGGAATGTTGGTGTGTGATTTCTGGTCATTATGGGTAGAGGTTGAAATACTGGGTGCTCATAATAATAATGTGATATAAGTTGAAACTTCAGTTTATCTCTGTAACTCATTCTGAGAGTGTTGGACTTAGAGATACATGTTTTGTTTTTTGGGCCATTTGAGACTTGAGAATTCTACTCTGTCCATTTCAAATTGTCAGATAGTTGAATGTTTATGGTGTGATCTAAATTAATTGTTCAGCCTTAATGGAAATAGACCATCTAACTTTCTAGTTGGATGCCGTGTTAAAGACTAGTGAGATTTACTTTTTTGTGCAGACTGTGTATGCATTTGTTTGTTAAGATATTGTGTGCTAATTGTCGAAATCGTGGATTTACCAATTGCATTCAACTTGATAAGCCCTTAAACATGAACATTTGATGGCTGTTTAGAATTATGGACATCATTAGGAAGTTATATCTTGTAAAGAGGTGCCAGGATACTCAGTAATGAAGGATAATTTTTGATGGGAGATTAAACAGTTGCAATTTCATTGATGATAGATTGTACTAATTACTGATGTCTTGCATGCATGGTTTGTGATCATGTCTTTTTTTAATTTAATTTTCACAAGAAACTTCTTTGAGTTTTGTCTGAATGGGTCAGATACTTGAACCTGGATGGATGTAGATTGTCTTGGTTTATGTGGCAGTGTTTCACCAGCGAGTATATTTTTTCTAAGAGCTTTCTCCATTCTGATAATCTACTTTGAGATGCATTTTACTGACCGGATTTTAATGCCATCAGCTGTTTGGCATGATGGTAAACTGCTGATTTGTTTTCAGGGTATTTAAAATGCGTTGAAAGTGTTGTTCTGGGTATTTCATGCTGTTTTGTTCCAGATATTATTGCTGTCATTGTCTGTGGTTTTTCTATCTGGACCTGGTCATGGCATAAATGCATGAAATAGATGAGGTCATTGCATAAGTATATGAAATAGATGAATTAAGAACTTTGAAATCACAGGTTTAATGGTGGACACAGAGTTTGATTTCTGCATTTGCCCGGGAAGGCTTGTTCTGGACATTGAAATGGTTTGGCTAAAGCATAGTTTGTGAAACTTGGATAATTTAAGTAGGAGGAATGATATTTGCTTAGCCAATTATTTGAGTACCTTTCCAATTTATTTGGGATTTGTACCTTTTTTGTGTGATAATCAGACTGTAAAATTTGACCTAAGCTTCATATCATGGTAACCAAAATTGACCACCTCTTTTTTCACAAATTTCATCACATTAAGAAAAAAATCGACTTTTGGCCCTAGGTTTGTGTTTTTTTTTCTTTTGTCAATGGAGATAAGATTATTGATATTAAACTCGTACGCATTTAGCTAAGGAAAGCTTTAAGTATAGAAAACCAGGATCTCCATTCTCGTTTCATGTTTTCCAGAGAGACTGCATTAAGAGTGTCAGCTTGAGAGTGGTCAGATGTTTTTTCTTTCTCTTGCAAACAATCTCTTACTCCCCTCTCAGTTGGGAAGTTGCTAGTCAACTGGAAGAACTGGTATTACTAGCAGTTTAGTTCTTGAAGTTTTGAAAAGAATCTGATGTTTGGTTGAAAGATTCTGATTTTGTCTTGAATGAATTGTATGTCGTTTACAAGTTTAGTTTTATCCAGCATTCCTTACTAGGTTGGACTGAGGCTTTGAGTTGGTTTGAGCATCCTGCATTGATGTGGGCTTGTCATGTTTGTTGTCTTCTTAGAAGGAATTTGTTGGCATGTGCCTTTTGCATTCATCTGTTTCTTTCTTTATTTTTAGCTGTAGCTGTTATCCCGCATTCTATATCTTAGTCTTTGTATGTTCTTCTTATATTTCATTTTGTGCCTGATAGAATCACATCATTTCTGGACTTCCTGAAAGTTGAAATCAAGATTTGAGTGGTGATAGCTCTAATCCTATATCACCTGCACAATATGCAGGTTCGCTGGGCTGGGTTTGACAAGTTAGAAGGTGATGATGATGTCATTCGGCACGTCCTCTTGTTGGGATATCAGTCTGGTTTCGAGGTTTGGGATGTTGAAGAAGCTAATAATGTCCGTGACCTTGTTTCCAGACATGATGGCCCTGTGTCATTCTTACAAATGCTGCCAAAACCAGTAACATCAGAGGGATCACAAGACAAGTTTGCATACAACAGACCTCTTTTAGTGGTTTGTTCTGATGGGGCACAAGATGGGCCGGCTACTTCATGCAACGGGAATGTCTCTAGCAACAATTATCCTGTTAATGGTAGCACTGTGCCAACTGTTGTCCGGTTTTATTCTCTTAGATCTCAATCTTATGTACATGTGCTAAAGTTCAGATCAGCTGTTCATTCTGTAAGGTGCAGCTCTAGAATTGTGGCTATTTCTCAATCAGCTCAGGTTTGTTTGCTTGTGCAATTTTTTTTTTCAGGCACCTTTATTTTTTCTGGATTGGATACTTACATTTAATCTGCTACAGATACACTGTTTTAATGCAACAACATTAGAGAGGGAATATACTATTCTTACAAACCCTATGGTCATGGGGTCTCCTGCTTCTGGGGGTATAGGCTATGGGCCTCTTGCAGTTGGTCCCAGGTGGCTGGCTTACAGTGGAAGTCCAGTTGTTGTTTCCAATTCTGGATGCATTAACCCGCAGCATCTAACATCTTCTATGAGTTTTTCTGGTTTCACTTCAAATGGAAGTTTGGTTGCTCATTATGCAAAGGAATCAAGCAAACAACTTGCCGCTGGAATTGTGACCCTAGGAGACATGGGATACAAGAAGTTGTCCAGCTATTGCTCGGAGCTCCTTCCTGATTCTCATGGTTCCCTCCAATCAGGGAATCCTAGCTGGAAAAGCAATGGAACTGTTAATGGCCATTTTCCTGATGCAGATAACATTGGAATGGTGTGTATTGTGCTTCTCCTTTTGTTTTGTTAAAGTGCTTCTAGAACCTTTTTTTTGTTCTCCACTCTGCTTCTTTTTACCCTTAAGCTAACTCCAAAGTAAATGTGTTTTGTTTGCTTTAACGAGCTTTGTTGGAGAGAATGAATGAATATTACTTGATAGCAATGGCATGACAAGAGTATTAAGTTACACTCCTATGTAAGTAATGTTCATTTGTTCTGAGGGATGAGTTTCTGCTCATGCATGTTATGTTAGGAAGTAGTTATGAGATTATGCTACTGTGTTTCATCTGCATTAGTTTTTTCTGCCTTGATTTTGATCTGGTACAAGCACAATTGTTCTTTTAGAATTTTGTCTCCTTATGCACTCTCTGTTTTTCAGGTTGTTGTCAGGGATATTGTTAGTAAACTTGTTATTGCCCAGTTTAGAGCTCACAAGAGTCCAATCTCAGCATTGTGCTTTGATTCTAGTGGGACGCTTTTAGTGACCGCTTCAATCCAGGGTCATAACATTAATGTTTTCAAAATAATGCCTGGACTCCAAGGAAGCTCTTCTGCTGGTGCATCTTATGTACACCTGTACAGGCTGCAGCGTGGATTTACAAATGCAGTAAGATCAGAACAAATGTTTTCATGTTTTTTTTTAATTATTATTGCACCATTAGCAACTTAGATTCGATCTTTGTTTAATTTGTTTCTTCTGGATTTATTTCTCAGGTTATACAGGACATCAGTTTCAGTGATGACAGCTCCTGGATTATGATAAGTTCATCAAGGGGGACAAGCCATCTATTTGCTATTAATCCATTGGGAGGAACAGTGAACTTTCAATCTTCTGAATCTAGTTATGTCTCAAAACATAGTGGTTTGGGAGGAATGAATAAGCCAACTGTTAGTTGCCCTCCCTGTTTAGGTTTACAAATGCATAATCAACAGAGCCTTTGTGCAACTGGCCGCGCAGTTACACTATCTGCTGTCAGCAGAATAAGAAATGGAAATAATGGTTGGAGAGGCACTGTAACTGGTGCAGCAGCGGCTGCTACAGGCAGACTGGGATCCCTTTCTGGTGCTATTGCTTCATCTTTTCACAAATGCAAAGGAAATAATGATATGTATGGGGATGGGACCTCTTTCAAGTCAAAGTACCATCTTCTAGTGTTCTCTTCTTCTGGTTCTATGATACAGTATACTCTGAGGATATTGGATGGCATTGATTCAACACCAGTCGGGTCTGGACTTAATGTAAATTATGAATCAGCTGCAGAAAATGAAGGAAGATTAGTAGTTGAGGCAATGCAGAAGTGGAATATATGTCAGAAACAAAATCGAAGAGATCGAGAAGATAATGTTGATATATATGGTGACAATGGGAATTCTGATAGCAACAAGATACATCCTGAAGGCATAAAGAAAGGAAATAGCATTTATCCTGAAGATAGAGGTGCAGTCACAAATACAAAGATCAGTCCGGAGGAAAAGCATCATTTGTATATTTCAGAAGCTGAACTGCAAATGCATCAAGCTTGTTTCCCATTATGGGCAAAACCTGAGGTATTTAAAGAAACTGTTGATAAAAATGCGCACATTTTGTTTTGTCTGTAATTGTGTTAATTTCTGTCAATTGCTTGCCAGATATACTTCCAATCAATGATGACAGAGGGAATAGATGTGAATGATGCAGATGCAATGCAAGGGGAAATTGAGATTGAAAGAATTCCAGCTCGCATGATTGAAGCAAGGTCAAAAGACTTGGTCCCACTTTTTGACTATCTCCAAACACCAAAATTTCCACATTCAAGGTGCGCTGAAATTTTGTTTTAATTTGCTGATTCTGTGGATTGAAGTATTCAATTTTATTGAATAAAAACTCATTTGCCCCTCCAAAGAGGAAAGATCCCTCATTCATTGCTGCTTTCCTCAATGATGTTGAAAATACGTTGGATGATGGAATCATGCTTCATATCTATGACCAAGGAAAACTGTGTTTAATTTTTTAGGTGCTGCAAGCTGCCAAGTTTTAAAACTTGGCGTGTTTACTTAAACTTCTTTATTGGAGTACACATCCTTTCATTTTCTTGGCATTGATTTATTTCTTATGATGTAAATATAATCTCACACATACAGGGTTCCGTCCTTAGATAGCAATAGTAATGGGAGTCTGCAGCATCAAAGTTCCGGGCTGTCTGAAAATGGCAGGCTTTCTTGCAGGAGCAGCTCTGGCTCCCTCGACTCCATGGCTGAGAATGGTGCTGCAGTGGCTGAACTTCGCAATGGTATTGAAGAAACTGGGTGGAATGGTTCTAGGATGCCTGTAGAAACTAGGGGCTTTGTAGATAGCAATGGCAGTCCTAAAACAAATACTCGGCTCGAGGTTGTAAATAGTAGAGAGAGCTCTAGAATGGAGGCTCAACTCAAGTTTGTAAATAGTAACAACAAAGGCCTGAAAATTGAGAATCATTTCGAAGATGAAGGTGATGAATTTGATTAGAGGTACTCTTCTACCCTTTAAATCTTCAGTTCATCAAAATGAGGAGTGCCTTTAGATTTTTCAGCTCTGGAGTATCATCAAACTGAATTAAGCAAGCACACGATTATGCTGTCATGCTCTAACATGAAATCCCCTCCCCTCCCCTCTTTTTTTTTTCCTTTCAGGCCTGCAGTTATTCTTTTATTCCGTGGAATGTTCGTTAGCCATGTTAATATTGTGGATGGAATTGTAGACAAGAGTGAGGCTTAGGTGGTTTGACTGTGAAGCGGAACTGTGGATACTATTATGTTATTGGGGTTTCGTACTTCCGTTGACATTGTAAATAACAGACGAATATTCCCAATACTCAGTTGTGATATGTAAATAATAGCATGACTTTTTGTTCTTAATTCTGTTCAAATCTTTTTTTTCTTTTTACCATTCTCGTCCAGATTTGTTGACATTTAAGTTTGCCATATATTATGGCGATTGAATGTTTCAGTGCCCCCTTCTTCAAATAAACCCTGGAAATGTCTTGTCCAGGTTTGTCATATAACTTAGGAGTCATGGTGGTTTTTTCTGGCTTGGGTAATACGATCAGGCATTATTGTTCTGTGGCCTAAACTTCTGAGCTTTGGTCCACATCTTCCCATTTTTCTTTCTTTGGACCCGGTTTTATCATTTAACCTCTTCAATTGTTGAGGTTCAAAGAAAAGACTGATGGTCCATTTTTTTTCCTTAATCTTCAAAGGAGGCTGGGGCCGACAAATCATGCAAGGGGATGTGCTTTTTTTTTCCGCAACAGGTCAGAGTAAACTGCCGGGGTTTCTTTCAAGTGGCACCGGATATTGTTTCGAGAAGGGTAAGTTGGGGATGTGATCTCTCTTCCCTTTCAATTACCAAACATGTGAAGACATTGTCTGGCTTAAAGAACCTAGAGGAAGACAGATAAACAAGCACTCAAGTTTCTCCTGTCATGAAGTATCATGTAAGAAAGTTGTCTTGTTAAGGTTTGAAGTAAACTGTTACCGAATGAAAGTGGAATCACGACAGGCAAAGGCTATAGGATAATCGATCGATGTGATTGCTGCATGTCAAACAAACAAATATAGTTACGTCAAGAAGAAAGGAATTGCAAATGGAATTCTCTACTTAAATTCATGATAAATATTATTAAAACAATAGTTAAAACTATACAATAAATTTGACTTCTAAAAACAAGTATAAAAATGTTAAACAAGATTTTTTAACAAATCAAGATCTTATATTTTTTATGGCAACAATTATAATAAATATTCCCCACTAAGCGAAGTTGTTTTCAAATAGCATACCATACAATATATAAACTAAAGAAGAATATAACATAAATGTTTTTTTAAGATTGTTGTCTAAATAAAGTTCACAGGTAAAATTAGAGATGTGAGAAAAACCAGAACATCTTCTGCTGCTTAACGCAGCGAGGCATTTCGAATGAGGTGGCCAGAAACTTGTTTTTGTATGTCTGTGTCTGATGTAACCTCGTCGCCAGAATTCTGGGCTGTTTCTTGTCCTGTTTTCAAGCCTGTTAAAAAAGATTCACTGGATTTTCACTAATCACCATAAAATTCTTCATGAGTCATCTTCCTATATTTGATAAATGGAGAAGAGGAAGAGAGATTGGGAAAAAATATTACACATTCCATCTTCTGAAACCAAGACTTCTGATATTATTTGACGTATAAACAAAAGCCTAAAATGTTTAGTGAATGCATTGTAGCTGCCTTCAAATAGCATTGCTCTTGGAATAGTACTCTCTCTCTCTGTTTTTTTTTTTTTCCCAATCCTCCAATTGTTTTTTGTATTTTGTTTTTTAATTTAATCCTTTAAAATTATTATTTTTTTAGAATCTGTCTTCACAATTTGTTCTTCCACGGTTTATAGGGGACTATTTTAGCCTCGAAAAAATATCCTGCCATTAAGTTGCTTCTTAATTTTATAAAAAACTACTTGATTTTATTGTTTACTTTACTCAAGCATTCAAAAAAACTTGCCTTACAGCCCGTATAAAGTAAGCTCTGATATCACTGTTGAAACTGCAGAGTTTGTGAAATAAAACTTGCAGGGAGCAAAATCTGATATAAAACAATAACATAGACCAAGTCCAACTAAGCTTGTTTCAAACTTCGAAGGCAGATTCTCATGAATTCTAACAAAGACTCAAGACAAGTCCTTCAAGCTTTGTAATTGGACTCTGTCAAAAGCTTTATATCAAGTCCAGTTACACGACCATTCCATTCTATTCTGTACTACAGCCATTTTCCTTTACCAAAGGTGTTGCAACAACCATCTACCTCCCTTGTAGCTCCCCTAACATGTAAAAATAGCGAGACTTAAGTCACACTAACCCAAGACCATAAACAACCATGTGAAGAAAAATGAGCTGACTAAATAAGAGAATGGTTCTTTAATTATGCAGAATTTTTACAAAGAACGAACACACATTCTCACAACACACAAAAGAGGCTAGAAGATAAATACACTTGGAGAGGAAACCAGAACAACTCATCCAGATAAGAACTCTAAAGAGGACCAAAAGACACTTCGACTAAACATAGGAAACTAAGGTCCAGGGATGTGCCAGGTTGTGCTTGCTTGGTGATTTGAAATGACCATGCCTGCATGAAAACTTCCAGCTTTCTGAAGCCTTTCTACCTCCTTGAGAATTTTCCCAACTTTCCTGCCAAGTTTATACTGCCCCAAGCATGTGCACAGATTTGTTTTATTGGTCATCATACCTGTTGGGTATACGACCAAAGTCCCACATTGGTTAGAAATGAGGAGGATCATGGGTATATAAAGATGGACAAATATCTCCATTGGCATGAGGCCTTTTGGGTATAGCCCAAGAGCAAATCCATGAGGGCTTAGGCCCAAAGTGGACAATATCATACCAATGTGGAGATAGGTGGTGTCCATA
>Ga0325410_1008806_pt1 | contig 10887 bp, 3 predicted proteins | sample PopdelMetagenome_16_FD_206182 | JGI IMG/M metagenome (GOLD analysis project Ga0325410, IMG submission 206182) | Populus deltoides microbial communities from Bellville, Georgia, United States - Xylem-PdIQD-R3 | ecosystem: Host-associated > Plants > Phyllosphere > Stem > Wood/Secondary xylem...
TTTAAATTTATTTTAATATTAGTGTATCAAACAATCTAAAAATATTAAAAAATTAACTGCCTTACCCATAAAATATTTTTAGGTCTTTTATTAAATAGAATATCTCTCTCTCTCTCTCTCTCTCTCTATATATATATATATATATATATATATAATTTAAAAGGAATATTACATGATTAAAATCTTAGTTTTTTTCTTCCACCTATTTCTTCTTGGATTAATTTTTAGAACTTTTAATCTTTAAATTTGTATCACAACACAAAACCTAAGCTACAAACTCAAATAATATAAATCTAGCAAGTCAATGTATTTCACTTTATATTTTTTATTTTATGCAATGTTTGTGCTATACATTAAATTAAATTAAATTAAATTATTATTATTATTATTATTATTAGATAGTTGATAATATGACGTTCTAGTTGACCATGTTGAAAAAAATTATGACCTTGGTGATGTACAATAATATTAAAGTTGTATTTAAAAATATGGTTAAAACTGTATTTTTTAAAAGTTTTAAAAATAATTTATTTTATTTTTAAATTATTTTGATTTGTTGATGTTAAAAATTATTTTTTAAGAATAAAAAAAATATTTTAATATATTAAAAAAAACACCTCAAATCGCATCATTTACTGACACCTCTCATAACATAAATTACGAAAACACGTCGTTTTCAAAGCCCCATTTGTCTCTTTAGCTTGTGAGACTGCCAATATCAATTTGCTTTTATTAATTGCTAGAGCATGTCCTCGAATTATAATAGAAAAGCAAGAGAAAAGCAGAAAGGGACACGAAAGACAATGAACTTTGTTAGGGCCCCACCTCAAGACGGGACTCCCTCTGCCACTTCCAGAAAAGTCCCTAGCTAGCCCAAGTCGGAAAAGCCACATCATCACTTTCATCATCGTCATCATCTCGACATACATACATCATCTTAACCCCACCCCCATGACCCATCATGACATGTAACCAATGTGGCATAATGATGCATATCCTATACTTAACAGCACCGTCAGGTAATGAAAGATGCGACAAGCTGTGAAAGAAGCTAGATCCTGACTGGAGGACAGGGCTGTGTTTTGTAAAAACGATGTCGTGCGCCGCCATCGTCACCGACAGGGTCACGGAGTTCCTGTACGACAGACAGCATGAAAATGCAGCACGGCACGTGGTTTATGTTTGTGTGGTTTAGACCGCCGTGACGCCTCTGCTTCCCACAGATTCGCTTACGAGAACGGACGCCAATTTTCTTGTCCAAGAATCGTGCAGTGCTGCCACGTTTGATAACATGGGTCCACTTTAGCAGATTATTTTGACTATGGAAGAAATGAAATATTAGTGCATGATAAATTTATGCCTTTTAAGTAAGAGGGAAATTAAAAAAAAAAAAAAAACTCGTTTCCTTGAGCTAGTATTTCCATATTTACTAAACCTATTTGTTTTTTTTTTATTGAATGATAAGTCTATAATGAGTTTCAAGTTAAATTAAAAACATATTAATTCAATTAAACTTAATTAATTTGACTAGATTTTAATTATTTAGCTAATGTAATAAAATCTGATCAAGTCAAATCTAATATTTTTTTATAAATAAAATGATATTATTTGAATTAAAATAATTAATTTAAATTAACTTGGTAGTTTGTAAATTAATTCGATAATTTCATGATTTAGATTTTAAAAAAAATTAGTTTCCAAGTTGAGCTTGAAAATATAACTATTTTATTCTTAATCAATCTTAATTTAACTAGTTTAATTAAGATGCTTCAAAATATTTTCTGATTAACCTATAAAAATCTTTTTTTAGGAGTAATTTTTCAAGACATTGAACTCATAATCTGCTTATGTTAAATTCTTTAATCTTAGTCTTTGTTTTTTTAGGAATTACTACTTTTTCATTAATAGTATTGTAGTCTCTTTTTCAGTATGCTTGATATTCATCCCTCTCTCTTTTTGGTTGATAATTTTACTCCACTTGATAAAATAAGAATTGCTGTAGCGAACCATCTAGTAAATGGTCCAATAATAAAAGTTTGTGATCAAGATATTTGCTTTTCCAGTAGTTTCATATTCGAACTATGTGGTTGTTAATATGATGGCTACTAGAGATTTACATGCTCATTAACTTCAAGACTCATAAGATTAGTCGAGGTGTACATAAATTAACCCGGATACTCATATTAATAATAATAATAATAATAATAATAAACTATTGTAGCGTGTATTTGTCTCCCTCCCTCCCTCCCTCCCTGTGATAAATATTGAAAGTGTGGTAACGTTAACTAATTAATAGCTTATTTTTTTTTTATATGACAAAGAACTTATATTCACATTTTTTTTATTTATGTCGACTAAACCATGAAAAAATATGTAGTCAGCTTAAAGCACAATCAATTGAAACGAGATTATAGGCCCGGATGGTGACTCATTGGGATACAAGAGAGGAGATTTTTATACATTGTGGAAACTATACTTTAAATTATGATTTCACAAGGTTTTATTTTATTTCACGATCAAAGTTTTTTTTATAAAAAAATAGCATTTGTCGACAAATTAATTTAAAAAAATAGCACAACACTGAAAAGAATAAGACAAATAACATATATATATATATATATATATTACATCAGATTATGTTTTTTATATGCGGTAGTAAAACTCTGCATCATGATTTGAAATTTGTGTTAAGAAGAGTTTTATTTTTTAAAAAGTATTTTAAAAAAATTTAAAAAATTATTTTTTTTATTTATTTTAAATTATTTTTTTATATTTTTAAGTCATTCTACTACGATGATTTTAAAAATAATTTTTAAAAAATAAAAATATTATTTTAATATATTTCTAAGTAAAAATACTTTGAAAAAAACTATTCTCATATTTTTAAATATCCTGGAAAATATATTTTTTAAAATTTTATAATATCTTCTTATTTTTTTATTATATGCTATATAGTTTTTATAATTATAGTTAATTTGTAATTTTTATACCTTTCATGTTTGCCCTTTAAAATCTTCAACTCCAAGGAAATCATATTACCGCGAGAGTGATGTTAAAGGAAAAAATCGATTTAACAATACCTGCTTTGACAAAAATAGCTGGTGGGGGTGGGGCCGGGAGGTCGGGACACAGTAAAAGACGGAAAGTGAGTAGGGGCGTCGCCGGTGGGGACCAAAAGGTGAGCTTGCTTGGGTGGGTAAGAGGCGAGATGACGGCCGGGCTGGGTGCATGCAGCTGCTGGTGCTGGTGCAGGTGCAGCCCTGATCTGCCTCTGCCACTGCCACTGCCACGGACTGAACGCAAACGACACAATGGGAAACCTGTGCCCCTAGCTTGCGTGTTTGCCTCAGTTTTATTGCGTTTGAATTCCGCTGTAATAAAATCAAGGACGACATCCATTTGCAACTGTTTTTGATATCAGCTGCTACGTTTTCCAAGACAAGGATCGTCCAAAAAATAAACTGCCCATGCGTTGTTCATCTACAGTTCCAAAAAAAAGGGTATAATAATGGTATATAAATAAACCGACACTTAAATTAAAAATGAATAAAAGGGTATAATAATGATATAATTTACGAACGGCTGGCGTTTTGCTCGCCCTGAAAATGACCTCTGAGGGAGACATCGATGCTTCTCTATCATTTCCACCCTTTTCTTCTTCTTAAAAAAATGGCTACCATAACATTTGAGGGCTCCTTTCGAGATTTACAAAGCCACCGTCCACCAACAAAAAATGCAGAAAATGAACTTGTTGACCGCTAAATTGAGGCAATATCATCCCCCTCTTGTCTTTTCAAATTTCCCTAAATTATTTCACACTCAAAAGAATGTAATAGTTGATTTGATATATGAAATCTTACACGTTAAGAATGGGAGACACATTAAAACAAGTACAAGATTAGAGCTTTCCTTTTACTATATTCTAATCCTTGTCTTCTTACACCGCCTCCATTATAATATTGTTTGGCCAAAACCGTGTGTACAAGAATCTCATGCATTGACAAGGTTGGTCTCAATCGAGTATATGTTTTTGTTTTTAAAAAATATTTTTAAATTGTTTTTTGGTTTTGAATCGTATTAATATACTAATATTAAAAATAATTTAAAAAATAATGTTATTTTAATATATTTTCAAACAAAAAAAACACTTTGAAAAATATTAGAGAATAATATAAATTATATCTTGAAACCTCACCTAACAGCTTAAGTTATTAGGTTAAAGATGATTCTTTGATATGGTATCGGAGTCTTGATGACCAAACAGTAACGAGTTCGCATCTCACCATCCTCATTTATTTAATAAAATTAAACACAAGGTAATATAAACAGTGCAACTTTCAATTAAAATAATACATTAAATAATAATATAAATTATATTTTAAAACATCATCTAACAATATAAATTATTAAATTAAATAACACTGCTAAAATCTCAAACACTATTTAACCGGGACCTAGTTGGAATTTCTAGGGATACCTGGCGACTGTCGTTGCCGGATTCCTATCTTCAATCTTTTAGTATTTGGAGCTTTTACTTTTCCATTAAATATATCAAAATATCTCATTGAACAAGACAACTTGGATAATGGCGTGGTCCTCGACAAATCTCTTTTACCCTATGAATATTATAAGAGGGTGGAATCTAAAAATGCTTTGTTTATATGTAATCCATCCTAAAAATTAGGTCACGAGGATGTACGTATTCAAAAGTACTGTAGGGAGAAAAGAATTCTATGTAATTATTTAAAAATGTTTAATCATGCCCTAACCCAGTTCATGCATGAGTCTCAGCTACTATGAGAAATTATTTACAAAAGAAATTAAATTTCAATTTTTGCAATTTATTAGTAAGACTTTGAGAAACGTTCACGGAGGCATAAAATGGAGTTCACTGTTTTTTCAGTTAGAAAAATGATTTTTCACCTCGAAATCTTTTCAAAGAGAGAATAGGAAATTAATTACTTTGCTACTCTAAAACAAATAAACTACAAAAGATATCACCATTTAGTCCATCTCAGTATTATCAATTTAGTCCATCAACCGGATTCAAAATTGCAACCACAATTGATTCAATTCAGTATCTCATCATTTCAATATTAAAAATAATATTAAATTTTTTTATAAAATTAAATTATAATTTTTATTAATCATCCGGTTTCCTTTTAAGTCTTGAAGTTGATGGGTCATATAGAATAAACTTCTATATATTTTAATTTTAGGCAAGAAAAAAATCAAATTCAAAAATTTTAAAGTTGATTCATTAACCGTGTTTAATAATACAATACCAAATATTTCGTTGTGACTTTAAATATTTCGTTGTAACTTTAAATATTTCTTTTATATTTATTTATTTATTTAAGTCAGAACATATTGCCACGCTTTAAACACTAGTACTTAACAATAACAAGTTAAGTTATTGGTTAATAGTTGACCTTATAACTTTTTTTAAAAAATAATTATTGCAAAGTTTGTTGAATTTTGACTAAATTAACTCATCCATACTCCTAAACCATTTCACCATCTTAGGTATGAATTTTTAATTATTGGTACGTGGTCTTGAGGATTCTTTACTTTAAACCTTCCACAATTGGTTTGAAATCATCATTTTAATTACAGCTATCCCTAGAATGGGAAACGTCGTCCTCTATGCAATGTTTTAATTTATGCTCTTTTTAATTTTTAATTTCTTTTTTTTTTTGGATAGATATTAAAAGCAGGAAGATAAATACAAGGAAAGTTGGACCAGCAACAGTTTACCACATGACCACACAAGTTGATTTTCTAAGGCAAGAAATTTTTCCCATTTGCAAGCTTACTTTTGAGTATCTTTAGTTGTTTGTTTCCCATGGAGCTGCCTGCATGCAGTACAAGGCGGCAGATAATGTTTGAAATGCATGCATGCGGGCCTATGGTGATGGCCAAATTGTGATTTTTCAAAGAGTAAACTAGGCTGCTTCTTAACTCCATTAATTTGTCTTGCTCTTCTTTGTTGGGCGACAGGGGAGTTAGGTGTGCGTGCCCTTTCTTCATCTACCATTCTGGTGCATCACATTTCTATGAATCTAGCTAGGGTACGTTTAAGCTTTGGTAAACATCCCAGGTTTTTCCTCTCCCATTGTCTTAATCTTTGGTTTTTCAACCGTCTTTCTCTTTTCTATTTCGTTATATTGTTGTTAAACCTCGTAGTTATTAAACCTGTTTGATAAGCTGGGCTACAAAATTTGGAACTCAAATTTAATCCATGATCTGAATCGAGTTTTTAATTGAATTAAACAAGACATTATTGGCTTAAAATTTAGTTTATTTAACTAAGTTTTTAGTAATTTTAACAAATAACACCAATAAATTATAAAAAGAGTAAAAAAATATTTTTTTAATTAAAATAATTGACTTAGGAGGAGTAGGTGACTTGAGTGTTGACTTAATAACTCATGGTCATTCTTTTAATCAGGTTTCACATCTATACCATGGAACAACCAATGAATTTCTTACAAATGATTAAATTTGTCCATATCATCGATCTTAGAACTTGAATATTTTCATATTTAAATTAATTAATTAATAATATATCAGTCATAAAATATGTGTACAGATTAAATGATGTGTAAATATTTAATTGATTTGGTTCATGATCTTAGGTGATAAACTAAGTTCATTTATGTCTTGTTTGGTATGATGTGATGGTTCATTACAACTATAGTACTCCTCCATTACATAACAATTTTACAAATTGCATAACCAAACAGGGAAACATAATAAACAATTACATTACATGATTTATTAATTACATTCGATCAAATATGTTTTTAATACTTAAATTAGCATGAGTGTGTAATTAGTTAATTAAATAAGAACATAAATTCTTAATCCCATTATTTGAGCACCATATGGTTTGTACTTTCTATACATATTTTCCCAAAACAACCCAGAGAACATCATCTCCAAGGATCCAAGGAAATTAATGGCAGATCATCAAGCAGAAATGGGTTGCCACGTCACCATCCTAATGCATGGCATAGGTGTCCAAAGTATGGCGGCTTGAGCCTCCTTTTTAGGCTTCCCACTTTAGTTCTCTGCTTCAACTGACGGTACTTTGTACCTTGTCTTAGCGAAAAGGTTGTCGTGTGAAGCCGTGTTGCGTTTGCAGGCCCTAACGACTAAGGTAACGTGTGCTAATCGAACATGTAAGTAAGGAGTTTCTCCGCCACACAGGTAACGTGTGCTAATTGAACATGTGCTCAGGTAACGTGTTGCCTTTAACAATACGATCATGTATGCTTTTCACATTTTTACTCCTTGACACTTACTACTTCTCGTTTTGTCTATGAAACCTCACCTTCCATCCACTTTCTCCATGGAAATCTACAATTTATTATAACACCACAAAATATATCATAATTTCCTTAAATATTAATCCTAAAACAGTCTCAACTTTAATAGTTATTACAAGTTTACGAGGTTAGAAGAAAACCTTAAAAGACCATGATCTTTGCAAAGCTAGTGATGAGGTGAGGTGATGTAAATGAACTGTTGTGCTTGGTAATATTGAGAATCATGAACATCTATAAAACAAGTCATTCGTTGAACCTATGAGACCTTCAGATGATTAGGTTAGCACTAATGTAAAAGATATTAAGTGTTAAAAGTTGTGCTCCGTGTGTTAGTAGAGAAAATGTAAAATGATTAGAGGTTGAATAAGAAGAGAAAGTGATATGAGAGATTAAAACTCTTTATTTGATTAAGTTTGACAAGAAAATAGTCTATTTGGGTGCAGCTAGGGGTGATTATTTTCAATTCGATTCGATTTCTATCTATAAAAACAACTAAACTAAAATTTTGAAAAAACAATCCGAAACCGAACCGAACCGAACCCGATTCCAACCGACCAGTTTCGGCTCGATTTGATTTCGTTTTCTATGTCAAAAACCAAAAAAACCTATATTGTTTTTTAACATCCAAAAACCATAAAATCAAACTCATCTTCATCACCAGCAGCCCTCACGACAGTGTTGAATCCATACCAGCCTTTTCTCAAACAAATGGCCTCCCATAGAACCACAAAAATACACCGTGCTCTCTCACAGTAATCAATCACTCACTCTCACAAACCCAGAAACCTACATCACCGAAAGCCATACTCTCAAATACAAACCATCACCACCATAATAAACACTATTTAGTGTCCACTGCCACTTTCTTAACACATTTTTCTTTCATAAAAAAAATCCCAGTAACTGCTAACAATCCAAACCACAGAATTAAAACCAACCCTCACCTTTATTGCCTCCACTAATCACCCGTATCAACCACCCTTATCCCCAAACCACACCAGTTTCTATAAAAAACGCACGTTATCAATAACCCAACGACCCAAACCACCACTAAGACCGAAGATCACTCATCATCAAAAGCTCTACCTTTCTCTCATCTCTCTATTGCCCAATTAAATATATTCATCAACTCCTTTCATTCCTCATTAGTAATCATCAAATGTCAAATTAATTTTACTTTCTATCAATAAGTTCTGTTGGATTTCTATTTTTGTGGCATGGCTAGAATGGTGCCAAAGTGAAAAAAAATGTTAGGCAAAAAAAAAAGAGAGAAAAATCTTACTACTGCTGAGGCTTAGGGGTGTTGTTGGGATGATAGATTTGGAGATGCAAATTGAAGAATGAAGATTGGAAGGTTAGGTGTGGCGTGTGAGAGCTTGGGTGGGGGTGATTGGTTTGCAAGATATGGTGATGACTAATGAAGATTATGGAATGAAATTAATGAAGATTGAAGAACAAAGAATTGGGTGTGGACTTATAAGTTATGAGTGATGTGGGGATTGAGAAAGTGTGGTGTGGCTTGTGTGGCATGTCTATGTGAGGGGTATTTATAGAACCTTTTTTTTTAATTTGAATCGGTTTGGTTCAGTTTGGGTTCATCCGTTTTAGCATTACGAAACTGAAACCGAACCGAACTGGAAGTTTTTCTAAATATTCTAATTGGTTTTTTTCATGGTTTGTTTTTTTCAGTTAATTGTTTTTGGGTTTTTTGCTCACCCCTAAGTGTAGCAATTAGATTTAGAGGTATAAATTATGTTTAGAGGTATAAGTTCTCTTTGAGAGTACAAGTCTTGTTTAGGAGAACGTGTGACCAGTTTACCGATAAGGGATACAAAGTTTGAACAAAAGAGATGGTTAGTGCACTAAGAAGGGATGCAAGGTCAATATAAGGGATGCATGACCAGTTCATTCAACTAGGTGCATGGTAAGTCCAAAAAATACGTGGTCATTTCTTTAAGGGGATACATTATCAGTTGATTGAAAAGGGATGTATAGTCATCTATTAAAGAGGAATATGCTAACCATAAATGACTAGTCTAGAATAATGTCTTGTTCGGGTTCTATGAACACTTCAGATCCACTCTAGTAGGTTATGTAGGGGAAAATAAATTTCATCTCTCATCAACCGCCCTTATCTCAAAGTGAGGTTCACTTAGTTTGAGATGAAATAATTTTCTTAAATGGTGTAATTTGAGTAGACTATGGTTTTTAATATACATAATCACCTATTATGGAATGGGCATGGTCTTTACTTCCTCTTATATGGGGAAAAAAAACATTTATACGCATTTTTACTTGTTAGACTAACTGAATAGATGTGGAGAAACTGATGAAGCAGTGATGGTAGAAAGGTCTTAACTAGCTTGTATCTTGAAGATTTTGGATTGTCATCTATGAAAGAATTGAAAATATATATGAAAACTAAAGAAACTAAATTGGCTCTTGTTTAATATTTCTCATAGAAGGTGCCACTAATTAGGTTAGAAGAAAACTTCGAAAGGTCCAGATTTTTCAAAGCCGATAATGAGCTAAGATGATGTAAGTGGATTTTATTTTTGATAATTGTTAGGAATCATAAGTACTTGTATAATAAGATATTGTCAAGCTTAGAGGACCCTCAAATACTTAAATTATCACTATTATAAGAGGAATAAAGCCTTGAAGATCATGTTACATGTGTTTGAAAAGATGTGGAAGATTATCAAAGGTTTAAGAAAAAGATAAAGTGATTTTAGAGATTGGATTCCTTTATCTGTTGACATATAAGTATTTATATAACTATTAACCACAGTAACTTGTATGAAAACAAGTATAAAGAAGGGATAACATTAGCACTTATCCTTAAGTTTCTTTACTTTTTCAAAAAAAAAACTTTGAGAAACCAAAGAAAGAATATAATAATTTGAAGGGAAAATGTTTAATTGTTATAAAAAAACTCAAAAATTAAAGGTTGAATTGAAGTTTTTAAAAATTTTAGGGATGTCATGTCCCCTGAGAGTAAAGGGTAATTCCATCCTCGGTACCCAGTTATTATTGAAAGAAAATAAATTTGAATAATCTTATTCAAAGTAAATGAAAAGAATGTAATTGTAGAACCTTAAATAGTACAAAAAATGGAACATTGTTTTGGTCCTCTTGATTTGAAGGACTATTTGTTGTGGAAAAAAATTAAATAGCATTTTTTCATAAAACAAATAAAAAAAAATAGCTTAGATTAACTAAAAAAAATATAGCACATTTAATGGGTCACGTTATTAGGAACGACTCAATCATATAGATTACGTTGTTTCTAATAGCGTAATTGAATAGGTTATGTTATTGAGAACAATGTAACCTATTGAAATATATTTTAATTTTTTTAGTTTAATTTAAAATAATTTTTATCTTTTATAAATAAAAAAAATAAATTTATTGTCGTCATTTTTTCCACAATAGTAATCTATTTAAATTTAATAGGATTCATTAACTTTTTAGGTTAATTAATAATTATTATAATTATTAATGAAAACAATTACTTGTAGTCAAATTAAAATTCAATAGGATTCCTTAATAGGTT
>Ga0325410_1008812_pt1 | contig 10880 bp, 5 predicted proteins | sample PopdelMetagenome_16_FD_206182 | JGI IMG/M metagenome (GOLD analysis project Ga0325410, IMG submission 206182) | Populus deltoides microbial communities from Bellville, Georgia, United States - Xylem-PdIQD-R3 | ecosystem: Host-associated > Plants > Phyllosphere > Stem > Wood/Secondary xylem...
AATTAAAAATAAAAACATTTTTAAAATAAAAAAACAGACATTCTCAGAGATTCTCTGTTTATGCTGTTCCCCATGTATGGACAGATCTAGCGCATGTCTGATCATGAACTGCCAGTTCCCCTGCTTCCTTTGTTTTTTCTACTCCACATCTGAACTCTATCATGTGCGATTAATTTGTGAGGGATACAAGCATCGAGGGTACAATAATATGTTGCGAGTATTTCACATGGTAACATTCCTACTTCAGCTCACGGCTTTCCAACTGACAATCTGACAACGGCTCTGGCTTGGAACACCATGTTTTTTCAAAACAATATATTTTTATTAGCTTATAATACCTTTTCTTTTTCAAAATCTGAGAGTATTTTCATACGGGCTTATAAGAAAAATGCCAAAACAACATCAATAATAATAATAATTCATTTTCTTTTATGAAAGAGGCATCCTATGTAAAAATTATGAGTGATCACCCACTCACGAGCAAGAACAAGTACGGGTTTAAGACAATATAGCTGAAATTAATTAAATACTGCCCAAATGAAAACAACAGAAATAATAATATAAATAAAACTGACAAATAAGTGATCAGCTCCCCACCATGAGCTAGCTGTGTGCATGCCGAAGGCAGATTAAAGACTGATAGTGCCCGCTAATTGCGGCTTGTTTGCAGCAGGGACTGGCGCATTGACCTAATCTGACCACCGCATCGCTGCTTAGACTTGCAGTGTTTGTCTTCTCCTTTTCGGCTACGTGATCAGGTGAGATTGGATGATAATTAATGATTTGGCTAAATTCTCTCCGTTTGTTTGTTTATTTATTTATTTGTATTGCTATATATTACAACTCGATGATTCATTTTTTTTTTTATTATGTCTAGCTCATGATTTAGCCTCAAACTAGTATTATTACAAGAAATTGTAAAACTAATAATACTTTTATAGAATTAACCACCATTAAGCCACGTGTCTGTTCACCATAGCATTTTAACTGCTTAACATCTCGCAAATTATTGTGTATTGGAATAATCAAGTTTTTAATAATTTTACATTTGATTTTTGAATCTTTTGTGTATGATAAAGCCTTTTTAAACGCAAATTAGCACCCAATTATATATTAATTTTTGAGATTTTTTTTTATCATTAATGACATTTTTAGATAAAAAAATAGTCAATTTTGATATCAATGAATTCCATTTCACGAGGCGAGTTTGATCTCTGTGTTTTTTTTCTTCTCCTTACACAACGAGGTAGATTTGATCGTGAGAATTATTTTGGCTTCTGGTTGATTTTAGTTTTTTTGGTTTTTTGTGGTCATAGTTAGGTTTATCAAGGTGTTTTGTGAGTGTTTCGAGTTAAAAATAGATTTTAAATTAAAAAAATTGAAACGCTGATTTTTCAGCAATCCCTGACATGAGAATCTATAAAAAGCAGACAACGTGTCATTTTCTATCTTAAAAAAAAAAAACAAGAAATGAGACGGTTCGTCTGCCCTTTTAAGAAATAAAAAAAAATAAAACAGGTCCAAGCATTTAGGTTGTTGGAAGGCCTACGCCTTTAGGTTGTTTTATTTTAACGCCAAGGTCCATGCACTTAGGTATTTTTTCTATTAATTTTAAAAAATTTGATAAAACAAATCATTGAATCCAATTGAGTCTATTATTTGGGTAGCGAGTTTAATGGGTTAATCCATGACATCTAGGTTATTTTTGTTTTGTTTTTTTTGGGGGGAGGGGTTAATGTTTTTTTGTCCCTCAATTTAAAAAATACAATTTCACTATTTGTTATTGATAATTTATTTATTTTTATTTATCTCAAATCTAAGAGAATACAATTTCACTTTTTGTTGTCAATAATCTACCGTTATTATCTTGGCCCGACGTGCCTATCACAGTTTTATTTACTTTAAAAAATATGTTGTTTCATAAAAAAAATAATTTTATGCACTTTTTTATTGTATAATTAAATGAAAAATAATTTATAGGATAAAAAAATTATTAAATTCAATGACGTGCATTATTTTTATTGCAAGTTTGTTTATTTAACTAGATTTCACTCTTTTTTTAATCAAATGTTTTTTTACTGATTTTATTTTTTAACATTGAATTAATTTGAGATTGAATTTTTTAATTTATTTTTTTTAAAATTATCACAATAAATTTTGCAAATCAACCTAAATTAATTCTAATGAATTAAATATTTTTCTATCTCGGTATTGGATCAAATTATTGTTCAATTCATGATTAATCTATTTCCTTTTTTTGGAAAAAATATTACCGTACCTAAATATTTTTTTTCACTAAAAAAATATTTTAATACGACCCGTTGCTGATAATTGAAGATCTCGATACGTACGAGGACAGGGCTCCTTCGCGGATTGAACAAGGATGATGTTCATAAATGGCGCAAGCTCACATGTACTCTGTTGGCACTGACAAGTTTACGATACATATTTTTGTGCCAATCTTGTCTTCCATTCCTGCATGAAGCATGTCTTAATTACTACTTTGTTCATTAAAAAGTCACTAAAGAACAGCTAGTTGTCTCCCACATCTCCATTAAGGACCACCTAGCTGATGCACTTACAGAACCTCTATCTCGACATCGATCTCAGCAGCTCATGTACAAGGTTGGTGTCTAAGATGGGAGCACCATCTTGGGAGTGGGGGGCATGTTAAGAAAACACCAGAGAACTTCTCAAAGAATCCTCTCAGAAAAATCATTGCAGAAATTAAATCTTTCTCCAACTACTACAATATCCGAAGATATATCTCTATTGACCAAGATAATTTTGTAACTGTATATATTCTAGCCGAAAAACGTGAACGAAAACATACTTGTATAGCAAATTTATTTATTTATTATTTTCATTTATCTAGTTTATGTTGAACTTGAGCTATATCCATATTTGTGCTGGAATACGGTCCCGCATCCAGGTGATAATGCTCTCAAATTCCCTTCTTTCATGCATGTTTAATTGTTTTAATCCATCGCCATTTTTTCTTTAACGAACAATTGATAAATCTTTCAGATATAAATTTTGCTTACATCCTCATCATTTTTTGGCACCATCTTGTTATTTTCAACCAAAAAGTAGTTCTTTGTTTACTTCCATAAAGCTGAAAGATCTAGAAAAGAAAGCAGATTTAGGAGTGCATGGAGATGTCTAGTACCGCAATACCTATAGATCAGGTTAATATATCATTCAAATACATATAACATCAGGCGAGAATATATTAGGTGATTTTTCCGTTGGATGATGTGATATACCTCTACCTAATAATTTTTCCAATCTATTCAGGCTCAACACCAAGCGTATCCAGAGCAAACGCTAAATCATTCCAGGTCTTAGACATGGCGCCTTCGTCGTTGACTGCTAGCCCTCACCTCCTCTTATCACAGTAAATCCCCGATGGTTTAAAGCGTACTACTGTGAAACGCACCTTAATTCCCCTTCTTGTTTCTGCAACTTCTCTCAATTTTTAATAGTATTAACGTCACCAACATCAAGTGACCAGGACAAATGATAAAGTATGTAGATGTGTATTTAAGAAAATAAGCTGTCAGCCACATTAAATTACTCCAATGAAGTAACAACATGAAAAGTGCATTAGCATCCTTGGACCTTCCCAATCATCCAATAATGTATCGATCAAAGCAAAAGACAATCATTTCAGTAATGAAATGGCTCAGTACGCCCCATGGCCATGGCCATGGTATCGTTTCCGTCCCCTTAATTAATTACATGTCGTAGACAGGAAAACAGATACGAGAAAGTGGGATGGCACAATAAACCTCCAAATGATATTAAAAAGTAGATATTGATGCATTATTTACAGCTGACAGAACTTGAATAGTACGGCTTTCAAGTTTTGCAATCCAAGATGGACTGAGACTAAATGCAAAGAAAGTTGTGAGGGTGTGCTAAGAACACGAGCATTGTAATATAAATGCTGAAAGAAAACCAAACTCACAACATTAGATGGCAATCTACTTGATCGTGTGAAAAAAATATGACAGTAATACAACACGAATTACAGTGTTTAAGCTCTAATACTACTATCAACAACAAGCAGACACGGGAACCATAAAACTTTATGGGAATCCAGATCACACGGTTGGTGCAGGATGGTGCTCGGAGCCATGATGCTTGTTTCCTTATCTTCCATCGTCCAATCCAGGAGATAAGAAATATCTCTTACAAGATTAAGAGGGTACATTGAAGTGAAAGAGCCAGGAGATGACAAAGGCAAAGACCATACATGCTAGGAGGAAATTCAAGAACTGGTGACCCTGCCAGAAGTTTCGGGTCTCTGCAGGTTGCACAGGCCCAGTTGTGGTTGCCATGGCACCATCATTGGCCTGGTTCCACTGCTCTGCCAACTCAGTTTCATTCGCACCAGCTACATTTAGTGCAACTGATCCACAAATCTCACAGGTTCTGCAGTTAGATTTTTTAAAGAAATATCACTCAACAAGTGATCTTAAACAGCGACACAATTTACATCGTTTATTTCGAATGCTAAGACAAATCCATCCAAACCAATATCAATACAATGTTAGGAAGGAATACATTCCATATTCTAAACAAAGATGGACAAGAAATAGCTATTGGCAACATTATAGTCCACTAATACTTCTAACCTGTCATTCTCAAAAGAAAATACTGCATAGCGAACATCTGATACAGAAAAGGTATTCCGTAGAATTTTATTAAATACCAGCCATTTCTACTGTAGAAGACAAAAGCATGATAAAGATGATCTCTTGTGATGTCTACACATAGAAAGGCATGGGTTGATGGAGAATAATTTCCATTTTGTTAGGCAAAGTATGAGAAAATGAAATACCAATCAAAACAAACCCATGCCAGGTTTGTCATTCTAAATTTAAGACGATACACTGGAGATTTGGTCCAATCATTCATTATATTCTGTTAGCCGTGACCAGTCTCAGTAATCAGCCAGGGAACTTGTGAGCCTGGCTAACTGAGATCATTCCACCATGAAACGGTCCTTAAAATTAGAAATTCAATAGGACAAATACAACAAAACTATGAAACTGTCAAAACATATGCGTTTGAGTTGCATCATAGAAAGCCTTGATTATCCTATTCATATGTAAATCATGTAGGAGGACAACATATGAATCTTCTACTCCCTGTGTAATGTAGGAACTATCACGCAAAAAAAAAATCATGTTCTGATCTGTTTCCTTCTAAGCTCCACAAGATTGAAGGAAAATAGAATCCTTAAATAATTCAACTTTAAAAGGGAAATTAGCCAACTGAAAACATGTTTTTCGTAGTTGAAGTTAATTTGCAAGTGTGTTGTAGCAAGACATATTGTGCATAGCACAGCAGCTGCAACTCAGCCTCAAATCCTCGAAGTGGATTTTCCAGGAAGAGTGCTGGGTAGCCTTGCTGCACGGAACAAAAAAAATGTATGGGATGAGTCCACATGCAGCAGATTATGGTTCTCAATCGAATTCAATGGCTTATATTCCATTTCCCTAGCTACTCCAACATATTTTTCTTCACACAGAAGAATCTGAACCCAAAGGACTCCTTGACCAAGTCAAATTCATTCCACAAAGGTTATAAGCTGGGTAAAATTCAGAGACCATGTCTGATCATAAAGGAAACGGATGGTTTTATAGGGGAAAGTACCATGATGTCAAAAGCCAAAAATCCACACGAATTCCTGTAGTGCCACAAGAAATGCACTGGACTAGGAAATAATGCAATACCGAGGCAATTCACTAAGTTTCTTTCAGTATGAGCTAATAGGCAGATTTTGAACAGCAAAAAGAAGCAACAGAAGGGAAAGGGCAAGTTAGACGAGCGACTCCAAATGCAATCCAAAAGGAATCATGAGATGAAAAATATAACAGATAATTTATTTTGTATTTGTTTTAAAACATGATATTTCTGCAATGAAAATCATCTAAATCACCATGGTATGAAATCCTAGAACTGAAATGGCGCCATAGACCTTGGGATCCAGCCGGAATTTTTGTTTTAGATCTCTTAGTGATCTGACACTATTTGGTTGATCTTTCTTCGTAAGCTGTGCGGGTCACTAGACAATAAGACAAAATGGAAGAGTTCTGATTTTTTTTAAGGTACGAGCGTCATGAAACTATAGTTCAACAGGTGTCCAACCTACCACAGATAGCCTGTCTGTATACATCTTATCAGTAATATCTGCTAGTGCCTGGTTTATCAATCTAAATTATCATTGCACACTGGAGTCAAATCCCAACTTGTATTATAGCGCAATAAAAATTGTAATCGCATTACACAAGATATTTTGACAAAATAAACAATGGAATGATTATTCACGTAGTTGGAATTAAAAGTAGGGTTTAACCTTTTTCTTTCGCCATAAATAATTCTTTTCATTTAGTGCATAGGCCACTTTTACTCTCCTTTCCAAACCAACAAAGTAGAGATTTTATTCTAAATTACGTTCCATTAACATGTTCCTTGCATCAAGCACGATGCTTTTCGCTGGTATTTTCACCAAATATTCCTCCAAGGCTTTTGTACTAACAAAAACAATTAGTATTATATGCATCTCGAACAATAATTTCCAAAGACACCAACTTTATAGCAATGACCATCTGAAACAAGATCATCGAACCCGTTTATGACACCCTTTTGGTAATCTTACCATTTGCTTCGTTAACTAACAAATTGCATAAACTCCTCAAAGACTAGTAGTGCCAAGATCAAAACCTTAAAATTTTCAGTCATCTACCTAGGAAAAAAAAAAACCTTGAAATTCCCAAGAATCAACAAATAGGCGTCCCCAAGAACATGTCAAAAATCATTTGCAAGGCAAAAATTTTACTATAATCATTGTAGGATGGCATTAGAGCACAACATCTAAATTTAGAAGCGCTAAGAACCAAAATATATAACACGTCAATAAGATCAATTCTGTGCTTTCTTTATCAACTTACTTGTTTCCCTTTATCTTGAACCAGGCCTCTGCACACTGCTTATGAGCAGCAGCCAAATCATCTTTGCAAGAACACCCCAACTCAAAAGGCACTCTAGACTCCAGATTCCCTGCATCCATGGTCAAATGACAAATCCTGCAGTCCCTCTCAACTTTTGCCAAATGTAGCTTTATCTCTGGTGCCCCACACTCCAGATCCACAACTGACACAGAAGATCTCTCCTTCACAATCTCACTGCAAGAGCCAGACTCACTTGAAGAACCTATATGCTCTTCACCCACTGACTGCTTGTTGTTGGGGTGACTACTTCCATCTACTGCATCAACATCAACATCATCATCAACAACAACAACAACAGCTCGGGTTTTTTGCAAGTTTTCCATTTTTAAAGCCCAGTTTGTTAATCTTCATGTAAAGGGTTTGGAAGGCAGAGATCATCAATGCCAACCGAAGGTCAAAGAAGCTCTCAAAACCCGTGGCAAGTGTCAGTTTTGAACAGAGCTTGTAGTAGAAATTAAAGAAAGAGGGCGGAAGATATTATGGACAGAATACAGTATCATTCAGCAAGTACAAGAAATACTACTGGAATGTATTTGATTGCTTTTCTTTTTTAAAGTCGTGGCCTTGTGGCTGTGTGCTTTCATTATTTATTTACTTATTAGGTGGCAGGGTTGGTGCAAAGAAAAACGTGTGAAGCTAGCTAAAATGGTCGAGAGGAGCCCGTTTGCAAAGGCAACAAGGGATCTATTAGAAGATGATTTGATGTTGAAGTTAACTAGTAAAACACTGCTATTTTTCCGCAGACAGCATAGGATAGTGGAGGTGTCTAGAGAAAGATTTTTATCTGTCCTCTTTAGTGCATTTATTGTATTTTAAATTCCTCATGAACCTGGACACCCTCCGATTTTGATGGGGCCGATATTGCCCATGCCTTTTTTACATAGATGATGTTGTGATAAGGGCAGTGTGGACTTTCCATTTATCATCTGCTGTCTTATCTCTGGTGAAATGGAGAGTTCGGCGTATCAGCTGCTGTTTCATGATTCTAAAATGATGTTTTTAGCCACTTTAGATTTTTTACATTGTCTAAAAGTGACTCTTTGGTTTGGTTATTAGGAGAAGTTTATTTGCTGAAAAATAGTTTATTTTAGAAAATAAATTTTAGAAAAAGTGAATTTTAGCAAAAGTGAATTTCAAAAAAATATTTTTTGATATTTGGTAGTGTAATGGAAAATAAATTGGAAAACATTTTCCAGTGTTTGGTTATGTCACGGAAAATGAGCTGGAAAATAACTTATTAATGTTTTATTTTTCTCAAGTTTATTAAAATAATGAGGAACAAATCTTACAAATTAAAAAGTTAAATGAGAATGAAATTGAAAAAAATATAATTTCATAAATTATCTCAAATAAAATAAATAATAATCAAAATAATAGAGATCAAATCTAAAAAATTAAAAAAAATAAAAGGTAAATAAATTAAAATAATAATAATTAACATTTCATAAATTATTTCAAATAAAATAAGTAACAATCAAAAGAATAAGGACCAAATTTGACAGATAAAAAATTTCAATAAAAAAATGATAAGGAAAAAACAAATAGCAATTATAAAAATAAGGACCAAAATTAATATAAAAATTAAATTTTAAGAGATGAAATTAAAAAATAAATATACAAAACAAATTATATATAACAATCAAAAGTTTGAGGATTAAATTTGATATAATCAGTAAATAATGACATTTCTAAATTTTTCACAACTTCCGGAAAGTGTTTTCCGCCCAAATTTTTCAGGAAAACACTTTCCTGAAAACCAAGCCAAATTTTTCTTTGACTGGAAAGTGTTTTCCGTTGACCAACTTTTCTAATGGCAAACAAACACAAGAAAATTTGGAAAGTGAAACCACTTTCCGGAAAACAAACACAGCCTAGGTGGCGTTTGCATTTCGAGCAAAACGCACGAGAAGAAGTAGTTTGATGTTAAGATTGTTAAAATTATGATTCAACTCGTAAAATTATATAATTTTACAAGTTAATATAAACTAAATATGTTAAATTATTCATAAAACTTAAAAATAAATAAAATCAAATTAAAATCGTGATTTCACCCCGATTTCACGCTTTCAGCTCAAAACGAGTTAATATAAACTAAATATGTTAAATTATTCATAAAACTTAAAAATAAATAAAATCAAATTAAAATCGCGATTTCACGCTTTCAGCTCAAAACAGCAATTGTGACTTGTGAGTCACTGTTCCCTCCAGTTCCAGGTGTCAAGCAAGCCTATTACACAGTACACACACAAATCGAAAGCCAAGGATATTTATCCTGTTAAAAGCGGAACTCAATTCAATGTTATTCACAATTGTTTTCATTATTTTTCAAATTAAAAAGCATGAATAATATAGTTTACACACACACACACACTTTTAGCAGTATAAAATATTAAAATTATTTTTTATATTTTTATATTTAATTAGTGTTATAAATTTAATTTTTATAATGAATATAATGTAAAGATTTTGTTTTTGGTTAACAATAAAAAAAAATTTATTGTAATTTTTAATTTAAATAAAATAAAATAAAATAAATATTTTACGATCACAACTATAAAATATTAAGAAGACTATTATAATTTATATTATATTTTTTATGAAAAATAGTTGTAATTTTAATAGAACTTTTATTTTATTGTTGAAAAAATCCCTCTTGATTTTTAATAAATAAACTCGTTTTTTTTTAAATTTCACCAAAAATAAAAACAAAAAAATAATTAGAAAAATAAAATTTAAAAAGCAAAATAGTTTTCTGTTAATGAAGCTTATATTGTTTTTGCCTCATCAGTTTTTGAGCTGAGATAGTCATGGCCTCATGTACATGGTTAGTTAGTTCTCTTAAGAATTCAAAACAACATGAAAAATCATGTTTGTTTTCTTTTCCATGTCCTTCATCTTGCTATTATTATATCTCAAATAAAATTAAAATGTGAAATTCAATTTGAAAATGGAATGATAATTATATTCTAATTTTAAATCTAATTTCTGAATTTAGAACAAACCATAATGATCAAAACTTGTAGTCATTGGTATAAAACTCAACACGGTGAATTAATTGTTGGTCTACCGGTCTAAACCTGACTCGAGTCTAGTTTAAAATAGAACCAAGTGTAAGGCAAACCAGTCTAACCTTGTTGATTGGTAGATCAATTCATGATCTAATTGACTTGATCAAAAACCGAATGAGATTCAATTTGATTTTTTCCTCCAAAATAGTTTATTTCAATATATATTTTTGTTTAAAAATCTTGAAAAAATAAAAATATTTTTATTTGAAGCATGTATTTTAAGGTGCTTGAACTATGTATGAATTTTTATTTAAAACATGGATTTTTTTAATGTATTTTAAAATTCCTTACGATTTTACGATCCGAGTTTGTTTTGTATTTTCCATGCCGTGTTAAAATCGCGATTTTAACAACCTTGCTTGGGGCTACTTTTGTTGCAAACTGTGTTACAACACAGTAACCAGAGGCACGCAAGAAGAAGAGCAGAAACAGAGGAAAAAGAAGTTAACCAGCTCTTCCCATTCCCCTTCCCCTTCTTCTTCTCCTACACTTCCATGTCTCTATTGTTCTGCTACGTGAATAGTGGAGACTCCACTGTTCACATTGAAGAATAGTGGAGAGCAGCTCCCTCACCACCGCCCAGGGCCGCCAGCTCTTTCCCTTCTCCTTCTCCTTTTTCTACACTTCCATGTCTCCATTGTTCACATTGAAGAAGTGGAGAGTAGCTCCCTCACCACCGCCCAGGGCCGCCAGCTCTTTCCCTTCTCCTTCTCCTTTTTCTACACTTCCATGTCTCCATTGTTCACATTGAAGAAGTGGAGAGTAGCTCCCTTATCACCGCCCAAGGCCG
>Ga0325410_1008820_pt1 | contig 10876 bp, 2 predicted proteins | sample PopdelMetagenome_16_FD_206182 | JGI IMG/M metagenome (GOLD analysis project Ga0325410, IMG submission 206182) | Populus deltoides microbial communities from Bellville, Georgia, United States - Xylem-PdIQD-R3 | ecosystem: Host-associated > Plants > Phyllosphere > Stem > Wood/Secondary xylem...
CTCCTTACAGAGGAGGACTTTTCTTAAACCGTAGACAGACCGACAATCAGAAACCACAACAAGACTTTAGATTTTATTAGACAACAAAACAATGCAGCTTACCTTAGGTAGGGCGTAGTTGGGGTGCAGCTTACCTTAGGTGGGGCGTAGTTGGGGTGCTAATACCTTCCCTTTACGCAACCAGTCTCCGTACCCGATCTCTGAGACCAGTTAAGGTTCCTAGTGACTAGAATACTAGGTGGCGACTCTCATTCAAATTTTCCACTAATAAGAGACAAGAATTCCTTGTCTCCCCATATTTTTCAGATAGACCATTACATTACATTTTACCTGAGATGGTGGACGATCGCCGCGACGCCGCACACGTGCGATAGAATGGCGACTCCACTGGGGACCTTGTGGACTAAGCTTTGTTTTTGTCTGATAATTTTGTGTTATTGTTGTGGTTTGCGTGTTTATTTTTAAAATGCATTTCCTTTATTTATTTCTTACGCGCTTTAATTTCTATACATATTTGTTCATACATTGTGTAGAATTGTCTCATGCATCACATTTTATTTTTCCGAAAAGCACACACAAGCTTCTAAGTTAAGTGGGAATTAGCGATCTTCCCTATGACTATTGGTCAGGGTTCAGATGCGTGAAACACCCAACTCATATCTGAGTGGCTGCTTGGTAATGGCGGGCATATGTGTCTTAGCTGTTCTTTGCAACGCCCCTATACTGTCTTTACGAAGATCGTCACTGGTCAGATATGAGACTCTTTTGAGACCAGGTAGAAAACCTATCCATGTTCACATAATGAATAGAAACCTGTCATTAGGTTGTATGTGCTATTTTTTAGTTACATCAAGACAAGCCCTTCTTGAAGCATCTTGAACTCAAGACTTGTGGGTGACATAATGACCGTCACTCAAAAAATTTTCATTGTAGAGTTTGGGCAAGAATCAAGATTCTTGTTTCATCATGCAAGAGTTACGATCATATGTCACCCCTCAAAGGACAAGTTTATCTTATAAATTACATGTTCATACATTTAACATACATGCATTAAATTGAAATATAGGTCCCCAAAAAGTCTACAACACCCGACTTCGAGCAAGAAACATGGAAGATGAAGAGCGTGCTCAACGTAATGCCTATTTTCAAGAAGAGTTGGAGTTTTTGAAGACAAGTGTAGCTCGCCTCACTAGCTTACTCGAATTAATGAAATTAATTAATTTAAAATAGTTAGAATTTGTTTATAAAAAACATGGTGAATGGATGCATTTAAAATCAAATTAAAAGAGGATCCACTCATTTGTTGAGTTAAAACTTTGTTTAAAATTATTATTGAACCAAAATATTTTCATGTGGATAACTGGACTTAATTTTATAACTATTTCTTTTGTAAAGAAAAAGTTCGATTTGATCACCTAATTTCTTATTCTAAACGCTGGAACGTGTGAGATAATTGATTTAAACAATGTAACTTTTTCTTTTTATATATCATTTCAACACTACTTTACGAAACTAAATTAAAAAAATAAAAAGTTTTTAGTTTTCATTTCAAATATTTTTATATCTTTTTTTCTAAAAATACTTTTTTACTTTTCAAGTTTCTCAAAATAATAAATAATTAAAATTAATGAGTAATAGGCTTTCATGTCTATCAAAAATTCCTTTTTATTGAAAATAGTTTTAAAAGTTGTCCAAAAATTTAAATGAGTCAAAGGTTTTAATTGTTTTTATAAATCATCATTATCATCATCGATACTTTTATCAAAAGTATTTTTATAACCTTTTTTTTTTAATGAGTAAAAGGTTTTCTTTTAAAAAAATTCTTGGAATAATTAATCTATGGATTTCCTTTTCTTAACAAGTCATTTATGCATTAGCTTTTTTTAAAAAAAATAAATATTTTCTTAGTTATTTTTATTTTTTATTCAATTTAATAATTTTATTTTTTATTTAAAGGAAATAAATTTTTTATTTTTATTTTTTTATTCATCATTATTACAATTTTCTGTTTTTTATACAAAACATTGTAATAACTCTTATGATCAAGCAAGAAGTGAATATGGATGCATTTAATATCAAATTAAAAGAGGATCCATTTATTTTTTTGGGTTAAAATTTTATTTAAAATTATTTTTGAACAGAAATATTTTCATGTGGATAACTGGACTTAATTTTATAACTATTTTATGCATAAAAGACCATCCAAGAGAAAATCACTCTTATCCTTACAAGTGAAAATTAAGAAAGAGAAGACAAGGAAAAGAAAATACAATCTTAACATGATTGACAAACTAGTAAACACCTTAATAATTAGAAATCAACTTCTATGCAGGCGAGTCTTCAAGTTTTGACTTTTGTATTGCCACCTCGCAAAATAATTCTTCACCAGCCATTCATACTTCCTTGTGTTCATAGCGCATCCAAGAATCAGTCCAATCACCAATCCACTTGCATAACCTATCACCACCACCTTCCAACCAAATTCAAGTGGATATCCCGAGCCCTCATCTTCTTTATCTGCTGGCAGCGAGTCCTCACCATTTCCACATTCTTTTGACAACGGCTTCCCACACAATTCTGGATTTGCATCAAATGAAGTGTTGTCAAATGTCTCGAATTGGTTTCCTCGTGGTATCGGACCTGAGAGAAAATTGTGAGACACATTAAAGACCTCGAGGAAGGTGAGCTGTGCAAGTTGGTCAGGAATCTTTCCTGAGAGTTTGTTCTGAGAAAGGTCCAAAGCTTCAAGCTCTTTCAAGTTCGACAAGGATGGAGGGATGCCATCACTGAGAAAGTTGTTGGAGAGATTGAGCAAATGAAGTTCTTTGAGATCTCCGAGGACCTCTGGAATTCCTCCTTCAAAACCATTGCTTGAGAGATCGATAGCAGTGAGACTATCTTGAATCTTCTCATATAGTCTCATCACACCTTTGTTTGTCATTGTCATTGAGTACTCATACTCAGCGGTCATTCTAATTTGCGATGTTTGGAAACTTGTGTTTGCTTGCATGTAAATCAAGTGCTGATCATTACGGACATTTTTCATGGCAGTCCAATTTCGGAAATATTCAAGTGGCAACTTACCCTTAAACCTGTTGTTTGAGAGGTCAACAATCTGTAACCTCTGAAATTCAACATTGGTTTTTGGATTCCCAATCACCCCATAGAGCCCATTAGATCTCAAAATCATAACCCTCAAATCAGGAAGAATACCCAACCAAGTAGGAAAGACATCATTTATCCTATTTTGTTCAAGATTGAGAATCTCTAGCTGGGTGCAATTAACTAATGATTTCGGTATCTTCCCCTCCAGTTTGTTTTGACTGAAATCAACGACCCTCAATGAGCAGCCACTTGTGAATGTCTCAGGAATATCACCACTGAAACTATTGTTGCGCAGATTCAGAACTGAAGCAGTGCTGCTTTTATTGCCCAAGCATTGAGGAAGTTTGCCGCTCAACTTGTTATTTGAGAAATCAAGGACGAAAAGTGAGGTCAGATTGCAAATGACTCTTGGGATTTCTCCAATTAATTGGTTGTTCGACACTGTATATTCTAAGAGTGCTGGTGGTGGAATTGGAAGAGATTCTTGGAACTTGTTCCGAGAAAGATCCAGTGAGCGTAGATTATTCCATGGAAGAACGTCAAAGGATTGCTCAAAACCTGTCAGAAGGTTGCCCGCCAGAGATAGATCCTCGAGGGCTATGGTACTCATGTTCATAAACCATTTGGGTATGTGTCCGACAAGCTCGTTATCGGCAAGATATAAAAGCTCTAAATGGTTTTGATCACGCAAGAAACTAGGAAATTCACCTAGATTGCATCCACTTAACGACAATATTTCAAGTTTTGGCAGAGGAATGGTAGCATTGTTGCTATTAAGCAGAGACAGATTGTTATGCGATAATTGGAGTAAAACAAGGTTTCTGAACTTAAGAAGAATGTTCAATTCCAAAGTACCACTAAAGAAATTATATGCTAGGTCAAGTTCTTCAAGATTTTGAAGCCTATAAATAGACTCAGGAATCGGACCGTGCAGTTTGTTGACACCAAGGTATAGTAAGATTAGTTGGGTATGGTTTCCTATCCAAGATGGAATTTGACCTGTTAATTTATTTCGCTTAAGCGACAAGACGGTGAGCTGAGTCAAGTTTCTAAGAGAGGATGGGATGTTACCATATGAATTGGTGTCTTGCAAGTTTACAAATTTGAGTTTGGTTAGATTACCAAGCCAATCTAAGGTGCCAGAACTGAAATTGTTGGAAGAAAGCGACAGATAAGAAACTTGGAGAAGGTTGACAAATGTGGAAGGGATTTTCCCAGAGAAACTGTTATGAGAAAGGTGTAGATAGTTCAGTTTCGTAAGATTACCAAGTGAAGATGGTATCACCCCTGAAAAATAACATCCTGCCACATCAAATTCTTTCATTGATTTGAGGTTCCCAAGGGACCCCGGTAGCTGACCAGAGAAATTCGTCCCTGCAAGCAACAATATTTCAAGCTGGCTGCCCGACTGAAATTCCGGCAAATATCCAGTGAGATATGGATTATACCGGATGCTGAGAAAGCGAAGGTTGGGTAATTGGAATATTCCCATGGGGAACTCTCCTTGCAATCCACAATCTCCGAGAAATAGAGATGACAAAGAGGATAAGTTTGCCATGATTTGAGGTACCTTGGCTGATATGTTCACTCCACTGAGATGGAGTACCTCCAAGTTGGTTAGTGCTTCAACTAAATGTTGCAGGCCAGGCTTTCGGAGGTTCAAAAAATTTACTCCCAGATCAAGGGAAACCAACTTGGAAAGCTCTAAGATCTCAGCTGGAATCTGACCAGAAAAGCCAGACATTGAGAGATTTAGATCAAACAGCCTTGAGAGATTTCGAATCTCAGAAGGGATTTTGGAGTTGTTGAAGTCGTTGTCAGCGAGATTCAGCCTTCTGAGCTGAACAAGGTGGAAGAGGCTGCTATTAGAGTCGATGGAGCCATGAAGACAGCTGCTGCTTAGGTTAAGGCCGATCACATGACCAGAGTCCCCATCGCATTCAACACCATCCCAAGAGCAGCAATCACCGCTTCCTCCATCAACTTTCCATGATGCAACCTTAGGATAAGCAGAAGGATCATAAGAAGCGGACCTATGAATGACAAGGCTTTCCTTGAGCTTCAACAAGGCATGACTCTCCTCATCATGGCATAGCGGCTGCATGGAGGGAGAAGAGTGACAAGCTCTAAGATGAAACAAAGACAGCAAAAAGAGGAAAAGCATCCGCATGGTTAAGAAACACACAGGTGAGGCCATTTTCATTTTTGGTTAACGATCTTTCTCTAAAAGTAAATTAATCCTTGGTTTTCTTATTGAGCAAAAAAGTGAAGCAATGGAGTTTATAGAGGGCGCCCCATCCAATTTCAAAGTCCAAGTCTTCCACTATACATGCCAATGTTTGGATAATAATCATGTTATCCACGACTAAACTAAACGTGAGAGATGGATCGAAGACATAAAAAAGTTGTATAATTATTTGATTCAAAACAGTGAGATTAAATTGAACAACAAATTAAATATTCAAATACTAAATTAACAAAAACAATCTTTAATGTTATATAGAATTGCTCTGTCTATTTTTCATACAATTGATTGTCGCCTTCTGCTGCAGCGCAGTTACAAGGCAGCAGCTAGCATACATTTTGATTTCTCATCTAATTTACCATATTCAAGATCATAAATTTAATTTAATTTAGTTGCTTAAACAATTTTTCTTATAGAATGCCCATAGCTAACGAGTCATTAAAAACTATTTCTATATTTTTAGTTTTCATTCCAAATATTTTTATATCATTTTTTCTAAAAATATTCTCTTTAGTTTTCTAGTTTCTCAAAATAATGAGTAGTATTTAATTAAAATTAATGAGTAATAGGCTTTCATGTTTATCAAAAACTATTTCTCATTTATATTGAAAATATTTTTAAAAGTTGTCCAAAATCAAATGAAAATATAGTAACAAAAATTTAAATGAGTTAAAGATTTTTAATCACCATCATCACTTGTACCAAAAATATTTTTATAACTTTTTTCTTTTTAATGAGTAAAAGGTTTTGATTTTTAAAACTCTTGGAATAGTTAATGTCTGGATTTCCTTCTCTTAAATGAGTCAATAATATTGAGCTTGTTTAAAAAAATAAATATTTTTTTACTTATTTTTATTTTTTTATTCATTTTAATAATTTTATTTTTTATTTAAAGAAAATAATTTTTATTTTTTTCTTTTTTATTCATTATTATTTATTATTATAATTTTTAATTTTTTATACAAAATATTGACAAGTAATTAAAATTAAATATTTTAGGAGACTCTCCATCCATAGTTATGATATTTATATTCTTTAAAAGTTTTGAGTTATAATAACTTAGTTGTTTCTAGATATATTTTTAAAAAAATAATTTTAAAATAAGATATATATATTGTAATTGATATCAACCTAAAAAAAAAGGAAACTAGAAGTGCACATGAATAGTCTCCGTCTCTGAAGACCAACCGACACTACTGCCAATTTCATTCATTGTCAAAGTATGTATTTGCTACTATAATGTAAATATTTTTAATTTAAAGTGTATCAAAATTATTATATATATATATATTTTTTTTAACATGAACATATTAAAATCATCCAAAATTATTAAAAAATATTAATTTAATTATTTTTAAATAAATAGTTTTTTAAAAAATAGTATTCAAAAACAAAACTACAAAACTAAAACTTCATCTGATTTATCTAAATGAATTTTTTTTTAAATATTATTTAAAAAAAAATATTTTGAAAAACAAAACTAAAATAGTGCTCTAATTCTTTGTCTTGTTTCATTAAATTCAAAGTCTAAGTCTTTGTGATTTGAAAATGTGATTTGCTAGACAACCAGTTCCACTTTTCCGCTGCGATTGTCAAAGTAAATTGGCCATTCTCACAAACTTGTGATATGGTTTTGATTCATTTCATTGGATTAATCTTTAATTTTTAACCTACTCTGGAGACTTCTATTACCACCATAATCATCTTATCCCTATAATTAAACGAAAAGGTTTTGATGATAGAACATATGCATTACAAACACCAATAACTTCTTGCAAAGAAAACAAGATTTTATTGAAAACAAAAGGATAAAATTAAATATTATCATATTTTTAAAATTTAGTCGACTCGGGGCAATGGGTTGAGAAGGTCAATCCAGGTTGACCCAAGTCAACTTGATTTGATGATAGATTTGAGGCAAGGCTTGAGTAATAAGTTGGAAAGGTGATCAATCCGAATATAAAACGTCAAAGATTTTTAAACTGTGTTTTATATAGGGTCGATCAAGTTATAGGTCGACCTAGGTTTTGATCAGGTTAGGTTGAATTAATCCTTTTTCTATTTTTTTTAAACATAAACTAGTTCAGGCCTCGAGTCAACCATATAAAATCCCACATCGGCGGATGAGGACCTGGGGGAGGGCTTTATATGAGCATGCATGCCTTTGACTAGTAAGACGCGTTTTAGGGCCATACGTGACTGTCAAGAACAAATCCGTGAGGTGTGAGCCAAAGCGGATAATATCTTGTTAATGGGGTGCGGTATTATAGTTTGATATCAGAGCCCGACTTACTGGCTATTCAGTGGTGCCGACAAGGTCGTTGGACCCCTTAAAGGAGATGGATTGTGATATCCTACATCGACGAGTGTGAACTTGGGAGAAGGTCTTATATGAGTATACTCACCTTGACTAGAAAGACGTGTTTTTGGGTCATACATGATTGCCAAGAACAAATCCGCGAGGTCCATGGGTCGAAGGGGACAATAGCTTGCTAGTGGGGTGGGAAATTACAAGTTAGATCTTGTCTGATGTCTACTAAACATAAAATAAGATAAATTATTTAGTCCAATCCAAAGTATATCAACACATAAGACAAGAGAGTTATTTGTCCAGTCCAGTCCAGTCCAGTCCTATCCGGTTTAGTCCTGTATAATCAATACTTTCTAGCATACCAAACACTACCTTAAACACACAACTAGAAAATTAATAAATACAAATGGAAATACCGAGGAAATATTTTTGTTGGTAAATTGCCGACGGAAAAATTTCCTCGGTATTTACCGAGGGAATTACAATGGGAAAAAAATAATTAAAACAAAGCAAAAAAATGATGACGTGTCATCTCTATTTTTACCAATGGAATTCCCTTAGAATTTACTGAGGGAATTATAATGGAAAAAAAAATAATTAAAACAAAGCAAAAAAACGATGATGTCGGTAAAATCCGTCGGTAAATTCGTTGGTAAACTGTGAACATTGTTCATCATGTCAATTACAAAGGGAATCACCAACGAAAAATTCCGTCGGTATTTTACAGAGAGCTCTGGAACTGTTCACTTCTAAATTGCACTGTTAATTACTGTTCTTTACAGACAGAATCACAGACGGATTGAAAAGTCGTCGGTGTTATTTGGCGGTTTTCTGAAAAATTTTGATTAAATTAAATTTGAAATTAAATTATAGACGGTATCACCAACGGAATTTATAAGAGAATAATATAACTTCCTGGTCTGGATTTTAATAGAACAAAACAAAAACTTAGACTTTGAATGAAATATCTTACACTTAATGCAGAGAATGCATGGCTGCAAATAATAGATAGTTATCAAGTCCCCTTCAGTTTCTCTCGTAAAGCGCCAAAAAAAGAAGAAGAAATTCATAGCTTATGAACTAAATAATTGGGTCAAGGAACTGATTAATTACTCAGATACTAAATAATTTGACCTGTTTACTTTTCCACCCTCATAGTTTTCATGGAGAAATGATTTCAGAATAATATGACGAATGAACTTCATAATAACACCAAGATCTTACATTCATTGCCATAAATGAATGAAGAAACAGGTTTCTTTCTTATCATTTGAATAATTCTTTAAGCAAGTGGTTGAGAGGTTCGTTTATAAAATGATTTTCCTTCTTGACATGGTTTCCTTAGTGTAGATCAGAAAAGAAAACTTACTTGTGAGAATTCGCTTTCTTATTCCTGGATCAATTACTTGAGTGCCACTTCAATTACTAGAACCAAAGTGATATTCCACAGTACGAATGTCTTTGTAAATCTTGTCAAGTTAATACAGAGAGTCAAGATGGGAGAAAAGAAAGAGAGAACTATGTTCTTTCAATGATGAAAAGTTGTTATTTCCTTATGGGTTATGTCCCTTTATATATTATTAGAGATGGCGGTTACTTCCTTTAGTAACTTCTCTAATAACTTGGACCAGACCCATCCATCATGGACGGACCAAGCCTAACCCAATAACCAACATCTCCCACTCGCCCATGAAGGACTGAATCTCTCTAATACATTATACTTCAAACTTGCACAAGAATTTCATACTTGACGAACGGACCGTGCGACCTGAAGCACACAGTGAAAGGAGCTCCAATATATAAACCTAATATAGGCCATATAGGAGACATCAACCTCATAATTAATTATTCCTTAAAGTGTACTAATATACCCCAAGCATTTTTAGTTACACATGACTGAATATAATTCAATCCCTCAAGAATTTCATACTCAATCCATCCTTACAATTACAAGTATTCTAAATCATATCAAATCTATTTAAGTGATATGATCTCAACCGGTGAATACAAGTAACAGATGTAGAACTAAAATTATTTTTTCTTTTGCTCTCATATCAATCAAATCTGAATTAACTCGCTTTCCTAAGAGTATTCCTTTAAGTCGAATCATTCCATGACCATAGGATATACTCCTAAAGTAGCGATCATTAATACATCACCTCATGATATAGTCAAAAGTCACAAAGGGTAAGATTTTGAGATCTTAGATATGATCTTCAGGACTCACATAATAAAGAAGCAGGGATCCATTCTTTATTCCTGTAATGGTCGTTAGCACATGTAGTATGAAATACATGTTATAGCGGAGCTGACTCTTTTTTTTTCTTAAGACAAAGAGTGTATGTCGTTGCTCTCCTTGTTAGAGGAAATACACTATACGAGTCTTAGTCTTGTTGCTAAAAACATAGACTTCAAAGTAGAAATTCTCATTTGCTCATTTTTCATTAGTGGCAGATGAATAATTTCATACTCGGCTTCAATCATAATAGACACATGAATGGCGGGAATTCATTCATGCCGATTCTTATATTTAAGAAGCTCATCTTGGTCCCAGCCAAGGTGACTTTTTAAGAATCACTTTGAGTTAAAATTGCTCCCATTGCGCCCAAGTCGCTTATTCAACATTAAAACTCAAACAGTCTCATCTCTACTCACCTTACAAGTGCTAGAGGTGATTGCTCATGTGAGTGAGCCAATCAAAGTCTATCGACATACTTCAACAAATTGTACTATACGATAATCAATATAATCCATGAAATAAATTGTCATAACCCAATTTTTGACCTATTTTAATTATTATTATTATTTCATTTACTAAAAAAATTGATGATGGAAAGAAATAATAATAATGATAGAAAAATAAGTAAAATGAAATAAATGAAGAATGAATTAAAATTTGGGTTAAGGGCAACATGATTGGAAATTTTGGGGTTTAATTAAGCTTGGAATTAATTTAATTAATCCAATTAAGGGTTTAATTGGAGAATTAATAAAGTTTTGAGACTTAATTAAGCTTGGAATTAATTTAATTAATCCAATTAAGGGTTTAATTGGAGAATTGATAAGTTTTGAGACTTAATTGAGCTTAGAATTAATTTAATTAATCCAATTAAGGGTTTAATTGGAGAATTGATAAGTTTTGAGACTTAATTAAGCTTGGAATTGATTTAATTAATCCAATTAAGGGTTTAATTGGAGAATTGATAAGTTTTGAG
>Ga0325410_1008822_pt1 | contig 10873 bp, 3 predicted proteins | sample PopdelMetagenome_16_FD_206182 | JGI IMG/M metagenome (GOLD analysis project Ga0325410, IMG submission 206182) | Populus deltoides microbial communities from Bellville, Georgia, United States - Xylem-PdIQD-R3 | ecosystem: Host-associated > Plants > Phyllosphere > Stem > Wood/Secondary xylem...
AATAATTTTAGAGTTTATATTTCTCTACAGATAATATATTTTTTTCTTTAAATAATTATTTTAATATTTAGCTGTCTTAAAATATAAGTCATTTAAATATTTAATTTCTAACAGTAATTCACATGAACCACAAATAAAAAATCTCTTAAACTCTTTTAAAAAGAGAAATTTATATGTTTTTTAGAACTAACTCTTTTTTTTTATGTTTTTTAAAAGTACTATGTACTATTGTCTTGTCCAAAAAAAAAAAGACATAACATTCTATTTATAAGAAAATCTAAAAACTCTATAAATAACAAAATATCAATTAGTCTCTTAAATAATATCATGTTTGTTATTTCAGAAAAATCTTAGAAATGTATTCAACAAGTCTCTGCTTGAATTTTTTTTCTGGGTCTGTAATTGTAATTCCCTGAATTAATTATATTCTAGTTCCTAATTTCTAAAACTTGTTTCCAATCAAGTCACCATTGATTAATCATTCCAAATTAATTTATGACCAATGGTTCTTATGTGTGTGAATCATTAGGTTTTCTAATAAGTTGATCCAAGTATAAGTCACAATTCTAAATAAAATATAATTAAATAAATGAAACAAATTAATTTATTATCAATTCAACAATTGGTTGATTTATATTTGAAGATTAAGTACAATTTCTAGCAATGTGTCATAATCCCTAAAATATTAAAAAAGTTATAAGTGGTTTGACTTAATCTTTCCGTGACCAGTTTTTCAGTGTAATTATTATTCCTTCATCAATAATATTCAAATTTAGACATAATAGCACAAAGTGTGTCTATTTTGTCAAATCATGTTTGTTCTCAACACCATAGTCATTGATTCTTTGAATATGATTTGAAACTCTTTTCAAATCTCATTCTACCTCGCATAAGGATTTACAATCAATAGTATTTAAAAACATATAAAATATTTTTCTTAATTCACCTAGGATGAAGAATCATCTCTTGATTGCTCAAATACCTTTCATATAGTTCATGTTATACCGAATATATGCTCATTTATTACACTTGATTAGGACAACATGTAGTAGGATCAAAACATAACATTTCATATATAATATAACTTAGTGATTTTAAATCTAAGGATCACTTACATAATTATCACGTAAAGCTTTCCATAGACACGGGTGATCTTTCCATATAACATTCACATGCGGGTCAGTTCAATATACATGTTAAAATCACCTACAAGCTTTCCATAGACACGGGTGATCTTTCCATATAACATTCACATGCGGGTCAGTTCAATATACATGTTAAAATCACCTACATATTAGTTCTAAGTATCTCTCATAACTCAGTTTATGAGAATAATTATTTTCTTTTTATAAATAAAATAACATAATATGTAGCAGTCTTGAAAACTTTAATTAATGTTTGGTCTTAATAAAGTATTGACAAGAAACATTTAGAAACAATGATTTAAAGCAATAAAAAAATCATAATTATAACAACTTTATAATTTTCTTTACAAAATATTTTTGTCCTATGAACTTTATCTTTACTATAGAATCATTAATCAAATATTAGATTAATTGATCAAATATTTGATGAATATTAAAGATAAATAAAATCACGTGTAACTAATCGATTGGCTCAAAGTATATACACTAACAACGACTTTATCAAGTTAAAGCATATACACTAACAATGACTTTATCAAGTTATTTGGTCCATGAGCAAGCCTAAATAGTACCACCTATATTCTTAGCAATGGGTATGTTTTTTAAGGCAGAATTGCGACCTCCAATGAATTTTGTACAATGCCATACTAATTGATGCTTACACATGAGTTGTTAGTATAATATCATCTATCATAGCCAATGGTTATTTCTTATTTGCTTTTCACCTCAAGAAAAACCTACAAAACACCAACATCTCCATCAATAACACAACGAGGCACCATAACCAATGACGAGCACCAATGTTTTTCATCATTTGCATAACAAGGCAAAACAACTAACGACTCAACTTTTCAGGTATTTTATATCATTATACCACTCTCCACGAGATAAGCTAACATGAACAAGGTATATAAATATCTCAAGTCACTAAGTAAAAAGAAGGGGACATGAGACTACCATTTCCTGGTTAACACCTTTACTTTCTGATCACTACTATATAACACATATCGTGGCTAACATTTTCTAGTCATGATATCTTGGTACCACTTCAAGGTCACTATTACTTCTAGGTTAACACCTTTTGATCATTATCATTATATCCTCATATATAAAAACCCCTAACATTGTGATATTGTGACAACCTCTCCATAATTATGAACATCTTCTCACATTTTGTGCTCCTTTTTGTATCTTTTTCTTTCACATAGTTTTCTCCTTTTAATTTACTAACTTAAACATCAAACGATCTTCTATTATGATAGGGAACTTGTTTTTATAGGTGAGCATGGAAGTCACCTTGTCAACACACCAAGTAGTGACCAAATCGAGTCACCTCATCAACTCATCAACTAGGTCAAGCCTAGTCATTCCATAAGCTCAATATGTAGCCATAAAAATCCTAATCTAGTATGAAGTTTTTGTGGCTTTATTAGTAGCACTTCCTATTAAAAATCTAAATAAAAGCTAGTTCATTATTGTTTCACAACACATCACCAAAAAAATTATTTCCATGGTTAACGATTTAAAAACTTTAAGACATAATTGAGTAAGTGACTTTCCCCTTATAGGTACTCCAATTCTAAATATCCACCAATTTTCTCATCAAGTGAAAATGGTTAATGATATTGTCCAAGCTATACATGAATAATTTCACACTCTTCTATTTATTTAATGGAAAATTCAATATTTAGCTCCATTGCATACATAATTGAATATACAAAGACAACTCCAGTTCCTAGAAGAAATAAGGCACAATGATGTGCAAGTAAGTAGGGATGAGAACACTCGTACTCCAACTCTTTAAGAAGCCACTCCAGCTATAAAAAAGTGCTCATGAACAAGTCCTAACCATAAAAGTGTTTAATTCCATCAATCTCTTTCTTAATTTCACTCACATACTCCTTGCTAAAAAAGTCCCATATATGAGACGAGATCAATAACTGCACAAACTTCTAGGAATGAAAACAACCCCCATCAAGTGATAGATTCTCCACTTTGTCATCGAGTGCTACATATATATTTTTTTCAAATATTGTGTCCCTGTCAAGGCTAACTTAGACAACTACAATAGTTTTACAGACCTAAAAGAGCATATACAAAATCTACAATGCATCCTAAAGCTTGTAACACTAGACAATGATGTTATGTGCAAAGTTTTTCCAACAACATCCTATAGATATGATCGCGTGTGATACCACATCCTAAAGTCTAGCTCTATCATTAACTTTTATAATCTTAGTGTTAAACTCATCCCCTGTTTCAGTATATGCATACCATATAAAAAAACAACCATTAAGTTATTCGTTATCACATAAATAAAGAGGAAAAACACTAGAGCATATCTCTAAAGGTTTAACAAGAAAATGCTCAATAGAAAAGTCTATTTGAATCCATTGCTACCGAAGCCTTGATTAGTAGGGTCTACAACTATGCTTTATAAAAATAACTATATACTCTATGTGAACAAAATCTCCATAACATGAAACAAGAGATAAAAAACCACATTTGAGTAAAAGAAGTGAGTATGACCAGATAAGAACACCTTCATTTCTAGCTATAAAAAAGCAGAATCTCCCAAGCATTATCGATCTTCTACAACCCTAAGACGTCTAAAAGGAACACTAAGGGATTCATGATCAACAAACATTCTTTAAGCTTATGACCACACCTTTAACCAGCATATATGATGAGGTATCAACTACCATTAAGGAAAAATAATTCATGCGATACCCACCTCTAAAAATCATACATTCACTTACATGAGAAAGTCTTTTTAATTTCTCAATGAAAGCAATAATGTTTTTCTATATCTCCAATACAAATATCCATGTCTCTAATGATTTTTTTATATTTGTGATGAAATCTCCATGTCTCCAATGAAAATCTTCATATCTTCAATAAAATCTCTTTATTTTCATACAACGCCTCCTTACTTAATTTTTTTATATTACTTTCATGATCATAAAACATTCTCCACTCTAGAAGGAACAAGCAAGTTAATTGAACTCTAATATCTATTACACTTACATTAACAAAAGCCATGGGAAGGTAACATGACATCCATAAGACTACATATTAAGAAAAACTATAAGAAGGTAGCATGACTTGTATACTTTTCTTTCCTCTTACTTTTACTAGTTAAATCTTTCAAACATCAATGTTTAAGAGACTAGGGGCTAAATGATGGTGCATTTAAATTATATATATAAAAAAACTAGTCAAGTCAAGCTTGAATAACCTACCACCTTCTAGTTGAACAGCCTTACCAAGTTGTTTGGTCCATGACTAAGCCCAAAAAGTTTGTCTACGATGCTTTTTAAGCTCAACCTCATGCCACCTAAATTCTCGACAACCAGCACCCTTCTTAAGGTAGAATTGTTACATACAATAAATTTGATACAACGTCGCACTAATCGATACATGCACATGAGTTGCTCGTACAATGCCACCTTTCCTAGCCAATGATTATCTCCTACCCATAGTTCACCTCAAGAGGTACCTACCAAACACTAACCTCTCCACCAATGACATAGTGAGGTATGAAAACCAATGGCAAGCACCAACCTTTTTCACTAATGATATAACAACCAACAACTTAACTTTTTAGGTATTTCCCATCATTACACCACTATCCACAAGGTAAGTTGATGCAACCAAGATCTATAAATACATGATTTCATCGAGTAAAGTGAGGGGATATGGGACCACACACTATCACTTCCTAGTTATCACCTCTTAGTATCGTTCCATGGTCATTACAACCTTCTAGTACTTTTCTTGGTTAACACTTCTTAGCCACCACCTCCTAGTACCACTCATGATCACTACCACCTCTTAATTAACACCTTCAAGTGATTACCCACTCCTCGTGGTGACCACCTCTTCACACTATGATCATCTCTTCATATTTATGACCACCTCCTCACACCACATGCTTTATTTTGCACCTTTAATCTTCACATAGTATTCTCTTCATACATTTACTAACATAAGTATCAAGGATCTTCTATTCTAATAGGAGACTTGTTTTTTACATATAAAAAATAAAAGTCACCTCGTCAAAACCACCGGGCAGTGGCAAAATCCAATCACCTCATTATCTTGTCAACTAAGTCAAGCCTTATCATTTTCTAAGCTCAAAGATGCAACCATGAAAATAGGCTTTTCATAGTTGTGTCTTTGAGCTAAGGGACTGATAAGATTGACATATATATATATATATATATATATATTAAATAACAAAAATATACAAGGTAGCCCTTGTTTGAATCATAAAAGCTTAAATAACTATATAAATTATTATTTAGTACATGTCTTTTGAACTCTATTATAAATTTATCATTTGTGTTTGAAAACCTATAATTAACTTATTCTCTTGTTGCTATTGTGTTATTAAAACACATTTTATATAAGTTCTAATCATACCATTTTACAATATTAATTATTAAGAAAAGAAGAGAAAAATTAAAACTAAAATAGTATAGCTATAGAGAAAAACCAAAATAATTTAATTAGTTTAATATTGATGGTAGTATTTTTGAGTAATTTCAAAGACTTATATTGTTATGGTTTATTTTTTATAATTTAGATAAATGGCTTTCCATATTTCTTATAATCATATTATCAACATGATTGTAGAATTATGAAGCATATGACAAGGTATTTTACTAGCCAAAAAGATTGATTATTCTCATCTAATTATTAAAATGGATTCTTTGGAATTTTTAAAGTGTATCACTACTATAACTCCTTTTTAGATATTATTATAGGTAGTAGAACATTCTCAAATTAATTTCGCTTCAATCGATAAGAAGGTCACTACTAGAATTTTGCATTTTACTGATAGAATAATTTATCGATATTTAGACACTAATTGTATCGAAAATACATTTACCATCAAAATCATAGATGGTCACTGTTTGTCAAAAAACTTATCGTTAATGATTCCTAATTTGTCAGTCATTATATCGGTAATATTATAACCAATAATATTACAGATGGATAAAGCATGCCAAATAAAAAAAAATATTTGTTGGCATAATTCCATCGGTAATACCATCCGTGAGTAAGTCATATAACCAATACAAAATATCATTTGTAATTCTATCGGTGAAGTACATGTTGTCAATGACATTTCCTATACCATTTTTCCAATTCTATGGAATTCTCCAAGAGATTTATTTCATTGGTGATTCTATCTACAATATTGAGTGGCATTTCATGTAATTTTTTGTCAACTCTCTGGAACTTTCTAATGGATTTAGTTTGTTGGTGATCCCGTTAGTAATTTGTTTTAAAAGAAGTTCTAATAAATAGAGTAGAAAAAAATTAAAATAAAAAACCAAATATTTATTATAAATTTTAAAATTCATCATTTTGAATACTATTCATCTAAAAAAGAGGAGCTGGAGGAGGAGGAAAAGAAGACAGTTCTTCATCGAGACATGTGGGCAAATGAGGTGGACCACATGTACAACCTACGAATGATTTCAGCTCTATGTACAATCGCTAGAATTTAGTCGTCTCAACAGCAATATGGGTCATCTAAGCTTCAACTTATTGGTTTAAAATCGCTTGGAACTCCAAAGTTTGAGTGCTTGGAATCGATTGTGAGTATCCAACGATTGAGACACTTTGAGTCGTTTGCAAATCCTCGACCATAGTGTTTGAGATATCATAAACCTGATTTCTATCGGGTCTACTAAACGATCCTACCTCCAACTAAAAATTCAGATTGAGTTTTGGATGGGTCGAAGGATCGTTCCTGTCTCTCTCTTACAACCAGATGTTATATGTTTCCTAAAAACAATTTAAAAAAACAAGTCAATTAAAAAAAATAAGTTGAGAAAAAAATAGTTAAAATCCAACTTACTATGAACTTTTGAGCTCGGTTATCCACAAGTTGTTACACCTTTTTCCGACATTCAAAATTTTACATGCGAGTTTCTACAAAAAGCTCTATTGGCCTTGGTTCACGTCTCATAGTCGTATCCTACAAAAAAAAAATTATTGTTAGTTAAACATTTTCATATAAAACATTAATTTTTTTAAAAAATAAATGTAATGAAAAAGAATCTTACAATCCGCTTCATATGTGAAATGAATAGAATGGATCCAATGGTGTGGGTGGTAATTGAACCATAAATCTCCTTGTTTCAGTTCTCCGTACTGGACTGTGATCGCCACACAAAAACATTATCGATGATTTTACAGAGGAAAATAGAGGAAGAAGAATAAATAAGGGAGGAGAAAATGGGGGGTCTCTTGCCAGGTCAAAACTAAAATATTACCGATGAATTTACTGACATATATTAGAGACAAGTTTGTTTCATTAGTGATACCATATGTAAGCATGACACGTCATTTTTATCGTTTTTCTTCTTTCATTTATTCTTTTCCCTTTATAATTCTTTTGATATACATCGGAAAAAAAATTTCATCGGTGTATACCGATGGACATAGTGAGGAGATATTATGTCAGTAAGTTTCACTGCAAATTACCGATGAAATTTTTGCCATCAGTATTTCCATTTTTATTTTTCAATTTTCAGGTAATGGGTGTTTGACACAACTTCGGCCTTTTCTTTTTATTTTAGGTGCCTTTCAAAAGTGTTTGACACAACTTCCGTTTCTAATTTTGATGTGCTGATGTGAAAAATAAAATAATTCTAAAAAATATTTATTTTAATATATTTTCAAATAAAAAAATCATTTTGAAAAACATTATATATCATAATTTCAAATACCCTTTATGTTCATCACCTTCTAGGATAGGTCAGGGTTGGATGACATTAACACTTCATATTGATTTTGGTGGCTGTACTTTTTAAACTATGCAAAATGAGAATGGAAATCCTAACTGAGGTCCCGTTTGTTTGCTGGAAAGTAGTTTCCTTTTGAAAAGTGATTTTTTTGAAAAATAAATTCTTGAAAACTGAATTATTTTTTGATATTTGGTAGTATCATGGAAAATAAGTTGGAAAACACTTTCCAGTGTTTGGCTATGTCATGAAAAATGAGCTAGAAAATAACTTATTAATATTTTTTTCAATTTTATTAAAATAATGAGGAACAAATCTTACAAATTAAAAAATTGAATGAGAATGAAATTGAAAAAAATATAATTTCATAAATTATCTCAAATAAAATAAATAGCAATCAAAATAATGAAGATTGAATCTAATAGATAAAAAAAAGTTGAAAGATTATGAAATTAAAAAAATAATTATAACTTCATATATTATTTCAAAAAAATAACAATATAAAAAAAGGATCAAATCTGATATATAAAAAATTTTAATTTAAAAAAGATAAGAGAAAAAAAAATAACAATCATAAAAATAAGGACCAAAGTTGATATAAAAATTAAATTAAATTAAATTCTAAGAGATAAAATTAAAAAAAAATCAAAACAAAATATATAGCAATCAAAAGTTTGAATTTGATATAATTAGCAAATAACATAACATTTTTAATTTTTTCACAACTTCTGAAAAGTGTTTTCTGTTTAAAATTTAAAAAAATATTTTTTTATAAAAATGGAACCAAATTTTATTTTAAGTGAAAAGTATTGTCCATCGATTATTTTTTTTAATGGAAAATAAATATATAAAAAAATTAGAAAAAATAATTTTCGTGATAGTAAAACAAATCTTTGACCATTTAACCTGCAACCCTTATGGTCTGTACCTCATTTTCATCCCAATTTAATGCTAATGAATGAGATTCGGAATCTTTTGAATGGAGGAGACACATCAAATTCTTTATATTTTTTGCGTGTTGATTTCTCAGGGTTGTATTGCCTCTTCTCAGGGTTACGAGTAATCAAGTTGCTTTTGTTCCTAGGTAGTATTTGTTTAAACCCTCGTGCCTCGAGAATTAATTAGTCAACAAAAGTTAGGAAAATAAGGTAATCATTTTCAAATGCTTAAGAACTCAGGGAGGGAGGGAGGGAGGGAGGGAAGAACAGTAGCTAACAAGGACAAACACTTTGTCAAAACCTTTCACAATCTTGAAGATCGTAAAAGATACGGTGTCTTGCTGGGTCTTCTTGGTCGTACCCTGTAATGGAAGTCACTGTCCTAACTCACCAACCTTAAGCTCAGCTTCCAAGGCCCAGTCGGTTGGAGTGGAGGCATCATCTCATTTTGGGCCCCACAACCACTTACCCCACCTATCATGTGGTGGTGGGGCCCCCGCCTCTTTGTATGCTTCTTCTGTGTTTTTACTATCGAGGATGACAGCTAAAAATAAATTATTATTTTTTGTATGGATATAAAAATAAATTTAAAAAAAATAAAAAATATTAATTTAATATATTTTAAAATAAAAATCACTATTATATTTTAAAATGATTTTTTGATTAATTTTTTTTAATTGGATTGAATTGAGTCGTTGATTAAATTCAAGGGAGGCTCCTTATTTATAATCATACTTATGTGTTAATTAAAACAACAGAATCTGTTGGATTATGTACATTTGTTGGTGGAAGTGAGCACATGACCCAACCATGACTTGTTTGCGTCATGGTTCTAAGTTTAGGATTAATTATTATAAACTCTTGATTATTTTAAATCTGAACTCAGAATGCTTAATTCTTGCTGTTCTGATGACTTTTTTTCTAGGAGTCGCCGGAGCTCTTGGCAGCATCAGGGACAGAGGGGGGGGAGGGGGAGAGAGAGAGAGAGAGCGGGGTCGAATCGAGGACAACTTACGTGGAATTCAGTAATACGGGCCCAGCTCATGTTGTTTTTATCAGAATAAACTATATCTATAAATCTGAACCTTGCCGTCTATTTTAATTCATTTATTTATATAAAAAAAGGGGTGGAAATAATTGACAACTACTCGAATCTGAATGGACAGCCAATTTCGTTGCTGCCCGGTGTGTTTAATACCTAAACTGTGAGATATTTGTATTAATTAAATAACTACGCACAGTTGGGAAAAAAAAAAAGAAGCAACCGATCTCTTCTAGCTATAGCTGCCATATTGGGAAAACGATTTTGTATAAGCATTCCTTTAACATTCCTTTATTAAAAATAATATTCCTCAGTTTCAAGGGCTTTTCAAGTTTTTTATCGCTTTTCTACAAGTTAATTACATAAATGCCTTCAAAACATAATCTTTCTTCACTATAAATACGAAGACATTTTAGGTATTCTGCTAAAAGTTTTTTTAAAAAAACATTATCAAAGTAATTAAATCTTTTAATATACTTTAGGTATTTTGCTATAGGTTTATATATATATATATATATATATATATATATATATATATATAATTTTACAAGTTATTTTGCATTAAATCATTTGTAATTAAAATTTTTTCAAATCTCCTTTTGTTTTGTTATTTTGATAGCGGGTTAGTCAAGCTAACTTGAAGCTTACATTTTATTTCACAATATTTTTTATTTAACTTAGGATTTTTTTACTAGGTCATTCTTTTAGAAATCTATTTTTTTATCCTAATTTCATGTTGTGTATAACAGGTTAGTCGAGTTAATCAGGGTTAACTCAGATTTGTTTTCCTTGATATTTTTATATATTTTTTTATAATTTTATTATTTTACATTAAATTAGTTGCCATTAAGCTTTGCTATTTTTTTTACTTTTCTTTCTGTTTGGTTATTCCGAAAGGGGATTGATAAAGTTAACCCGAGTTGATTCAATGTTTTTTTAATTTTTTTTATTGAACTTTGATTTTTTTATTAGGTCTTTCAAAAAAAA
>Ga0325410_1008824_pt1 | contig 10872 bp, 5 predicted proteins | sample PopdelMetagenome_16_FD_206182 | JGI IMG/M metagenome (GOLD analysis project Ga0325410, IMG submission 206182) | Populus deltoides microbial communities from Bellville, Georgia, United States - Xylem-PdIQD-R3 | ecosystem: Host-associated > Plants > Phyllosphere > Stem > Wood/Secondary xylem...
TTTTTTTTCTAATTTTAGCAGGTGTTGTTTTTTTAGCCATACATGATATTTTTTCCTTTAATTTTATTGAATTTTGTTTTATACGTTTCTATTTTTATTGTCATTTGAATAAGTAAAAAATTAATTAAAAAAATTATTAAATACAATCGAGTTCATAGTTTATATTATGAGATAAGTTATGATCATCTATTTTTTAATTTTTTTAGTTTAGTTTTTAGTTGGAAAACATTTTTTTAAAATTTATTGGCCTCTATGATTCATAATTTATTTAATTAAATATCTACAATGAATTTTTAATTTATAATTAAATTTTTTATATAAAAAACACATTAAAAATGCTATAATATTTATTTTTTTTTGTGTAAAAAATCTTCTTCTTTTTTTTATCCTAGACCGCACGAAGCTGGGGCCAACTTACTAGTAGTTTTATAAATTAACCAAGTTATTTGGTCGATTATACATCATCTATTTTTCTGTGATTATAATAAAATAATAAAAAAGACAAACGGAAGAGACTGGAGAGGGCACCGTAGTCGGCGCCAAATGATCGTCCACGAACACAACCTATAAAGTAAATGTTAGTAGCCACGTTATGCAGCCTCATATAGGGGTATTACAGTAATTATACAAGATTAACTTTGAAGAATGGTCCAAAAAAGTGGAGACCAGTTGCCCTTTTACCTTCCTTTAGCTTCCTAACGGATAACGACTTTACCTGTCGACAAGTCATGTGAAATCGTGAAGAATTTAATTAAAAAAAGAAATAGAGAGCACAAATATTGGCGTCGATAATTTATTTTATTTTAACGGTGAAGGTGTTTTTATTAGCTTAATATATTTATTATTAAATGTCATCTAGTGTATCCTGAAGCATTAATCCAGGATAGAAAAAACTTAGGTTTTAGTATCAACTTGGTTTAAGAAAAATGAGATGAAAATTTATCTGGTTGAATTTAAATGACTCGAAAAATCAATTTATAGTTTGATTAATTTTGTTAAAACACGATTTAACTTTAGTAATTAATTTTTTATAATATTATCATTTTAATTTTTTTAAATAAAAACTATAATATTTTAATTGAACTGTATTAATCGACCTAGCTCATTAAACAAGATAAGTTATAAGTTGAAAGTAGTTTAATAAATATTAAATTTCTAAAATCTCTTAGAATCGGGCTTCCTACCACGCTTTTAAGAGGATCCATCATGCTCCAAGCACTTTATGCTCGCATAAGTGCCACCGAAAAGTCATAAACACTATAAATAATGAAGACCTATAATCGAAGTGAATAGAGGCAGCGTCTCTATCCGAGAGTGGGGCCAACGAGAACTCATCTCGAGCCAATAAGATTGTTCCCGAGCCCCCTTTGCACATGGCCGATTAGACTCCTGAAGCCACGAACGTGGGATGCGTACCCCTCACTGCACGACACTTGGCCTGAGGACCGTCGGCGCTGGCACATGACAAAGCACTTGACTTTACAAGGTCGCACGTGACCCAGGAGACTTAACACCAAAGCTGACTCGGGGACTCAAGAAAAAAAACCACAAGAAACTTGCTGGGTCGTGTGTTTTTCGGTGTAGAGATCCAGTCTTCGAAGAGGAAAGCAGTCTACAAACGGCATTTGCCGTAGTGGGGAACAATGAGTGTGATTTTGCTTGCTAGCTAGGAAATGGATGTCATCAATCTTGTATCATGGGTCGTGGCGGCTTCTAGTTTGGTTACTCAGTGTTCTTTCAAGATCGATATGGTTTGTTCTAGAGATTTTTTTTGGGGGACAACACATGAATTAAGATGGATGATGCGGTGCTGTCAATGGCATTTAATCGTCTTAATTTGTAGAGATTAGCAGAGACTACAAGGTTTGGGTTTGACTCTAATGCTTTCCAGAAGAAAAAAACAAGTACTAAAGCACAGAAAAACATTCATTCTCCTAGTTGATCGGTGGTATTTAAGAAGGGAGAAGATACACTAATTTAGAAATAAAGGAATCATCATCAGACAACTTCAAACATATTTCATGCACTGTAGCAAGAACAGAAGCATAGAAAATATATTGAAATAGTATTAAAACTCCAAAAAAAACTCTTTTACGATACTGATCTAACTAAATCTAACTCCGGAAAAGGTTTACAATTTATTTTAAAAAAACCCATAAGAAACAAAAATTAGAATCCTAAAACATAAATAAAATAACATAAAATATAAAAACAAACAATACATTTGAAAAAGATAAAAAATAAAAACAAAACTGGTTCAAACAAAACTTTCAAATCTAATTTTGAGGGTTTTAACGATTCGACAAACAACATAGTGATATTCAATAGAAAAGCAATATGTAGATTCTTCTTTAAAAAATTGAGTTTGATTTTTATTTAACGTATAAATATATTCTATTATAATCATTTTAAATCACTATCCTTATTTGATGCATTTAAATCTTTTGTAGATATAAATTTCTATCATGAGTCCATGAAAATATTTTAAGTTTTCCCTTCAACAAACAATAAAATATACGTGTGAATATAGAAGATGCAAGTTGTATCCCTTATGGACGTTGTGATCAAAGGCAAGGGCAAAGCTACCTTATGGAGAAGGGGGGCAATTGCATGCCTCTTTGAATTGTTGAATTTCTCCTTCTAATCCCTGTACTTCTCCATCTTTTCATATAGGTCAAACTAAAAATGCATGAATTGCCCCTCATATTTTTCTTTTTTCTTACATATGAAACGATTTGCCCCCTCGAAGCATATATACTTACACACCCAATTTTTATTTAGTAATAACATTGAATTGATAATTCTCTTCTTCATCTGGCTTTTTTCATCTAATTTATTAAATAATTAACTTTAAGACAAGGAAATGAATGGCTACCCATTCACATACATGTCTGGCTACCGATTCACATACATGTCTCTTAATTTCCATATTGAATTCCAAGAGGAATTGGAATGTGGAATAAATCTTAGCATGTCATGATGCTCTGGAAAATAAGGGCATCCAGCCAATTATGCAAAACGCGAACTTCTTCTTTGGTTAATTATGACTTTGTAGTTCAGTAGTTGCTATCAACTTGAAGAAGTTTTCGTAGTCTTGCACTCGCCAACTTGCCTTGGTGGGTTATGGAAATGAGAATGAGAAGGCATCTTCGAGTTCATCCCTGCTTCCTGATCGCAATCACCGCAAGCCCAAAATGCAAGATATGTGGTTCAGCATAACATTTATAACCAGTTAATTTCCGTTGTTGTTTCTATCATTCCAATGGTGAAGGTTGGGATAATTAATATTCTTATATAATAAAGATAGTCCTAATTAATAGGACAAATCGAGTCAATAAAATCTTGCAGGAGTGTTTTCATGCTGGAAAAAGATGAACTGAAATGATAATTCTTTTGTTAAGATGCTTGATGAAATCAGTTTTTATACCGTTCAAAGTTGTTGTGCTGGAAAAACATTTAGTCTCCTCGTGAAGAATTGGATAAACTTGTCCAATTCTTTACACAAAAATTATTATTTATAAAATGACTATATTGTAATTCATATAAAATCATTTAAAAAAAAAAATCAAAGTGTGAAACAAGATTAAAAAAAAATCAACAAGTTTTTGACGGGTTTTACTCGGGTAATGTTGTGTCAACTCAGGTTTTTTCTGGGTCAAGTCAGGTTAATCATTTTTTTATTTTTTTAAAATCCAAAACTCTGTTATTGACTTATCAATTTGATTGACGAGTGGTCACCCAACTCATGGGTCAACTAGGGATAAGGTCTGAGTCATGGGTCGGAAAGATCAACCTAGGTTTTCTCGGGCAGCATAAAGATAAAAGTTGTTATTATTATAATTTTAAAATTCGACTTGAGGATTGACCCAGAACAAGGCTTGGGTCACGAGTTAGGTTGACAATTGATCTAGTTCAATATAATGATAAAAGTGGTTATTATTATAGTTTTAAAATTCAACTCGGAGGTCTATATGGGGCAAGGCCTGGGAGGGTCAGCCCAGTTTGATTCGGGTCAATGAAAGAATAAAAATAATTATTATCATAGTTTTAAAACATGACTCAAGGGTCGACCCATGACAAGGCTTGAGTTAAGGGTCAGGAGGATTAACCCAGGTTGATTTCGGGTCAATATAAAGATAAAAGTGGTTATTATCATAGTTTTTAAACCTGATTAGGGTTCAACATGGGGTAAGGCTCGTGTCAAGGGTCAGGAGGATCAACATGGGTTGACTTGGATCAAGATAATGTTTAAAATGATTATTGTCATAGTTTTAAAACTTGATTCGAGGGTTAACTAGGGGCAAAGTCCAGGTCAAAAATAAGAAGGATCAACACGAGTTGACCTGATTTTTTTTAAAAAAGAATCAAACAACCTTGTTTTGATAAAAAAAAATCAAAAGAGTCAATGGATTTTTTACCCGGTTTTCAACAGAGTCAGTTCTGATCGTTCTTTTCTTATTTTTTTTTAAATCCAAACCTTGGGTCTATTAAGACTCTGTTTGGTTAGGTGGTTGCGTCCACGTTTAGCTGCGTTCATAAGTTGCAATGTGTTTGGTTAACAGAGACCACAGTTTTTTATACATGGGTCCCACATAAATATGCGTTCGAAACGCAGGTGTAGCAAAAGCAAGTCTGACTTGCTTTCCGCCGTGAGTGCTGTTCAGAAAACGTTGCTTTCAATTAATGTTCATTATCCAAAAAATAATTAGCCCAATCTATCCTTCTCCACTGTCTCCTCCTCCACTATGGCTTCCATCGTCTGTCCTCCTCCACTGCTTCGCCTCCTCCATTGTGCTTCCATCGTCTGTCCTCCGCCATAGCTTCAACCTCCACTGTGCTTCCCTCGTCTCATGGATTTGTCCTCCTTCACGCAGCTTCCCTCTCTCAACCTCACACAGAACCATCTCCTTCCCCTACTCTCTCCACTTTGCAATCTTCCCCTACTCTCTCCTCTCTGCTTCCCTTTGTCATGCCAAGCTCAACTGAGCAAGGTAAGAAAAAAACCAGCAATGTCAGCAGTGGAAACTTCAATCTGAACCAACCAGAGAATGGAGCATACATGAAAGCTAAAGGCAGAAGCTCCTTTAACTCAGGTAAGAAAGAAAGGAACGACGCCCAGACATGTTTGATGATACTCCCAGACACCACCGAGGAGCTTGAAGTGGACCCAGAAATAGAGCCAGAGGAGGAGCCCGAGTTGTATTCAGAACACCACTGTTCACTGAACAGTTTTTTTTTAAAAAAAACCAGTGCAGTTAATTGATTTTACTCGCTCTGTTTACGTGAATGTGAATAACATTTTTTTTAAAATTAGTTTAAGATGAATTAAATTTACTCGTACTGAATCTTAATTTTATTCTTGATAATATTTTACCTAATTTTGTAGTTTTTGTCGGATGAATTTTGTACGTAATGGAATTGTAGATAGTTTTTTGTTAAAGTAATTTTTTTTATATAAAGTGTGATTTATTTTATGATGTAATAGCAATAGTTAAATCCACAATATTTAAATTAAAAACCATTAATATTAATATATATTTTTAAAATTATTTTATAACCTCAATTTCAAAAGCATTCTTAATCAAACACATTAAAACTACTTTTTCTTTAACCTCAATTTCAACCACAGTTTTAACCAAACACCTATTTTTTCAAACCAACCTCAATTAAAAGTACTTTTTATAAAAACAACTTTTTTCAAACCACAACCACAGCAGCTACTGCAATATCAAACACACTCTAAGTACTAAGTTGACCTGCTATGCTAGTTTGAAATTCATGACTAGGGTTATTATAATATTAATAGTTTCAACATTTAATATAAACTAAAATGAGAAAAATCTTATGTAAGTACTTTTTAAAATATATAAGTTTGACAATATACTTATTAATATTAAACTAGATTTTTTTTATATTTTACATTGTCCTTATATTTGAATACCTTTTTAGGTTTCAATTCAGAAAACAATATAAGTTATAATTTACACTTTAAAAATTAGACAAGACATGGGTATTATTGTCATTATAGTATGTTGTTCTATCTTATCCAATATTTACCAAATATAAAATAAGATAAATTATAAAATCTAGTCCAATGCACACCAAACACAAGACAATACGATTATTTATCCAATCCAATCATATATAGTTCAATCTAGTCCCATTCAATTTATATTATTGAGCATATCAAACATTATCGAAGTATAATGAATCCTTTTAATTGTGATATATATGTTGAAATTCAATATATCCCTTAAGAAAATACATAGAATGCCCCTAGTCCATATTAATGATCAAAAGTTTTTTAAAAAAATAAAAACATTCTATTTACAATTAATTAGAAAACAAAAAAAAAGACTATAGAAACAAAATAGAAAAACAAAATAATACACATGTAATTCTAAAACTATTGTCAGAGCAAAAAAAACTCAAAACTTAAATCCATCGTTTCATTATTTTTCTAATTGATTTTTCTTTAATTTTAGGTGTTTGATGATGTCCCAAAAAATTCAAGTAGCTTAGGAGCAAAGTTTATATATTGAATAATCGGTTAATCTCTTGATTCTAGCAATCATATCCATTCTTGATGGTCAAGGTAACTGGTAACCGGTACCTGGTGCCTGGTAAGCTAGAGTGGTTGGTATCTGTAAAAGATCCTCTTTAATAATTTTTTACTCTCAAATACTTAATTTTTTTAGAGAGAGAAAACAATGATATTTTAGAGAGAGATGCTCTGAAAATATATATGTAATAGAGAATGAAAATTATGAACTTGAAGTTTGAAGAATTCATGAGATATTATATGACTCACGAGTCTTGTCTTTTTATGAAGAGGAAGTGCTAGAATGTAATTTTATCTTGATATTATTAATAAGAGAAAAGATTTCTTACACAAATATTAATAGGATGGAAACATTATAGGCCATTGAAAGATTTTTTACACAATATTAATGTAAGATTTAAAATGTAGCTAGGTTCAAAGGAGGTTGAGGTTTTTCTCTAGACTAAGCTTATAAGTACTGTGTTTTTTCTTTAATTGAGCTTACGAGAGCTGAGCTCTTTTCCAGAACAAAATTTATTGGGATTGAGCATAGATATATTGTCTAAAACCATGAGTTTTTTAACCTTTAGTTAATCCTGTTAAATTTAAATTTATCAGTTATGTAAACTAAAACAAAACATACAAGGTAATGTCAGAAAATACTGACCATGTTCTAGACATGCAGTGAGACGCCGGTAAAAAGGCAACAACATCAATTATAGTTTCACATCATAGGATTCTTCAAAGTGAATTTTAGCCTCATAAAACCTAATAATGATCGCCCAAAAGATCTTACATTTTCAATCCTTAGTTGACTCAAATTGCATCAGTTAGCTTTACGGTGTAAAAGCTAGCTCAAAAGTCTTATTTTATTTTATTTCCCGATCTAGACTTGGATGAATGCTTTAATGGTGTAGGGGAATTTGGTGGGAGAGTAGGTGGGAGACGGCAAGGAACCAAGCTAGAAGGCGTTGTCTCCTCCTCTTGAAATGCTTCAAGTGATAAATATCTAGAAGACATTAGCAATTGCACATTTCTATAATGGGGTTAATTAGTTTTCATATTAATGCATGGAAAATAAAATATATAGCAAATAAAGCTAAGACGTTGACCATTGCTTATTAATCTCGCTCTACATTTGACCCCTTTTTTTAATTATTAAAACAAACAGGAGAAATTCACTCTAAATTTTCATGTAAGGCCGGCACTGTACACCTTTTAATCTCTTGCATGGTTTCAGCCCATGAAGAACTCACTGGGCTCCCATTTATGTTTTGAGGGGACAAAGGCCATGTTCTTGGAGATACTTGTCGGCCCAGTTTAGGCATAGGGAGGCCAGATTAAGAGCCCATATTTGGCAGAGGGAGTCTTTCGCGTGCTCTTGCTGCTCTGAACCCGGAATTTTGGTTCTACTTCTGGCCACTAGGCTACCAGATATTCTTGGAGTTATAAATATATTAAAATAATATTTTTTTATTTTTTAAAATTTATGTTGATATTATTATATTAAAATAATCTAAAAAAATTAATCTAAAAAAAAAATTAAAATTTTTTAAAAGTGTTTTTTAAACGTAAAGAAAAATTATCTAGAAGTATTATGTTTTGAGTATGGTTTTTTTGTATTTTTAAAAGTTATACTTTATGTACAAGTCAACGTCAATTTTAAATTTTAATTAAAACACCAAATAACCGTGTATATAATATAATCAACTGTCACAAATTTTCTCAATTTTTCTTATCTCTTTACGACGATATTAGCAAAGAACAAATCAAACTAATCAAATAGCCCAGCGAACGACAACAAAGCTAGAGTAAAGCAAAGTTAGAATCGTTCTTCCATCGCTAAACATGTATTTGTTGAGAAGTTGAAATAATTAGCCATGCACTTGTCCAGCATATCAAGGAAGAAAGCTCCATATCTCAACAAAACACTATCTTATTTTCCTTTTCGTTGAGTAGGGTTTCGATTTGGAGGAAAGCGATGTACAAAGGGGTGAAGATGGCGATCAACTGTGAAAATGAGTTTAAATTGAATAGCCAAGATCAATCAGGGAAGACCCTAAAGAAAAACGAGTAACATTAACACCAAAACAATTTTTAAAGATAAAAAGGTGTATAAAGAATCTGACGGTGTAACTTAACCGGTCTCGTCCTGAGTTTGCTCTTTAAAAATCATCGATTCGAGTATCACAAATTTTAGAGCCACGGAAAGCTTACATAGTCATTAATTTCAGGGTCTCGAGAGATTAGTCGAAATATGTATAAATTAATCCGAGCACCCACTATCGAAACCTAGATTGAGGAATTAAATAGAGAAATGGAAGGGCTATTATATATTACAAAGAAACGATGGATCAAGAAATGGGTTTAGGTTTGGTGTAAATTTGAGTAAAAAATGAGTGTAGTAAAAAGGGTGGGCTTGTTAATGGAAGGAGTGACATGTAGTTTATGAAATTTGTAGAGGAAGTTTATGGGTGTTTTCATTTTGTAATAAACGATTATTTCGCTTATTTTTAAGCTATTTATGTGTTTATTTCTTGTGTCTAATCTCCTTACTTGTAGTTAATAATTTGATCTGTGTATTTGTTGCTGTAGATAGGTGAATTAAAGCTAATGCCAAAACATGTTCGTAGAGTAGCGAAAATTAGGTGTATGCTGAAATTATATATACATAGGGGTGATTATTTTCGATTTGATTCAGTTTTTATTAAAAAAAAGCAACCAAATCAAAATTAAAAAAAAAACAGTTCAAACCGGTTTGGCTCGGTTTTTCTGGTTTGATTCGGTTAGATTTTTTCAGTTTCAGACTTATAAAACTGAAACCGAACCGATCGGTTTTTTTCAAATTCTAATCTTTTTAATTGGTTTTTTTCGCAGTTTGATTTTTTCAGTTATTTTTTTTTGTTGTTCTTGATTTAATCGGTTTTTTTATTTTTTTTGCTCATCCTTTATGCATGACATGTTTACTATTAATTATTAACTGTTAGTTGTTATTACGAAGAAGAAAAAATGCAGAAATGGTGACAGTAAAAAAAAGAAGAAGAAGAAGAAGAGTCCACAAATTTGAGCCAAAAAAGATGATAAAATTGATGTTCGAGGGTTTATATTTAACTATTGGTATAAGATTAAAGAAAATACGAAGATGGAGGCATAGGCATAAATAGTGGTAGGAAGATGATGAAATGATATCAATGGTAGGAGGGAATGACAAACTTGTAATATTTCTTTTACAATAAGCTCATAATACCGAATATTGTAATATTTTAGACTTTTCTTTGTTGATTAAGTTCTTGAATTCCTAACTTGGTATATAAAGTTAAATCAACTTTATAAACATTAGTATATAAATCAAAGGAACTTTATAAACATTAGTATATAAATCAAAGGAACTTTATAAACATTAGTATATAAATCAAAGGATGGAGAGAGTGTTACCATGCTCAGAATTTAGGATGATTTCTCATAAAAAAAAGTTATTGTTGATGTGTTGCTAGATTTGTTCAAAGATGTGCTTATGGGCCCATTAAGCCCAAGTAGAACATGTTGGAAACTTGAGCTTTAGTTCGATGGCCGACTTTGTTTCAAATAGGGCTGGGCTCGAGATTGGTATTTCTAAACCGAATAATTGGATAACCCTACCCATGGTAACCTAAATTAAATAATATAGAAATAATTTGGATTATAATAATATTTTTTCTTTTTTTAGTCCTTTAATTTTTTTATTCACCAAAATATTTTTTTTTTAATTTCATCCTTTCACATTGTGTTGACTTGAAATTGAACTTAATAATTTATTTTGATTTGTTTTTTATACAGTTATTATGATGTAAAAAAAATATCTCGATATTAAATCGATGCTTGATTTTACTAAAAAAAAATTTATTTTCACTGCTTGCAAAAAAATAAAAATGAGGGACCACATTTGACAAAAAGGTAGATACATGCTTTTAATTTTCAAAACTGTTCATTGAGCGTTTATTCAAAGATTTTGGCCTATTTATATTTTTTTGTTTTCCTATTTTTTCTTTTTTGTTTGAAAATTTTATATTTTAATCTCTCTGTTTTTTTTTTACATTTCAACACCTGAGTTTGAAGAAAAAAGAGAGATTTATCGAGAAAAAAAATATGTTGGTGAGATTTTATTAATAAAAAAAGAAATTTAATGTCAATATATTTCTCTGGATAAAAAAAGAATATTGTTGAGATGTTATTTAGTTTCTATTTTGCCAAAAAAAAAATATTAAAGTTGATTGAGATTTATTAAAAAATAAATAAAAAAGTCTGTAAAATGTGCTGATCTACCCGAGCCTATACGCTAAATAAATCAGTTT
>Ga0325410_1008825_pt1 | contig 10872 bp, 4 predicted proteins | sample PopdelMetagenome_16_FD_206182 | JGI IMG/M metagenome (GOLD analysis project Ga0325410, IMG submission 206182) | Populus deltoides microbial communities from Bellville, Georgia, United States - Xylem-PdIQD-R3 | ecosystem: Host-associated > Plants > Phyllosphere > Stem > Wood/Secondary xylem...
TCCTTTTCTGGTCCTCCCAGATCTCGATACGTTTATATGTTTATAATTATTAATATTATTAACAAAAACTAAAGGTCTCTTAAATAGTTTTTTTTTAATTTATATTATTTTTTTTAATTTTATCTTTTAATATTAAATTTATTAAGGATTAAACTTTATATTTTTTTTAATTTATTTTTTATAAGATTATTTCAAACTCATTACCCAGATTGTTAGTTTAACAGGTTCACTTGGTTGACTCGAGTTGTTTTTTTTAAATTGAATTTTTTTTCTAATTTCATACTTCAATATTAGGTTGATTGAGAAGTAAGCTTTGTGATTTGTTTTGGTCTTTTTTGTAAGAGATTATCCTTATCTCATGACCTGGATCATGGGTTTAGCGGGCTAACCCTAATTAGCTCGAGTTATTTTTTGTGTCTTTTTTTAATCGATGTGTTTTTTCAATCTCATCTTTCAATACTAGGTTGATTGAAAATTGAGTTTCATAATTTTTTTTATTAGGTTATACTGATCTCATGACCCGGGTTACGAGTTTGGCAGGTTAACCCGAGTTGACTCAAGTTATTTTTTGGGTCCTTTTTTAATTGATTTTTTTTTTCAGTTTTATCCTTCAACATTGAGTTTATTGAAAATTGAGTTTTGTGATTTGTTTTTATTTATTTTTTATAAAGTTATTCATAATTTTTATATGCATTGATTTATCATGGGGCAACCCATTCTTTTGTGGCAAATCGGATAGTAGAGAAACTAGGAAAAGATCTCAATAAGGTAAATAAAAGGTTTACTATTAGTACACCTCTAGGGGAAACTATGAATATTGATTTTGTATATAAGGGAATCAGAGTTAGTATTCATGGGTTAGAAATGAGGGTAGATTTATTACTGCTAGAATTGTATGATTTTGAAGTAATTTAGGCATGGATTGGTTGGGTAAATATAAAGCCCACATAGATTGTTTTGCAAAAAAATAGTGACTCTCCAAGAACTTGATAGGAAAATAGCGATATTCAGGGAGAAAGAAAAATCATACCAAGTTGTATTTTTTTGGCAATGAGGGCCTGGAAATTGATACAAAGAGGATACGAGGTGTATCTTGCTTGCATGAAAGATGGGGAAATGGGAGTGAGTTATTGGCAGACATTCTTATCGTAAAGGAGTTTCTAGATGTGTTTCCTGAGGAGTTGCCCAGGTTACCTCCCAAAATAAAAGTGAAAGTCTCAATTGATATAATACTCAGGTCGACTCCTATAGCTCAGTCACCCTATAGGATGATGCCTGCAAAACTAGCTAAGTTGAAGATACAGCTACAAGAATTGTTAGAAAAAGAATTTATACCTCCTAATAGTTCACCTTGGGGAGCTCCGGTGTTATTTGTAAAGAAAAAAGATGAAACTCTCAGGCTTTGTATTGATTATCAGCGGCTTAATAAGGTGATGGTAAAAAATAAATATCTGCTACCAAGGATAGATAATCTCTTTGATCAACTCAAAGGAGTTAGGGTGTTTTTGAAAATAGACTTAAGTTCAGGATATTATCAGTTGAAAATTAAGGAATTGGATGTGTCAAAAACTGTGTTTAGGACTAGTTATGGACATTATGAGTTCCTACTAATGCCATTTGGACTGATGAATGCGCCAGCAGTGTTTATGGACTTAATGAATCATGTATTTCGACCATATTTGGATAAGCTTGTAGTAATATTTATTGATGACATTTTGTTCTATTCTAGTTTAGACCAAGAGCATGAGCAACATTTGAGATTAATACTGTAAACTTTAAGGGAGTATCAGTTGTATGCTAAGTTAAGTAAGTGTGAGTTTTGGTTGAAAGAGGTAACCTTCTTGGGACATATGATTTTAGCTTATGGAATACTTTTTGATCACCAGAAAGTCAAAGCAATATTGAAATGGGATAGACCAGCCAATGTAACTGAGATCTGCAATTTTCTCATATTAGTGGGGTATTATATGAGGTTTATAGAAGGGTTCTCCACCATTTCCATTCCGATAACAAGATTGACCCGGAAGGGAACTAAGTGGGAGTGGAACAGAGAATATGAAGAGAGATTCCAAGAAGTTGGGTAAAGGATTTAAATTTCCTTTAATTGTTGGGAAATTTTTATAGTAATATAAGATTCCTTTATAATTGTGGTGAAGTATTGAAATCATGAGATCTTTTAAATGAAACAGAAGAGGTTGGAGGCTTCAAACAACAACGAGGAGCTACTAGTCGAGCATCACCAGTAGGTAGGTGTCTGAAACCTTGAATCTTCATAGAGAAATTAATTGAAAGCGTGTATTAATTTTAATTAGAAATTTTGCAATTTTATATTTTGTTGTCAACAGATGAACCAGTGCTTGGTAATTAGACGGATTAATTAGTATTCGACAATTGAGCAGATGAACTAATACCTGATATTTGAACGAATGGGTTAACGTTTCTAATGAGGGAGTAGAACCCCAATGAAATGGCTAAGATTGAAATTAATTGGATGACTATAAAGATGTATGATATTAATGATTCATCATAAAATATATAGGAGAAATATTGTCATATGGGTGTAGTGAAATAATGCATTGCATTTATTGATAATTATGTTGATAAAAAGTTAATCTTATTTTCAGGACCCTCGTAGTAGTAGAATAAATCATGCTTGAATATATGACACTTTTTGTATATTTATGTTGATCAATATGTATTATAAGATTAATGAATAATGTAAAAGAGGTTGAATGAATCCTTTTATTTGTAGAATAAATTTTTTATATGTAATTAATATGAATGTCATACTTAAGAATGTCTTTGTGTTAAAATAAGTATTTGCATTCTATTATGTTTGCTCATATGATTAGAAATGTTAGAATGATAAATAAATAAAAACATTTATCCTAAACTTTCATATTTTACTGAGAAATTCCCCCGAATAAAATAATGAGGGTGTTTTAATTACTATTCAATTTAAAACCCATAGTTTTATAATACGATGTTCGGCCTACACGATGATAAAAGGGATCAAATTTGTTTGATTAAATGGTTAAATACATCATGTAGACTTATGTTAGTTAATGCTAAATGAATAAGAAATACAATGATTCCAAAGAAATTTGAGTTGAACTCATGCATTCCTTTAAGGAAGGAAGTTTAGCCAAATATACTAGGTTAAGAAGGTGAATTATAAATGAATCAAATTTAAAATGAACGAAAAATAAAATAATAATTATGAAATCCCTTTGGATATAAGATAAGAATTGATTGAAAGTTGAAAATAGACTTTTGAGATAAGGATTTTGCATTTAAAATATTTCTGATTGTGATGATATAGGAAAGGTTGCGAAAGTAAACTCAGGTAGATGCTTAATATCTTAATAATAATAATAATTTTTTATTTTTAAAGCATATGGTGATCGATATTACTTTGGTTGCAGGATGTTATTGAAATCTTAGCAATTGGCTTCTAAATAGGAATGCCAGAATAATTAGCATTCGAGTAAGGTTTTCAAATTGAAAGGTATCCATTTAGGGTAACTAGAATTATTGGCTTCCAAATAGAAACACCATAATAATTAGCATCCGAGTAAAGTTGCTAGATTGACTGGTATCCATTTCGGATAACCAAAATTATTTGCTTTCAAATGAAAATGCTGGAATAATTGACATCTAAGTAAGGTTATCGGATTGATTGGTATCATTTGGGGTAACTAGAATTATTCCAAATATAAATATCAGAATAATTGGCATCCAAAAAAGTTTACCGGATTGATTGGTATCCAATTGGAATTACCAAAATTATTGGCTTCCAAATGGAAATGTAATAATAATTAGCATCCAAGTAAGCTTATTGGATTACTGGATTTAATTGGGATTATTAGTAGTATTGATTTTCATATTGATAAATTATAAGATGTTTGTTGAACTTTAAGGATAAAAGAATTAGTGTTTCCAAATTAATTAGTATTCATGATGAATAACTAGATATGAAATTGGATAGTCGAGTTACTAAGTCATTCGAGAAGGATGACCAAGAAGATTGAAGAAGAAAAAGAATATGAAAAATATTTTAGTCTGTTATTTGGATGATTTAAATAAAAGGAACAAAGTATAATTGGAAATGAACTCTATTAAAAGTATTTGAAACAATATAAATCCACATTGAAGATTAATATATTGTCATGTTAGTTCTTGTTACAGGTTTTTCACAGGACATCAAGAATGAACTTTTGTTATTACTTCCTTATATTAATTAATAAGAAAGACACATACATTAATTTGTAACTAAGTGTAATGAATTGTAATATTTTAACTATTTCTTTTGGTATGTAAATTGAATTACATGAATTTTAATGTCTCACTAGAGAAGAACTTGTATTTTAAATAGAATTTGTGTTCACCTTATATTAATTATTTTTTATTCAAGTTTTACATTATTTTAATAATATAATATACATCATATCCCAACTTCGGGTTTCTCCTAAAATCATCACTTTCCTTTAAAAAATGAAAAATAAACAATAACAACAACAACAACAACAACAATAATAAAGTAAAAAAGTAAAACAAAATAAATAAATAAGGACTAGAAACTTGATTGGCAAAGACAAGTTGAAGAGGGATTTAAGCATGGTTGTCAAAAACGCGTTTTGACTCGTAAAATCGTACGATTTTACGAGTCAAAACATATAAAACATGTAAAATTGGGGTTAAAACTCAAAACCAGTAAAATCGATCAAACCTAATCAAACTCGCATAAAATCGTGCGAACTCGTAAAAAACAATAAACACGTACCGATATCATGATTTCATGTGAAATTTAAAAGAATTGCTTAATTGCTGTGCTGAGTTAATACTCTTTTCTCACAAGTTTCTACTTCCCAGTCCCCGCTGGCCACTCCCCCACTCGTCACATAATGTTTACTACTTATGGACACTAGCCTTGCACACCTGACACCACATTACATAACATAATATTCCTATTAAAAAAAAAGGTCTCCATTTACCAAGACCATAGCTGTAGTCAACAGGGGGGAAGTCATATACTAAATCGTTATTCTCATATTATACCTCAAAAATCCTTGATGTATGGGAAGAAAGAGCGCAAGTTAGTTGCTTCCAGCTTGTTTCTCTTTAAGGCTGTTTATTATTGACAATGTCCGCCTTAATCTCAGATTTTATATCTTGCTTAATTATTTATTTATTATTATTCATTGATACATAGTGTTTATTTTATTTTTATATTATTTAATTTAATATGGATGATAATATTCTTATTTTTATTTTATAATTATATACCTATAATGAAATTCTATAGACATATATGAATTTTTATTTGAATTATGTATTTTAAGGTGTTTAGATATTTGTATTTTTTTATTTCACTTTTATTTTAATTGTGTTATATTATTATTTACTACTTGACTAGATCTTGCAATTTAGTTAAAATATTTTACTTGCGATTTTACGATTTAACGATTCGAGTTTATATTGTATGTTTCGTGTCGTGTCAAAAAAGAATTTTTGACAACCTTGGATTTAAGTGCAAAATTAGAAGCTTAATTGCACCCTTAAGGACCCAAATGTGAAGAACAATGCAGATTCAAGGTTAACTTGAGCGAATATCGGATAAATTTGCATAAAAATAAAATCTGAAGACTTAATTAGGTTTTTAATATGCTAATTTGATTTAATCACAAGCCTAATTAAAGGTTTAATTAAATTTAAAAATTAATTTGGGAGAAAATTAAAAGAATTAATTAAATGCAAGGACTTAATTAGACTTTTAATGGATTAAATTAATTTTATTAAGGAATTAAGTGGTGAAAAATTAAATTTGAAAGCCTAATTTGAACTTAATTGAGAGCATTGGAATTTTAGAGGACCATATTTGATTTTTACAAACCAAATCAGATTAAATCATGGGCAAATTTGCAAGAATGTAAAAGTTTATATGTCAATTAAGAGCGAAATTAAAGAAATTTATGACAAAGGATCTTTCTGTAAAAGGCACGCATATTCGGGGACCAAATTCAGTTTAAAATAGGGGTAAAATTGAAGAAATTAAAAGTTTGAAGGTAAATCGAGGACAAGATTAAAAATATCCAAGACCTGGGACTAAGTTAAAAAATGAGCTAAAATCGTAGGGTCCTTTTGAAACTTCATGAGGGTAAAATTGAATTGATTAGTTATATTAGACTCAGTTGAGGGTTTAATTAAACAAATTTAAAAAATTAAAGATGAAATTAAAAAGAAAAATTAAAACTCTAATTAATCTAGGGTTATCAAAACAATACCTTTCATTTAAATAAAATAGTTTGTTTTGACCAAAACAATTTGTTTTGGTTCCTATTTTGTTGAGTCCTAAACAAAAAAAAAAAAACTATAAAAGGGTCAGACTTATCAAAATGACACCGTTTTAATTAAATAAAACGATTCATTTTGTCCAAAACAATTTGTTTTGGTTCCAATTTTGTTTAGTCCTGGAAAAAAAAAAAAGGCTAAACGACTCGTCATCTAGCTATTATTGATATTCTTCTCCCAAAGATCCCTAAGAAGACCTACTTTTGTTGCTATCTTCCAAGCCTAAAATCTCCCTTATCTCTCCCCCATTTCAAACAAGAAACACGCCTCTTTTAAGCCTTGACAATGTCCTCCCAAACAAAACAAAGGCTCTTTTACAGCCATGAAGCCACTGCTATAAGAAGGCAAAACTCTCACCCTAACTAGATATGCTTGCTAGAAACCATAAAAAAAAAAAAATAGTTGGTGTACTTCCCTTATCAGCTCTCAAACACTATAGGATGATCCTCAACCTCGATGGATGGCTAGGATTCAGTCTTTGATATCAAATGGTGAGGTTTGTTCAACTTATAGCCTCTAGATGATCTCTATTGCCATTTAAAAATCCATGCCAAAGGCCATAGAAGAGGGGGAAACCAGGAAACTACATACTTTTACATTGCTAAACCTGAAAACCCTTAACCAAAACATTAGTCAACTAAGAAAAACAACAAAAAACCTTAAATAAGCCACCTTACAAGTTCAAAGTTGGTCCATAAATCCTTAGCCAAGAAGCAATTTTGTTAGACAATGTATTCCTTAAACTTTGATGAGGGGTGTAGCTCAATGAGCACACCTTTTCCCCCTCTATTTAATTCTTACTTTAAATTGTTGTTCAAATGTTTGTTTAAGCCTCATTTGAAGTTATTTGCTAGTTTAAAATCCATGATTTTTTTTTTAAAATTTTAAGCATGCTATAGAGATAGTTTATATATGCTCAAGTTTTGTTAGATTCATTGTTTAATTTGTTTAAATGTGATAATAGTATAGTACATGATAATGTTTAATGTTGTTTTGCATGCTTTGATGTTTAGATAGTCACTTTTAAAGTCATCGCAAAGTATGTTACGTATTGATGTTGATATGAATTAAGCTGTTTTATGGTAGTTTTTTGGGTTAATACAAGTTTTAAGCATGTTGTTTGAGCTTCAGGATAATGAAAATAATCAATGGATCAATGTTTATACATAGGAAGATGCAACTTTTCATTGCTGTCATTATTAACTTGTTGTTTTGCTATTGATTGTTTGTTTCTTGTTGTTTTGGATGGGTCAAACAAATTATAGTGAGCATGATAGGGCTAGAGTTGTAAGGCCTAAGTTGCTTTTTTGGGTTTTGTATATTTTTTAGGTTTTAGGTTGATTCTGGGTTTCTGGGTTTTATGTATCCATTGAAGATTCCTTTACGTCTATGATTTTCATGTCTTTTTGGTTAATTATTGTTTTCTGAACATGAGTATAAGCTTATGGATCGATAATATAGGGTCTAAATGGCTTAAAAACACTGAAATCTTGGCATTTTATCTTCAGTGCTTCGTTTTGTATTTTTCATAAAATCAAATAATCATGACATTTAGTTGTTTGTTATGTTAATCCAACCCCCAAATTCTTGTTTGAATGTTGTTCTTAAACGCCTATATGCCTCTAATTTGACGTGATCTAGTTTGGTTTTGAATATATGATTTTTAGGTTCTTCATCTTTTTCGTCATGTTCATCATCGATTTCTAGTAAAACCCCTAGATTAATTTCAATTTTTTTTTTGGGTTTAGGTAACGGGCAAGGAAGCTCATCCTAAGTGGTTGGGATGAGCCTATTCTAAGTTGTGTTTCTTGGTGTAAGTCTCATGTTAGGAGGTCTAGCCCATGTGGTTGGGCTAAGCCTATTCTTGAAATAAGAGCATGTTTGGCTAGTTAAAATTTTATCAAATAGAAAAATATCTTTTGTATTCTTAAGGAATGTTTTCCAAATACAACCTTAGGACAATTTCTTGGCCTCTAAATATTTAGTTAAGGGTGTGTTTGACAAACACGCCCTACTGATTTTCTAGCAATGTTTATTTTCTTATTTTTTATGTTTTTGTCAAACAAGCCTCAAATAATTTTCAAAAATTATAAAGATGAACTAAATATGGACAGTTCCAATAGGATTTCTTTCTTGAACAAAAATCTAATTTTTGATTTATTTCATCTATTCCATGATCGAAACCGGGGGGGTGATACACGTTACACCATGATTTTGAATCAGAAGAGAGATTTCAAGAAATGGCAGATCTATTCACTCTATCAATAACCGAGCCAGATCTAGTGTATCATAAAGGATTTGCCTTTTTTTATTGATTCCTACAGATTGGATCGAAACAATTCTTGAATGAGGTATTCAACTCTAGGGATGAATCAAAAAATAAATCTTTATTGGTTCTACCTTCTATTTTTTATGAAGAGAATGAATCTTTTTATCGAATGATCAGAAACAAATGGGTCCGGATCTCCTGTGGAAATGATTTGGAAGATCCAAAACAAAAAGGAGTGATATTTGCTAGCAATAACAACAAAAATTAATGAATCATTTTAAAAAAAACTTTTGATCCCTTGTATGTTTTTCCAATAATTTCACTCAGTATCAAGTTGTAGACTTACACTATAAGATACTATCTCGGTATTAAAAACACTCGTTTTTCTCTAAAATTTAAAAAAAAATTCAAAAACTATTCATTTCAAAAATATAAAAATATGTTTTTTTTATGCATGCGAACAAATTCTAAAATTTTTTCATATATATTTTATAAAAAAAAAAACCCAAACAAAATGTATTTTTATCATGTTTTAAAAAATACAAAAATGGGTATCATAGTTGGTTTATGATTATCTATTAAAAAAATTGGGTATCATAACTAGTTTATTATCTATTAGGATTTGATCAAAATTTCAAAAATACCATAAAAATTATTTTTAATTAATAGTTGGGGTATGAATTTTACAATGTAATGCATACTCCCAATATTAAATTAAATTAATTAATAGCAATAAGTATTAGGAATTAGTTGAAACTTTATTATTTGGGGGTATAAGATTGCGCTATAAAGTATATTCTCAGATATTAAAAATATAAAGTAGAAATAAGTACGATGTTAAATTTTGAGCTCTAAAATTGCTAAGATTTAGCCTAGTAAGGCATAAATTTTCTTACGAATGGAGATCTGCCTTAATCCTTAGATAGACCAAAAAATAAAAACATGACTTAGAAAAATAATCAATCAACAATACAACTTAACATAGGTAAGGTGCACTAGGGGTAATACGTCTTCACCATGCACAACTAGTTTCTTTATTAAGATTCTCGCAAACCATAGATTTTTTAATGACCATAATATTATATGACGACTCATTTAAAATCATAATTTTATGATTAATTCTAAAAAAATTTCAATCCAAGAGAAAAATATGTCATTCAATGTCGTATATGCCACAACAATATATAGATTATGTTAGCATGAAATGGTGAATGTTATTGAGACATTGATGATACAAGATTTTATGGGATTTCAGATTAATTGGATTGATGAATGAGATCTAATTGGCTAGACTAAACTAATGAGGAATTTATTAATTAGATTATCGAACCTTCTAGTATAACTCAATATAAATATTGAACCTAAAAACCCTTTTTTTTTTTTGGGTGACCCGGGGGGGTTAACGGGGGAGAAACAGTAATTAATATTTATTTATCAAATTGGTTATATTTTAATCTTTAAAATTTATTAATTAGATTATTGAATATATCCTTGTAACATAAAAATAATTAAATATTATTTTCACCCATTAATTTTTTTTAAAAAAAATCATTTTTTCCTCGTTAGATCTTCTCGATTTATCTAGTTTCTTTTCTTTTTATTTAAAAAGAATAATAAGATAAATCGGAAACAACATTCATAAGAACTAAGTCATGAATGGTACGTCAAATATATAATCTTTGAAACTATAGAGACTAATTAATTTATTTTACGAAACCTCAAGTTTATAATTTGATATCATGCATACCATGATAATATATAGATTATGTTAGCACGAAATGGTGAATATTATTGTGACATTGATGATACGAGATTCTAGATTAATTGGATTGATGAATGAGATGTAATTGAGTAGATTACATTGATTTTTATATCTGAGATTGTTATATATTAAGGAAAAGATTTCGTTAGGAATGTAAACAAAAACAAATCCTCTAATTTCTTTCAATCGCGATTGAATATGCTGTCAAAAATTAATATAAAAATTGGGATTGTTACACGAGACGGAGTGAAAACTTGTGCACATGGAACAAGATACGAATCGTACTCAAGATCATCCACATACTCCATCAATAAAGACAAATTATTATACCGGCAATCAATGAAGATGGACTGAGGCTCATAAAAAGTGTTGACGATAAAAACAAAACTTGTAGTTGTCTAGGTGATCAGATTTGAGCTTAACTGGTTGTATTTTGATTGGAAAATGATGAACCAGGGCTGTTAGTTTGAATTTAGATGGATTAGGGATT
>Ga0325410_1008826_pt1 | contig 10870 bp, 10 predicted proteins | sample PopdelMetagenome_16_FD_206182 | JGI IMG/M metagenome (GOLD analysis project Ga0325410, IMG submission 206182) | Populus deltoides microbial communities from Bellville, Georgia, United States - Xylem-PdIQD-R3 | ecosystem: Host-associated > Plants > Phyllosphere > Stem > Wood/Secondary xylem...
AACCCCTGCAACTCAGTGTAATATTTTTCTAGTGAGCCAGAGGCTTGCTTCAAGCGAGTTACATGTCGTCGGAGATCATACACTTCTGATGTATCACTTCTATCGAAGAAGGTAGTTGTAATGGAATCTCACACCGTTTTTACTATAGGAAAGCGAATAAAATTACCAATAAAAAAGGAATCCATATAAGTAATTGACCAACCTTTAACAATAGCGTTATCAGTGCGCCACTTGCGAAATGAGAGATCAGTCGATGGTGACTAGGGAAAATCACCATTAATATACCTCAGCTTGTCTTTGCTAGAGATATACATCTCAACAACCTATGACCACAGGACATAGTTGGAGTTATCTTACTTAATGTCGATAGGCATAGCAGAGGGTTGAGAGGTGATGGTCGGGGTCTGCGTTCTGTTCAATGCCTCAGTCATCCTTGTTGTCAATTCAAGGATAGAATATGAGAGATGGGACGTGTTGTTAGAGGTGTTATGATCTTCGGAGTTTGCTATAAGTTACATGGAAAGAACAATTCTGTTTTGGGATGTAATATAAGAAGCTAGTTCGAAAACTGACTCTGATACCATGATAATTATTCATAATAAAAAAATCACATTCTTATTTTGTATTCTTTTTCTCTTATATTTACATTAGAGACGAGTATAAAAGGTAAGTGAAATCAAAACAATCCTAGACTTATCTTTATCTCTTTTATTTATAGGATTTTCAAATATTTAAGATGATTAACTAATCTCGTAATTAATTATAATTACGCGAACAAAACTCCCACTTTCATCTTATATATATACCTTGCTCCCACTTTATTTATACTAAAAAATCTCTATTTTTGAAATAAAATTTACCCACCAAGTTCTAAACTAGATGAAGCCATAAGCCATCCACTTTGACTCGACCATTGTTCTGAAAATTATGGTGTGTTCGCAATAGACATCACCTGGCAACTTGCAATTATTTATAGGCACATGTTATGTTTGGGGTTTTGACTTTTATTTTCTCTTCAAGCAAAATTGTCTTTTTTTTTTAAATCTAAAATCATATTATAATATTCAAGCTTTCAACTAAAATCAATGATCAAACCATTTTTTCCACAATAACAAAATAATTGCCCTAAACTTGGGTCATCCAGACCACCCTCCACTTCATTATTTTTTTCTCCATCCGCCATTCATCCTCCATAATGGACCCTTACCGCTATCCCACCACCGGCAAACCACCACCACCACCACCAAAAAAACAACTCCAAATCCAAGGCCCTAGACCTTCAGCACTAAAACTAAACCAAGACTCTCACAAAATCAAGAAACCACCTCCCCCTCCTCCAAAGCAACCTGTCATCATCTATGCAGTCTCTCCAAAGATCATCCACACGGAGGAATCCAACTTCATGGCCGTCGTCCAACGGTTAACAGGTCTCTCCTCCGGTGACTTCTTCCACGATGGGTCTGTTTCTCCAGCTGCAAGACTTGCTGCCACTGAGAAAGCAAGTCCAAGAGAATTAACAAGAGCAAGTAACACTCAAGATACTAGTGATGACGATCTCATGGAGATGCTTAAAGAAGTGGATGCTGGTCAGATTCCAGGGATCTTGTCACCGGCACCGGCGATGTTACCGCCAGTACCAACTGGGTTTTTCTCTCCAGCGTCAACGGATGCAAATTCACAATCTTTCTTGAATGATAATTTTAATATGAGTCAATTCTTCATGGCCAGTCCTTCAGGTTTATTTCCAGGTCCTAGTATAGTTTCTCCTTTACATTCTCCTGATATTTTTAGCAGCCTGTTCATGGATTTCTAGACAAGAAAAAGAAAGATTGTGAAGATTTCAGGTTTAGTCTTAGATTGGGTTCTTGTTTTGACCAAGACAACAAGGGGCGGTTTGATTCTTGTACTGACTGACTTTTTGGCTAGAAGAAGAAAGATTTAATATTAGGGTTTGGAAAATTATTTGTAGATTTTGTTAGTGATTTGAGGATTTTGTTAGGTTAATTGCAACTTATAATTGTAGCAAATTTTGGAGATATTTATTTCTACCTCCTCGATGGCTATAAAGCATTCAGCGGGGTTTATTGCTCTGGTTGGTTATGTAATGAACTCTTTTGCCCACGCCTCCTTTCTCTTTTACGAGAAAATAGTTATTTTACCGTGTTTCGTGTATCAGATAATTTATTTTTTTTGCAAAAAAAATAAATATTTTAAATTTTAAATAAAAAAACTATGCATGCATTTAATTAATTTAATTAAATAAATTAAGAACTATCTAGGCTTATAAATACAAAATAAATATTAACGTATCTATTCAACTCGCTTAGCTACATGTTGAATTTTTTTTTTAACATAAATGAATTAATATGAAGGTGTTATTAACTTATTTTTTTTACTACGAGTAAAAAAATATAACTACGAATCAAAAGGTTGATGTTTACATAAAATAAAATATAGTGAAGATTATATGCGTTAATAAAAACATAAAAGATCTTAAACTTCTTTTTAATGTAGTAGAAAAATGAGACAATATTGTAATTGTTATATTAAAACATTATTTCCTTAGTTTTTGTATAATAATTTTTCAAAAAAAAAAAGTAAAAAGAAAAAGAAACTAAAAAATAAATCATAAAAGAAAAATAATAAGAACAAAAAGAATGGTGTAAATATATCAAATATAGAGTGATAAATATTTTTTTTCTGTAAAAACCATTTATGTATAATAATAATAATTCTAAAGATTCAGTTTACGTCGAACAAAGCAGTTTATTGGCTCACGGTTGTCATTGATTGATGCAAGTAGGTTATGATAAGTGATTAGTTGATTGATTATCCTAAGTGGGTTTCAAATTCCAAAAAAGTGATTACCTTTGCCTATATAGATAAAGATGTAACAGTGTACATCTTCTTCCTATGATTCTGCTTAGCATGTTATTTATCCCCAAATATTTTTTATTAATTTTTTTATTAGTGATAAATAATGTAATCACTAATGATTGATGTCTTGTACAACCCCTTATGAGATCCACTCCATCAATGATGAGCATTTTCTGGGAAAGATGGATATTTTAGATACTAGCACAAGTTCAAGTCAAGAAAGAATTTTCTGACAGATTTTCAGTACAGACAACATGAAATTTCGGGAAAGCTTCTTTTTGGGAAAGCTTTGCGATGTTTCTGGCAATGCTAGCTCCTGATCCCATTTTTGTCATTTTGCTGAATTTTTTAATCAATGACAACGAAATCTATTCACTGTTACAGGAATTATTGGAACAAATGCAATAGCATTCGATATTTCTGTCAAAGTCCATCAGTACACTGGTCTAGAGATAAAACACCTCAAGCTGAGACCCTGATCAGTGGAGTACAATTCATATGCCCACCCCCAGGTTCCACAACACACCAGACACAAAAATCAATTGGGTTTTAAAGGCTCAATCAAGGTACCAATAGAATCCAATCATTCTCCTCTATACCTAAAATCTAAGAAAAGACCACACAGATAGGGTCATAACAGGCTAATTTTTTTTTCCGTTTTTTTTGGGGGGTATAGGGGGTGTGGGATTTAGCATTATCTGAACTCTAAAACATCAATGCATTGCAGTAAAAACTTTCACTGTCAAAAATACAATGGCAGTTCAAAAGAATCCAATTTTTGACAAAATTATTTACAGAATTAGCTGTAATGAGTACCTCAGCCGGCAAATTTAGATGATGCTTTATGTTGTACCCTGGCATGCTTTTGTCTTCAAACTTCAAATGCAAGCTCGAGAAGCTTCCAAAGAAGCAGCTATTTGAATATGAGCACGTAGGCCTCAAAAGCCAGCAAACAAATGGCAGTAATCATCATGTCCTTGTTACTGTTGAGTTGCATGTCCCTTGAGTTGCATGTCCCTCCAATCAATGTGCCAACCCTTTCTCCCTTTATTGCTTTTGCAATGTTACCCGGTTTGGATAGATTGAAGACAACAACTGTGATGAAGAAGCTTGGTGCAATGAGTTTCTTTTAGATGCTTTATGCTAAACATAACAATGATATGTCCCACTAGAGATTTTTCATTGACAAAAGTCAAAAAAAAAAGAGCATAAGTTAAACAAAAATTAGGAATCATTCTCTGGTGTAATGGTAACACTTTTGGTTACTGAGTACAAGTGAGCTGATGCACCCGTCTATAGCAGCAACTTGACTCATTTAATCCATGATCGTTAAATGTTAATATTCAACACAGATCACAAACACTAGGTAACATCTCTATTAGCTAATCCTAGGTAAATTTTGGATCAACCGCCTCATAAATGGTTAAAAAAAAGTCCCATAAAATGAAGGCCCAAGTTCATACCCCTCGACAAATCCCTTTACAGAGGCCAACCCGTAATTGCACAGGGTATGTAGGAAGAGGGTTTACTTGTGCCTTCGAATTAGTCAGAGCATGTCTTCGACATCTTTAAAAATAAAAAGATCTACCTACAGGCTACAATCTAGATGCAGATTATCAGACATACCTGGAATATTATTTTCTCGGCACAAAGTAATGGCAGTCACGTCCATCACTGAAAGATCTTTTGAAGTCATCTCATGGTAAGTTGGATTTTCAAGAAGACAAGCACTTGGATTATGCCTGGGATCGTCATCAGAAACCCCGTCAACATTTGTAGCTTTCAAAACAACCTGTGCATTAACTGGAAGAACAATTGGAAATATCAGAGCAGAAAAATCATTTTAGTGCTATAAACCAAAATGATTATTCTGTCCTCAATTGGAGTGTATATTGGAAAAGCAAAAATTTGTACACTGAGGTTGACTTATGTTTCAATTATAAATTTCAGAATGAAAAAAATCAGAAAGTTAAACAGGACTTGAATATAATATTAAAACTGCCAATGTACAAAGTAAAACTCTGATACAGAAATTTTAACATACTTTCTGCACATCGTAGGGCTGCAGCAGTATCCGTGGTGAAAAATGGATTCCCAGTTCCAGCTGCGAAAATCACAACCCTTCCTTTTTCCAAATGTCTTATGTCCCATCTACGGATATATGGTCTGCAACCTCTGACATGCAAAATGCAGTCTGAACCCTTGTTGAGATGCCAATACTCTCCATTGTTGCTTGAAGAAAATAGCATTCATTACAGTTGCCAGCATCCTATCAAATCAAAAAAGGCAGAAGAATGCAAATTGTACAGCAGGGACATAAAGCTCCAAGGAAAGCTTTTACATTTCAGATAAATAACCACTTGCTATCTGCTGACAAAATATCCCCATACCATTACAAATTACAAGATCCAAGAAAAGCTATTAGATTTCAGATAAACAACCACTTATTGTCTTCTGAATAAAATATTCAGATATCTATGATTATTAATCACCTTAGTATATTAAGTTGCTGTATATATTAATCAGTAAGAAAGCAATTGAAGAAATAATAAAAATTATGCACATCAAATGTTACAGAAAAACAGCACTGAACCCTTTTGTTTATGAGCTATGCTAAAGGATGTCAAGCAGTAGTATTATATCTAAAACTTCATAAGAATCAAGCCCTGTGCTGCAAAATAAATGATGTGATGCAGAAACTTTTGCTCACACATAATGCTAGCTTATATCCCATTTCACACTTTTTTATTTCAGAAAAGGGAAACAAAACAATCCATGAATTCATATGAAGTTGAGATTATTGTAATTGAAAAATCCAAGGACTAATTAGAAGTAGAAAGCAACAAAGTACTACAAGATAGTTAGACCTACTTTCATTTGATAGCAAGTCAAAGAGTGAGATCATTAGGCATACTTCCAAAACAAAAGGTTCCATGTGGAATAGATAGACAATAAATCAATTCAAAAGAGTACCCTATATAATCAGCAGATGACCAGTCAAGACCTGTGCTTCCTGCCCATGAAGATCCACGGAAGATATTTCCACCGCCAACTACAATTGCTACCCACAGCATTGACAACAAATCAATTAGATGAGGCTATTGATGGCCAACAACAAAACATCCACTTTTTGAGCTCACAAGCTCTATCTTACAACAACCAAATTAATATTACAATTCATTCTTGTCAAACTTATTTACTGTTCGAAATGTATCCTTCCTCCCACCTAGACTATTTTCCTCCAACCACATCACGCAAACACCCTTTTCATATAACCCAAAGCATGTTACATGTTATAAGCTATGGAATAGCAAGAACCAGAGGTGAACTATAACAAAATTTTCAACCAAAATGATCACTTGGCTTATGATTTGCACAAAAACCATCACACATGCCTTGAAAGCACAATGAAAATCACTAAACTTAACTTTAAGAACATAAGAAAGAAAAATAACATCAATCACAACCATTAACTGAAATAAATTAAAGGCAAAAATGAATGAAAACAAATATGTATGAAAAAAACAACTATATTAAGGTGTTGAGGGTTAACCTCAATGCCAAGGCACGTCAAAGTTGCAACCTCCCTTGCAATCGCCATTGTAACCTGCATAATTACAACAGACTCATTTAGTGGCCATCAGCAAACGAAACCAATAGAAACTGACAGACTAACATAATCATTCGCATTCCAAAACCTTTGGGTCAACATTCTGCGTTTAGTCTCCTGCAAGGGCTTCTCCACTAACTTTAAGCAAAACTCTTCGCCATTAATAAGATTGCTCATCCATTGTCACCCCAAAGGGAGCCACAGATGACACTTGAGGCTGCCTGCAAATAAAAGAAAAGCTATATCATGTGGGGCCCACAGAAACATTTCACATATGTGTCAGTCGCAAAAGCCCTCTAAGACTCAAAAGAAAGCATTGACACAAAAAAAAACGCTTATGCCTTCACACAGGCATTTTAACAAACACTCACAAGACAAAACACAAATACAAACTTCAGTTCAAATAACCCATGAAATCAAAATATAAACAAAACCCATGTTGTTTCATTACCTTAAATTTATAGGCTCTAAGATTGGACCCATTTCAGAAAAGCAATGAATCGCCAACAGTCCATTTGAGCTTTGCTTACCTTACACCAAGCGGTGGTAATTAAGCTTCAATGGAATCAAATATGATAAGGAGGAGGAGGAGGAGGAGGACGAATGATTCAGAGAGGTAATCGGTGCAAAAGAATTAGTAACGGCAAAGCTCTCCGTTTCAGCCTATTCCTCCTGTGAGTTTATCTATCTCCAGCAAGGCAGCAACAAGATGATTTGCTTCGTTTTTCTCACCCCTTCATTTTTAGTTTTGTTATTTATTTATTGGAAGATATAATGACAGTTCGGTGAACTATAATTAAAAGACCGATCTGTGATATGATTTGGTTGAAGTTTCAGGCGATTTCTTTTCTCGGTGTGAATTTTTTTATAAAAAATTTTAATTATTTTTTTATTTTTAAATTATTTTAATATACTAATATTAAAAATAAATTAAAAAATATTATTTTAAAATATTTTTCAAAAACAAATACTTTAAAAAATTATTAACCCATTATCAAATAAATTCATGTTAAATAAACGATTTTATATATTTAATTTAGGTCATTTATTAATAGTATCAATCTACAAATTAATCTAATTTTTTAAAATAAAAATAATATTATTTTAATTTTTTTAAATAAAACAATGTTATTTACCTAATAAAAAATTCAGGTTACAAATAAAACTTAGTTATGAGTAGGCTTTGAGTTCATGAATTGAATTGTACGACAGTATTTGTTTTTGGGATGATATTTTTTTAAAAAAATTCTTTTAAAATAAGTTTTTTAAATATTTTTGGATTATTTGAGTATATTAATATTTAAACTAAATTTTAAAAATTAAAAAATAATATTTTAATATATTTTTAAATAAAAAAATATTTTAAAAATTAACTATTATCGCAACTTTAAAATACACCGTTAAGATTTTTTTTTCTTGTAGAATTTTTGAAGGGATAATTATATACTTAACCTATATACTCATTAATAGAATAGTCATAGATAAACCAGTGCGGAGGCAGGCCTTTATAAAAAATAAAAAAAAAAACATGCCTTTATAAAAAATAAAAAAAAAAACAATTAAATTTACAGCCAAAACTATTAAAATTTAATTTTTACCCTCTTAGAAAAAAAATTAATTTTTGCTTCTTTTAAAAAAATTTCCAAGCTCTTCCGCTCCTGGGTCAAATTCTTAGAAACTGTTCGGAAGTGTGGTTGTGGTTACTTTTCTAAATATTTTTTATGCTGAAATACATTAAAATAATGTTTTTTTATTTTTAAAAAATTATTTTTAAAATCAGCACATCAAAACGATTCAAAATATATAAAAAAAATAATTTTTTTAAAAACATGATTTACATCATATTTTATTTAATTTAGGAAATTAATCTCCATCGGTTTCCTTGTCGTATACTTACCTAAAAAGAAAAAAATGGTTTCCTTGTCATAAATATTTATTTCATGTACATGAATAAGAAAGATCCATGTTGAAATTTTTGTTTTTCTTATTCATAAAATAAATTGCATTTACTCGATCCTTTCCTGTTTTATTTTTTTATATAAATGAATGCATGTTCGTGCATGTCTTCCAGTAGAAAAGTATATGGTTAAAAGATTTTTCACAGCTCACCTTTTCCAAGCTCGGGGAGCAAGGCAAGTGGTTCTGTGGTTGTGTTTTTTCAAGAATACAATTAGAGGTGGCAATGGCTATGCTGAAAAAATTCTCAGGGCAGAGTTTTTATTGGTTTAGAAATGATTTAATACAGAAGAAAATATTGAATTCTATAGTAGGATTTATGGGATTGTGTATAGAAAAATATAGAAAATATTTGCAAAGCAAGAGAAAATACGCATAAAAACATGTAAAAAATATGCAAAATATATATATAAAAAAAAAAATGCACAAAGGAGGCCAAGTTATTCCCGTGTTGGCCGGCAGGGGAGCTGAATCAGGCCTTTCGGCTCTTTTGCTTGGCACATCAATATATTTACAATAACTATTGATAAGTAAGAGCTACAATACATGAGGAAGAGGAAGAGTAGTATACAGTCGAAAACTGTGTTCCCTGAATGGCATGCTATGCTTTGTCTATTCGCCTCTGATACACATTTGCACCGCAAAGGCCCGTATGTCACTGCTGCATCATTTCGACTTCAATCTTGTCCTTAACTCACTTTTGCTGTCATGATTCCTACATTACATTTACACACGTAGCTATAGCTTGTTCTTGTATTTTCTGTGCCCAGAATACTTGGTGAAATGAGGGAGTTGCTGTCCGATGAGAAGGGGTCTCCTGAATCAGTTACACAGCTGCCACTTCTGTTTGAGGGACTAGGTGATGGCTCCAGGTTATCGGTCTCGCGAATGCCATTCCTTAGCTGCGTCGGAACATCTTTTGTAAGGTTGGAAAACATTGCAGACTTAGCATTGCTACCATTGACGAGTGTGTTGGTAGGTTTAAACACACCCCAAAAGAAGTACTTTCTGCGAAAACCTGCAGACAAATTGCAGATTGTAAATAAAGTCAGCTGCATTCTTAAGAACTATCCAGGTTAAAATTTAAAGACAGTGAGGTTGGTAATGGTAGCTTACGCCAATATTCTACTGGCAATTCACGAGAAGAGAAGATCAATATTTCCAAATTGTTTACCACTGCCTTGAGAGCATAGTCATGGAGGATTATTTCATCTACAAGGCTGTCGAAAGCTCTTTCATCCCTGTTATAGAACAAATCAATCAAAATGAGAAGGCAAATATTGACAACAGGAAATCGAAGATCAAAGAAGAGGGTCCCCTTTCATGCTCTGGAAAAAAATAAAGGGTTATATGCTCATCAGTTGGTGGTGTTATCTGAAACATCGGTGGCCACGCATCAGACATGGACAAGATATCTATGTGCAGAAGTTGTGGCAGAATACTTGCTGTATTCCATGCTTTTAAGCATGCTTTCGTTGATAAGTGCGCCTGAAGTTCAACAGCAATTGATTTTTTCTCATTTCGGATACGGAAGCGTCCCCTACAGCAACAAAAATCAAAACAGAAAATTCTTTCAGTCCGGGCACTATTGAGAAAAAAGCAATCTGGTGACAGTGTATAAAACAATCAAAGAGATACTTACTTCCAAATTGGATTAATAATCGGCTGAGAGCAGACATTTTCATATGATTCTGAAAATGGTGAGCTATGAGGCATAGTAAGTGGACGAGCAGGAACTCCAGGAGGAGCTTGTTGACAAGGATCAACTACAGATCCTTCAACAGATTCACCTCCACCCTCCCCATCAGAGTTGCCATCATCATCGAGGACTTTTGTGATCAATGAGGAAATACGGCTGTTGTGCGAATTTAGATAATAATTATCAAACTCGATTTAACCCAGTAAATTAAACCGAGAAATCTAGTATTTAAAGTCTAAATTGAGTTAAGTTTTTAATTAAATTAAATAAACAATGATTTAATAAAAGTTTATTAATAAAACTCAATTAATCTTATTTAGTAACACGATCGGTGATAAAAAGCATAATTGATTATAAACGAATAAAACAAATTGAATTGAATCCATCATTCATCAAGCATACCTATGCTCTGCTGATGCTAGACATTTGTTACAGTACACTAGCAGCTTCACCTCACCCCTACCACCACACTTCTGGCAAACGGTCATCTGGGACAAAAACGCAAAAAGTTGTTAGCAGATTGTAAATAAATAAATAATATATACCAAAAAAGTGTCTATATAAAAGACTCACCGCGTAAAATACCTAAAATACCCAGGTTGCAAATCGAGTAAGTTAATCTAGCTTAACTTAATTATTTTTTAAAAAAAGTGGTATTACATATTTCAATAATTGTGATCTCTATACCGTGTAGAATTACAAGTTAATTTATAATATAAAAAAAAAAA
>Ga0325410_1008828_pt1 | contig 10869 bp, 6 predicted proteins | sample PopdelMetagenome_16_FD_206182 | JGI IMG/M metagenome (GOLD analysis project Ga0325410, IMG submission 206182) | Populus deltoides microbial communities from Bellville, Georgia, United States - Xylem-PdIQD-R3 | ecosystem: Host-associated > Plants > Phyllosphere > Stem > Wood/Secondary xylem...
GACAAGGTTAGCGAGATGCATTCATAGTCGAGAATCGACATGTGATACGAGAGAAGCACAGACAATTCCAAGTCTAAAAGATGTTTGGATGTGTTAAACTATATTTTTTTTATATGAAAACAATCATGATTTTTTATTTAATGTTGGACCGTGTTAGAATTTTTTTACTAGAGCTTTCTATCGCGACCTTGTTCCTTACAGGTCGGCTGACAATAGGCTAAGATATGAAATATGTCTAGATTAGATTAAGAAGTTGTTGTTCAGGAATTTTCTTTATTTTTCAAGTTATTGTTTTATTTGTTTCCTAGCTAGGTTTCAAGATTTTAATTTGATTTAGTTTTAATTTGTTAATTAAGTCTAGCCACTCTGTAAGTTATTTTTGAAAAAAAAATAGTCAAGATTATTCAATTATTTAGATTTTTCTCTACAAAATTTACAACTATAATCTTATCCTAGTTTTTTTTTTTTTATTATTGCATTATAAGCTGCGTGAAATTGAAATGCTGCTATTGTTATATTGTTATAAAGAGAATCACACAAAATTGTCAACGGAAGAACGTAACTGAGCTCTTTAGGCTGACCATCAACTTACACGGCATTGAATTTAATTTAAAGAAACAACCTCTCGCAATTGTCAAGTATCATGTGAAACTCTAAACCGTCTGTGATTTAGGGTCTGTTTGGTATTGTGTTTGTAACTGTATTTCATTAAATTTTAAATTTTTTTTTGCTAAAATTGAGTGCGGTTTGTACTTTTTGGATCGTTTTGATGTGCTGATGTCAAAAATAATTTTTAAAAAATAAAAAAATATCATTGGCATGTATTTCGGTATGAAAAGCTATTTGAAAAGTAACCGCAACCATACTATCAAACAAGTTCTTATACTGTTTGTGCACCGAGGACCAGGATATATTCTATTGTGGACTTGCATGGTAGAATTTCCCAGATAGGGTATTGATATCTTTTATTATTAGTTTATTTGTTATTTTAAAGGAAAACAGGTAGTAATTTTACATTGACAACTGTATTGACCTTAAAAAATTAAACCTTTGGTCTAAAAGCCTTACAGTAATTTTGTTTCTCGTTGAATAATATAACTACTTCATTACCCTTAATATCCATCTGTTTTAGCCCTGGTTTTAGGGATTTGGATGTAATTTCATAATGAGTTTCTTGTTCTTATTATTTAATTCTTATAGTACCTTTTATTTTGTACAAACAAAATGATAAAGTTGTTAATGCGTGACTCGCACAAGTACAGCTGATTGTAATAGTGTTGATTATATTTTCACCGTATTATTTGATTTGTCTTAGCATCCTTTTTCTCTCTAGATAGCGCGTGCATGGTGGTTTGGTCGGGTTTTTTACATCAATTTACTTTTTTTTTCTTTTATTTTTGGGTTACGTGCTGACCATGCAAAAAATTCAATTAATTCTTCAATTTCCCTTTTCTTATGATTCAATTCCTCTTCTTTTAATTGCAATAGATTTAATCATATTGATTATTTCTAATTGAATTTTATTTTTGATTTCATCCATGGCCGTATGATTTCTTTGTATTTTTATCAAACTTGATCCTCGTTCTTTTAATTACTATTTATTTTATTTTAAATCAATTCATTTCATTTTTCCCTAAACATTTAATTTCAAATCATTTTTTTGTTGAATTTAGTCATGATTATTTTAATTGCTATTTTTTTTATTCACTCGGTTTAATATGTATTTCTATTTCTATTATCTTTTATTAATTTTAATAAAATAAAATCCGTTGACACGAGCAAATAAATATCTTATCTTGTATAATTAAATATCTTGATCTTGATCTATTTCTTAATTTTTTTACTTTCTCTTTTAATTAATGTTAACAGAAAAATTTATTTACATAGATGATTATTAGATGCTTGAATAAATCTTTTAATTTACATTTATAATTTTTATTATGTAAAAAAATATATTGAAATAGCTTCTTTACTCAAGTATTTTTCTTTAAAAAAAATTATGGCCCGCTGTGAAATACAACTCAAATCATATTTTTATTTGCCCTTTAATAAATTATTTTTTTTCTTTCATTTTATCTAGGATGCTTTTTACAATTGATTTTTTTTCATGATTTCAGCTTTTAATATTTGATTTGTTAGGGATTTGGTTTTGTACAATCTTACCATTCTGCTTTTGTTTTTTTTAATATTAGTTTTGTGATATCTTTAAATGTTTTTATATGGGCTTGTCCCTGTCTTACATGCTATTTTTTAATATAAGTTTTTTTATAGAATTGTTTTGTTTGTGTTGGATTTTTCAATATATTATTCTAATTCATTTGTATTTTTTTTGGTATTATACAAATAAAGTTCATTTTTTAAAATAAAAAATATTCATTTTTAAATAATATTATTGATGTGTTCGGCCTTGCGTGATTTTTTTAGGGCGTGAGTTTATTTAGTCAATTTCATTTGTATTTATTTTTTAGACCATGAGTTTTATAGGATGCAAATTTATCTTTTATTGATTCAAGGAAACATGTTTAGTGAATATAATTAGATGAATATCTCATATTGTATTATTGAATATCTTACTCCGTATTTATCTTTTAATTATTGTTAATGATTTTTCTACATAAATAATTATTAATTTATTTAACTAAATATGTGAATAAAATTTTTAATTTATACTTTATTTTTTATTAAAAAAATATTAAAATATAAATATATATTTTTAAAAAAACCCATGACAAAATAAAAGTCAAATATACAGTATAAACTATAAAAGAAAGAGCCACGAAGATAAAGTCAAATCCACAAGGCTTTGTCTAGAAATTCCACTTTTCCTTTGGGCCAAAGAAAACGAAAGCATTAAAAAAATCTCATTGTCGAGGTGGCAGTCATCAAACCATTCTCTCTAACTTAACTCGCAAGTCACTGCACCCACATTCATCAACTGAGCGAACGTTACCCATCTACCTACCCTCAATCGCCACCCCACCCGCTCCCAAAAATACCCTTACAAAACAAAAAACGTAATGCCGTCGCTGCCTTTATAAAAAAAATCAGCGGGGATATTTTAGTCAAGAAAATCCCGTCCAATAGATTAGAGATTGCTATAAAAATCCCGGGTTGACACAACGATGAGTTCTTGATCCTGCCATGCTCTCGTTGATTTCACAATCAACACCGGGAAAAAGCGAAAAGAGCCAATGGCAGAATCCATTAGGGTTAGGGTTCCACCACAATTACCATCACCTAACCCTAAAATCTGCTGCAATCGCGCAACAAATTGTTGCTCAGCGCCATTAATTCTCGCAAATCTTGCCAATTTCACCAAGAGTGCAGCGCCGGCTAGGTTCATATACTTCAATCACGATGGATTGTGGATTGATTTTGAAAACGAGGTTTTGGAGTCTCTCAAGCCTGCTTTCTTGGACGGCAAGGCGGTGATTGAAATGTCGTTTCGTGAGTCAAGGTATCTGTTTGATTTTACGCGTATGTTGCAAATTGATTTTGATTCAGGGATTCGAAGATCAATTGCGTGGATTGATGTGAACGGGAAATGTTTTTTTCCTAAAATGTTTGTGCGTGAAGATTTTGGGGATAATCTAGAGGAGGAGAGATTGAGTAATCGTAAAATTGAAATCGAAGTCAATATTGATGGAAATTCAATTAAGCGAAAAAGAGAGGAATTTCGTGACAAAGAAGAGCCTGAGGTTACTTCGTCGAAGAAAGAAGAGGGTGGATTGAAACGGCAGCGTTTGGGGATGCGTGATGTGGGAAATTGTAGGTGGCTGAATACGAGGGTATTTAAAGAAGAAGAGAAGAGTTATTCACCTGTGAAGAATTATTTTTTGTCCGGTATGAAGAAAATTGATCCTGATGTTGTGATCACGGCAATCCATCAATGCACGCGTAAGGGTCTTTCGGGGGAGGCTCGTCAAGAGGTCTTTTTAAAGCAGATTGAGATTACAAAGGCAGCCAGGGGTGTTTCGAATACAGTGTATGCTTGGTATGGCGCGCCTGCGAAGGAAGTCGAAAGTATCCTGGCTCATGGTTTCGGTGGACCTCGTAAGGTTTCTGCTGGTGAAACTTATGGTGTTGGTGTATATTTGTCTCCTTTTGGATTGCCTCATATGAGGTAATGCACTAATTGTGTTTTGTTGGAGTTCTTTTGTAGTTTTAGGAGATTTGTTAGGTTTTCTTTTCCTTTTTTCCTTATGCCCTTTGATGATTTGAGTTTTTGTGGGTTTGTTTTCAGTGCCAAGTTTGCAGAGGCTGATGATAACGGCGAAAAACATATTATACTGTGTAGAGTTATATTAGGTAATGTTGAGACAGTAGTGGCAGGGTCTCAACAGTATTATCCTTCTAGTATTGATTTTGATACTGGCACTGATGATCCCAAGAATCCCAAGTGGTATGTTGTTTGGTCGAGTGTTATGAACAGACATATTATCCCTGAGTGTGTTGTGAGCTTCAAATCTTCTATTAACGTGCCAGGTACATTCTGGTTTCCATAGGTGGTTCATTTTAGCGGTCAATTTTGCATAGTAATTTTATTGAAGCTGTTTTTTCTTAGGTCAAGCGAGAGGATCGACTCATACAAAGTATTCCCTTGAGAAATTGTTTTCAAAATTAAGGAGTTGGCTTCCTCCTGAAAAAATTCAGGAAGTGGCCAAACTATATGATGTGTATAGGGTAAGTAGGCTGATAGCAATTTTTATTGCATTATCGTCTAGTATTTCCTAAGCGCTGGAGTCTAATTTTATACTGTTTTATTGTTTTCCAGGCTGGCAAGTTGACCAAAAATATTTTCATACGGCATTTGCGAGGTGTGGCGGGGGATTATGTTCTGTTATCTGCTATTCGGGAGATTCGTAGTTCAGAATAAGGTTTTCTGGGGTTTTGTATTGTTTGGATATATTATTAGTGCTACTTTCAGAAAGGTGTATCAAAATGATAGAGCCACCTGCATTGTCATCTCACAGGATTACCGCAGTATTAGTGATGAAAGATTATCATGTGAAACAACAAGAATTACTTGCAGTTTTTTTCCTTTTTCCAATATAAAGCAGCAACTTTGTTTTAGTTAAATGGTAAATATGCTTGCAATTTCTTTTGGATTATTTCAATACAACACTGATTTTTTTTGTGGCCAGACATTTTGAAACCTAGCGAATTGCATAAAGCTGCTATTATAATGTTGACATTGAGTAGGGTGTTGTAATTTTTATTGTATGCTAATGCATGCAAAGTAAGTTTCTGAGGGGCAATATCCACTTTCTGTGTGCAAGAATAGTGTTGTTTTAGAATGCCTGGATGCATCTCTCTATTCTATATCGCGCTATGATTTTATTTTGGGCATGGAATAATGTGGGAGTTCCTTTGACATGGTATATAATTTCATTTAAGAATTTCCTATACAACTACGATGAATTTGAATTTAAACATAACCACCCTTGTTTATATGTATTGGGATCTTTATTTTATTGAAGAAATATCTTCCATTTTGGATAATATTTGTCACTATAACAAAAACATTAAAGGGAAAAATCTTTTCCAGATGTCCTTGTCATATATCTTGTTAGTGGGCCAACAGTAGGTTATTTGCCTTATATTATTATCACCACTACTTCAGAGGACCTTCATTAAAGATTATATGAAGCTTGTAGGCTCCCTTTTCCATAATCACTTGCATTTATATGTTGGTGCTTTTCCAGCTATGATATATGGGAAGAAGTGAGATATGAAATACTGATTGTGTATTTGTCAGTGAATTACAGCCTGCTATTATCTTCGCTCAGCGTATGAAGATTCAGATGAACTTTGCATCTGGTTCCGTGTGTCTTTTGTTAAGAAGGAGAGATGCTCTGAAGCATAAAGTGTTTATGCAAGTGAGTTAATTGTTGTGGAATTGTGTGGATAGTGGACTCTCTTGTTGTTTAAAGATAATTTATCTGCATTAAGGAATGTTGATTTTGGTGTCTGGAAACTAAAGTGGGAAGTTTTCATTTTAAGAGAGCAAGTTTATCCATGCTGTTTGAGATATATCCATTGCATTATTTGCTTAGCAAGTTGGCATAAGTGATTCCAGAACTAGATTTCTCAGACACGTAAGGATTCCTAGTTTTTGCTCCTTCAGGTTTGCATATTCTTGCTCCTGCCTGCGAAGGAAATATTGGATCTTGCACAGGTAATTGAAATTTTCATAATAGTACTCCTTGGAATCTAGTATTCTTTTTCACCAGTTTGTATCTCAGGAATGTTATCAGTCTAATAAAATGAGATGAATGTCAAATTTCTTTTTATTGTGTTCAGATCATGAGAAAGGCCAGGATGGATTGTCCAGTTTCACCTGTCTTTGATTCATGTATCAGTGTTCCTGTTTTGTTCTGGTAATTAGATTCTTGTTCATCCATAGCCACTGGTTGATAATGGTTTTAACTGTATTTTCATGCTTTGCGTGTGATAAATGCTTCCTTTTATATATGAGCATTTCTTCATTTTCTCCCAAGTTTCATTTATTGGAGATGTTGTGCTTAATGTTCAAAGTTTAGTGTGTTTCCAGAGAATCAGATAACTTCAAAGCAGGAATTGCTGCTAATGGCACTTATCGTGGTTTATGCTTCTAGTTAGGTGCCAAACAAAAAATCACAGCTGGTTGCTGGGATGAAATGTTTCTTTTACACATTAATGCAACTCTGTTGACCTTGAAGAGTTTCTTTCAGTTTTTTGTTTTATTAGGTAGCATTTACGACTACAGGATATGATTCATACAAACATATTGCATTTTTTAATTAACTGGAGTTAGCAAGGGTTGGGTGTTGTCCATACGAATCAAGAGGAATTAATCTCAGTTGTTTCTTGCATCTTGTACTGTTGTTTGTTGTGCTATCGTGTTCCACTTCTATGAGATTTTATTATCTCAGTGGCAATACCCATACACACTTCTTATATCTAGTTGTCTTTTATTCTTCTACTGGAACTAGGAGATATGAAATGATTTCTGGTCCATTTACCTGTGGTAGTCTTAGAGGAAGTTAGGAAAACTTTGCAAACATAATACAATTAAGAGACTTTATTGAGTGTTTTGTATGAGGTAAAATTACTGCATGATCTGTTTTTCAATGTCTATAAAATCCTAAGTGCATACACAACTTCAACTCTGTAAATTTTTTTTCACAAGCTGTACTGTATTTCATATATTTTATCCCTGTTTCTGTTTTTTGTATATGCAAGTTATTCATCTTGACATTAAAGGGTCTAGATTTTATACTCTAAGGGATGGACTCCATCTTCTGTTATATATGTTTTCTGTAGTTTCAAGAACTGGACCGGTAGGAACACTAAATCCTTTACCAATTTTCCATAGTTGCATCGACTATGCCCTGTGTTAGGTGATTACTGATGTATCTAGGTGGATTGGTGATAAATTACCTGGAATGGTAAAGTTAGGTGGAGTTTTCCTTTTCCATTTCCATCCCTGCATTATCCCTATCTCTACATATGCTGCTTTTGCCTCTCACTGTGACAAGAATGCTCAGGCTCTTTCTCAATGACCATTCAGATGCACTCCATGATAGGAACACACATATATGATGGACAATCGTGTGTGTCTCTGTATCCAAACATTGGATGTAGGTTTCATGCTGCATGGTCTGTGCAGGAGAGAAGTCTTGAACCATCTTCCATATTTGTTCATTGGATAAAATATGTCACATGGTTTGGATCATGAAGGTCCATTGTTGGGAACTGACACAGATACATTCTCCTGATTACTTAAGAAACTTGACCTCTGCTTGTTCTTCTGGAGTTTTATCAACCATGGTGTATGGCTGTACTTCATGTAGTTTCTTATGTTAGTTTGATGATCTTGGGCACCAGCTTACTCTGCTTTTGCTATTGCTTTCTTTGTTCTAGGGGGTGTTGTGTTTAAAGTTTATATTGTTGGGAGACCATGAAGGTGGTGAGGCCTTTCTCATTACCTATGAGCTTTTGAACATTGCTGGCTTGTCCCGGTTTCCACTTGTTTCTTGCACTGCCACTTCTGCAGATAATGCTAATTTGAAGCCTGGTGTTGCTGGTAAGTTGTCATTCATGACTTCTTTTTGTTAACTTCTGCAAGGCTTTTCTTATCAGCTTGTGAAGCTAGTTACTAGCATAAATTTGCAATTTGTTGTTGATACCTCAGCAATTAAATCATATTATTGGGTGGTTTTGATGGAATGATCATTAAAGCCATGCCTTATTTCCTGTCACATTAAAAGTTTCTTTGGTACCTTGTGCAGTAGATGATTCCTCAGGATAATTTCTAGATCCAAAGCTAGTGGGAGAGTTGAATGCCATTGTTTCTCCTCTTTAAACCTTAAACTGTGAAAAAGATGGATTTGTTCCCGTCATCATTGGTGCCATTGAACTGTATTCAACAATTGAGAGCCTGCAATAAGGCCTTGAGCATAATATTCTGGCAAGTTCCTGTAATATATTCCTTACGTCCTGCAGAGCTTCCTCCACGACCATTGCTTGAGAAACTCGCAAGGGAACTTCATCGTTGACTAGTAACATTCTTCATATTTTCTTTCTTTTTTCATCAGTATAAATGTTATTATCTCCTGCTTGTTTTTACGTTGTTAAATACATGGAGGGTCTCCGGCTGTTCAATCTTGATATTATCCGAGAGAATTGGACCAGAGATCTGTCGTCAAACATTAACTACTTCCCTGGCAAGACAACATTTTATTTTCTTTTGTGTTGTCTTTTCCATTCAAATTTGTTTTCAATCACTCTTTGAACGGTGTCTAACATTTTCAAAAATCTAAAATGCACTTTTTTCTGCTGAGGCCTTCTGCTCCTTGGTGGTATACGTGTGTTTTATTGCTATATCTTGAAAATTTGCCCCACGGTTTCGTTTATTGTATCTTAACATGGAAACGTGGCAGGTTACGGGAAAATGCCATAGCATGAGCATATAATTGCAGACTTCGTTCCGAGCCTTGTACAGAATCCATACAAGAAAAATTCCACCTAGAAACTGTTTGAAGCGTGATTGACTTGACATAAAAGTTGTCTCAAAAGCATCATGTTGTCTGAGAAAGCATGTGCAGGGGGCTTGCTAAAGTGCCTTGAATAGCATAATTAATGCCTGCTAGCAGCTGGAGGATACAAGTAATCCCAACCTTCAACTTCTGTGATTACTGGCTGACTGGCAGGATGCGTGTCTGCTGCGCAACTCGTGAGCAAGAATCGATGGCTATCAGCTCCCTTGAATTCAGCTGGCTTTGCCCAACTCGTTATGCTATCTCGCCATTATCTTGTGTTGTTCAAAGGTTGCCATGCGCAGCCGGTGAATAGCAACATCATGATGTGTACAGTCATTTCTCTTGGGATAGTATCATCCCGCTTGACTAGTCGAGCAGTTCATAGAATAATGTTGCCTTGTTTTTGACAAATAAGTTCCGTTGCGCACACAGAGTTATCGATTCTTAGCGATTTTTCATTATATAAAAATAAAAGGTTAAACACTGAAGGATATGCTATCGTCACGTGTGGTTCAGAGCTTCATTTGACACAATAATATCTGCTTGTGGGTGTGCACCGACCACCGAGCGATGCATTCCCAGTCTACCACAGAAACGACCGAGTTAACTTGTGAATTTTCGATGGCACAAGCCAGCATTTGTATTACTGGAAATGACTTGGCACTGCAGAATGTGTTTTATGCCTTGACAACATCAACACGAAAGAAAAAATTTTTCCATTTTCAAGATATCAAGCAAACCCTTACAGCTTATCTTTTGGTGAGCAAGATTGAGGATTCCCCGTGATTATACCTGTATCAGATTCGTGTTTGACGTCCGTTCTCACAGGTTTCTGGCTACAAGAGGGTCAAACCTTGAGACCTTACAGGGGAAGAGGAGACATGTTATTTGGCTAAAGACACGATTTTGAATGCTCAATAGAGTCTCGTGAGAAGGTAGCTTCGGGCTCCTATTCACTTCTTCAAAATAATCAAATTACTAATTCAGAGAGACAGTAAAATTATTAGTAATAATAATTGCATTTCATTCTTTGGTTTTTAAGACTCAGGGAAACACAAGTAGTATTACATAAAAGCCGAAACACCCATCACGAAATCTCCAATAACAACAGAACACGAGATAAAAACCACAAAGAAGCAACTACCCACTTGTAACCGGTGCCTCTAATGCAGTAGTAGAAGGCAAATCAGCTCCATCACCATCACCATCACCATCGCCAGAAGAAGAAACAAGAGTCCAATCAGGAGGTAGGGGAGGTAAAGGTGCATAAACAGTGGGCTTGCGCTTTATGTCCCATGGTTGACTCTTTCTTGGCCTTGTTTTCCTGTGATGTGCAGTTGCCTTCTTCTGTGGCCTTGAAGAACACTCTATCGACATCCCACCATGACCAAAACCAGTGCCTATTGGGACCGTTTTGAACTCGCCATTGACAGGCTTGAAAGACGGTGTAGTCGAGGGTTTGGGTGCCAACAGAAATGGAGAGCCAAATATGGAAGAGACTGACATTTTATTTTATTCCTCTGGGTATTTTCGTTCTCTTCTTCTTTCGCGATATGTAAAAGAAAGGTGAGTGAGCAATGGCTGTGGCGGAGGCCTTGTCGTCCGCTCAAAACAAAAGCAGCGGAGCTCTCTAGACCCTTCAATTCAGATTGGGATTCTATTATATATCATTTTCTAACTTCTCTACCATCCTTATCATTTGCTTTTTGGGCCTATGTTCGGGCCTTCTCGAGTTACCACTCGATAAGGATATGGAAATACGATATTTAAAAATAAATAAAAAATCTAAAGTTAGTGAAATATACTTTAGGTTTTTTTTTAATATTATATATATATATATATATAT
>Ga0325410_1008833_pt1 | contig 10864 bp, 10 predicted proteins | sample PopdelMetagenome_16_FD_206182 | JGI IMG/M metagenome (GOLD analysis project Ga0325410, IMG submission 206182) | Populus deltoides microbial communities from Bellville, Georgia, United States - Xylem-PdIQD-R3 | ecosystem: Host-associated > Plants > Phyllosphere > Stem > Wood/Secondary xylem...
AAGAAGAATATTGTCTCTCTCCATATTCAGAAGGGAGGGAAATTAAGAGAGTGTAAATGAATTTTGTTCGGAGAAGGAAAGAAAAGGAAACTATAAAAAATGATTGTTCTTTATTATGTATTTTTTTATATATATATATATATATATATATATATATATATATATAAAACCTTACCTAATAAAGAACAATCATTTTTTATAGTTCAAAATCAAAAGTAATATTGAGAATTTAATTGTTTAAATCGAATTTTTCCCTCATTTTTTCACTAAATTGGAAAGACAGGCTTTCCTAGTTTAAAGAGAAGTTTTCCATCCATTACTTTTCTTTCCATCTATTTTTCTCTCATGTCCAAAAAAATAACTTTTTTTATTCCTTTTTTTTTTATCAAATTTTCCTTTCTCCAGTACTTTAAATCAACATTCAAATATGTTGGAGAAGAATAAATATGAGTTAGTTTTTTTATTCTTTGAGTAATTTATTTTATATTGTTTATTCTTTCATGTTCAGGTTTTTATGAAATAATTATTTTAATATATTTTTATTACAGAGCTTTATTTTATTTCCTTATCATTGATATGTAAATTATAATCTAATGAGATTTTCATAAAAATAACACAAGATTATTAAGACTGTGTTTGTTTTTTGAAAAGCGGTTTCTGGAAAACTACTTTCCAAACTTTTCCGTGTTTGTTTGCTATTAGAAAAGTTGGTCAACGGAAAACACTTTCCAAGCAAAGAAAAATTTGACTTAGTTTCCAGAAAAGTGTTTTCCTGGAAAATTTAAGCGGAAAATACTTTCCGGAAGTTGTGAAAAATTTAAAAATGTCATATTATTTGCTGATTATATCAAATTTGATTCTCAAACTTTTGATTGCTATATATATTTGTTTTGAATATTTATTTTTAATTTCATCTCTTAAAATTTAATTTTTATATTAATCTTGGTCCTTATTTTTATAATTATTATTTGTTTTTTCTTTATTATTTTTTTATTAAAAAATTTTATCTATCAAATTTGATTCTCATTATTTTGATCGTTACTTATTTTATTTGAAATAATTTATGAAATGTTAATTATTATTATTTTAATTTCTTCATCTCATTTTTTTATTTTTTAGATGTGATCTCTATTATTTTAATTATTATTTATTTTATTTGAGATAGTTTATGAAATTATATATTTTTTTTAATTTCATTCTAATTCAACTTTTTAATTTGTAAGATTTGTTCTTTATTATTTTAATAAACTTGAGAAAAATAAAACATTAATAAGTTATTTTCTAACTCATTTTCCATGACATAACCAAATACTGGAAAGTGTTTTTCAATTTATTTTCTTTTACACTACCAAACATTAGAAAATAATTTACTTTCCAGGAATTTATTTTCTTGAAATTCACTTTTTTAAAAAAGTTACTTTTCATCAAATGAGTAATTTTTTAAATGAGTAATTTTCAAGAAAATAGTTTTTTTTAATTTACTTTTTTAAAATTCAATCTACTATTCAAAAATTTACTTTCTGAAATTCACTTTCTAAACGAGAAATACCCTGGAATGTATGTTTAAGATCTCAGGTTTGACTTTTACTAGGTACGCCATCAGATTTAGATAAAGCTCGGGAATTAGTTATGATTCTTTGTCGAGAGCCCGTGTACCCTTGGAATTAGCTTGGCCTTGGCCCTGGAGCTAATTCAAAAAAAAATTAATAGGGGCTCATAAATAATTATTTATGGAACTTAAACTGTATTTTTAAAAAATTTAAATTTTTTTTATATATTTTTAATTGTTTTGAAGTACTGATTTTAAAAATAATTTTTTAAAAAATAAAAAAAATCATTTTATTTTAATATATTTCAGCACAAAAAATTATTTGAAAAACAACAGTAACCAAACAACGTATTTTCTAGCCCTATATGAAAATTGCAAGGGCATTTTATGGAACTCTTGGATAAAGATGATTGTAAGAACAAAACTAACGACATCAATCCATTAACACAGTGAAAATGAGAGTGGCAAAACCTTTTGACATAAAATGTTACAAGAAAAAAAAAAAAAAAACAGTTCATTCGCCCATGCAACTTAAATTCTTAGCCCATTTTGGCCCAAAGCAGCCCTCAACGTTTTAGCATACCAATAATTCAACTTCTGAAAGCATACATTGGAATACAATTGAACATAAAAGACGTTTTATTTTTCTCTTGTTTGCTTTTTTTGGAAAATAAGTACACTATGTTTCCCCTGGAAAAGACCTCTGAGCCCGAGGGGTTTTCTACTAGCTACTTCCAATTGACATTTCCTCTTCCCAACAAATGAACAAATGAACTAACTGTACAATGGTGCCAACGCAGGGTTTCTTTGATTTATGGTTAAAAAACCAGCTCCTCAAACCTCTGATGGTGGCAACTACTGTGACATTCAAACAAAATCTAGGCTTAAGATTACAGTAATAACATTCGCCATCTGCATTTGAAAATACATTTTGGGGAGGGAGGGGTAAGGATTGTGGAAATTTTGATAGAAAACATGTTTTGCTTCTCCATGACCCGATTCTGATGCAGCACCACTGAGCATCTTCCAGGATGTGCTGGATGGAGCCCGTCCAAGTATTTGCATCGACCACAAGGAGCAAAACTTGGTATGTACATCTCCATTGCTCAAATTAAAGTTCCACCTCATGAAGTTCATCTCCAAAACTACTGCTACTTGGCATTCGGGTCATGGATTGGTCGCTAGGCATAAATGATGAAGGGGTCATGCCCAAAGCCTCCCCTGGAGATTTGGATTCCATCACCTTAGGAGGGCTAAATGAATCACTGAAGCTCCCACTCCATGACGCTGTTCGTCGTGAGTTGGATGAAACCAAGTCTTTCCCATTTATCATACCCCCCTTTCTCGTAATGTTATCCATGCTTGGAAATCTTTGCATAGCCATTGCTGATGAAGATGTGGAAGGCTGTGGATAATCATTTGAAGGAGAAGGTTTTTCAGTGGTTGCACTGTCTTCTTGTATGTTTTCTGCTATAGCTTCCATAGAATATTCTAGTGATGGTGCGGGTGCGGGTGCGGGTGCGGGGGCGGGCACAAAAAACTTCGCATTTGAAGCAACAGCAGGTTTGACAGATGGAACAGACGGGGACTGGAACAGATTTGCTGGTTTTCCACCTCCTTGGTTAAAGGTGTCAACATACCTATCAAACACCCATGATTGATATTAGTTTGTATTAATTAAATCACTTAAAAAAAATGGAACAAAAGTCCTTAACCTGGACAAGTAAATCTTCTTCAAAGCTTATTATATCAATTTAGCCACCCATTTCAATTGGATGACAAGATTAGGATTTAGGAACTTAATGTACATTGGAGTTCCAACTGGATAACAAGAATTAGCCATATTGCTGGGCATTCCACAACAATATGATAGAACCTTCGTGTGTGTTTTCCCTAATCCACTCTTCCCCCATACCACATATTCTTAGTAAAATAAAACAAAACTTTACCTTCACTTTATCTATTCATCAAAAATTCTATTGACAAGCATCCTAACTTTCACGATATTCATTATTTAGAGAAGAAAAACAGAAGGCTTCAAAATTACCTTGCCCTGACACCCATGCGCCCACGAGCCGAGAATTGATTTGAACTGGCTGGAATAGGCGGAATCCCTGAAGGATGGTCTGTTGAAGTGGGACTCTTAAACGTTGAGTTCCCATCAGTCGGAGACACTTCATTCTTCAAAGCAGATTTCAAGTTGTAGTCAGAGCCTCCATTCTGGAAGCCTAGAGTTGTTGGAGGGGGTGCCAAGGCTGCTGCTTCAGCTGTGGGTTCAACACCTTCCTCCACCCATCTCTTGAGCTTTTCATCATAATAAAATTTGTTCTTTTCACCCAATTTAGCCTTCAGTCACAATACAAATGATGGTTAACAAGAGTACCAGGAGATTGTCATAGTTTCTCCCTGAAAAAGTCAATAGAAATCACATATGAAAATCAATCTACCTGTTTATCCGAGCGAGGCCTTAAGACTAGCCCTACAGTTTTCTGCAAAAGCTGCGATCCAAAACCAAAACGACCAAACCGAGATGACCCCACTGAACCTGATGCCTTACTTTGTGTGCTGGAAGGAGTTCCTTGTGTAGATGAATCAGCCTGATCCTACCACAAGCCAGTAAGAAGACGAGATATAATTAACATGAACATCAAGCAATTTAAGTCTAGTATTTCAACTTGCAGAAGATAACACACCTGTCTTGGACTTCTACCAAAGTCTGGCTCTGAAACACTTCTATTATGCATTGTCATTTTATTGCCATCAGCTGCCCATTCACTTATGGGCTCTGTTGAAGCAGAAGATATCAGTGATGACATGGTCATTGTTGACTGACTACCTGATACTCTGGGAGCCACCAGTTGGTGATGGCTATCTGGCACACTTCCTTGTGATGCTGATGGTGCGGGGGGTGGCAGGCCCCCAACAACACGATGTGCAGTACTATCAATAAAGTTGAGCAACTTGCCAACTATCTTTCCTGGAGCCAAATTTGTGGTGAATCCACCCTGAAAAATAGAATATTTGATCGTGGTCAGAATACAGAAAAACAAAAAAATAAAGAAAGAAAGTAGAGTTCATGATAAATTATTACCTGCTGATGGGCTCTAATCCTTTCCTCAAGGGATAATACTAAAAGCTTCCATGTTTCTACTTCAGGAGCTCTACCAGTTTTTAGGGATTTTAAAACAGCCTGACAATACCTAAATAAATTCACCAGATTCAGACAACTGAAGGACAAATTATATAAAGCACCTACTTCAAAATTGCCATCCCCTTACTTAAGTGAATCAGAGACTCTGCCCACTTCAGCCAGCATGTATGCATAGATGAGCTTATATGGCTGAAACGGTAGCAGGATAAACTGGGAGTTACCAAGCACCTTTGAGTATTCATACAACTCAGTTCTCTGTCAATACATCCCATTAAATTAATCAAGTCAGATTCCACTGAAGGAGAGTCTGTGTGTGAAATCATACGAGAGAGAAAGGTTGAGTTTGAAACCACAAGAAACATTCCAAAATGTCACCATTCTCGATTTTGCTCATGAAGATTGGATTCTGATCAGTGATTTGTATAATTAACCAAAACCTATCTATCCAGCCTAGAAGTGCAGAACAAGTTGTTCATTTGCATTGGAAGCAACCATCCCATAATAAGCTACCATAAATAAATCATAAGTAATCGCGCGCAAGGGTTGAACAAAATAACAGAGCACCTGAATAGCCTCTGGATTAGCATATGTTCGGGGATGCTTCCAGTGATCTGCTCCAATTAGGCATAGCCTTGCAGTGTCTGAATATGACTCAAAGTTTGCTTCCGCTATTAAATAGCAGATGTGTGCAGCAGTAATCTGAGTAATCACTCTCATGTAAGGTTCAGGATACAGGATTTTCAATAGAAGGCACCAAACAAAGGACCAAAGAAAATAGATACCTCACTTCTATCCTTCCATAGGCAATCTCCAAGATGCATGAGCACAAGCTCATCATCTTTTGTTCTGTTTGCAGTTATTACAGCCAAATTCTCTTCCCAGTCATCAAGCATTCTGTTTGCCCCAAACTGCAATTGATAGCAAAGCATATATAAAATTATACACCAATAAAAACTGGTTAGAAATTTCAGCTTTTGATAGGAAATGAAAAGGGAAGAGCTTGTCGTGGCAAAGGTAAATTACAAGCAATTTTTTTACAAATTGAAAAGATGGCAGTGACATGACAGCTACATCAAAGCCTATAAGCATTCAGTATCCTTGTGAACAGGACTGAGGAGAAAGCTTAGTTATTCTATATCTTGAGAGCTAACAATATACCCATTATGTGAAACAACACAGTTGATATAGCCAGTCGGTAGTGTTATCAACAAAATCCTAAACACAATTCTCTTCTCTTTGGCTTCATTCTCAAAGGTTCTCCATCACTACAAAATATCCTCTCAAGTTTTTGATAGCAAAATATGTGATTTTAACTCAAAGAATCCACAACATAGCACAGGCATTCAGCCCTTAATATAGTAGGACAATTCATGCATCACTATCTCACCTGAACAGGTTGTTGAGGGATACTCAAATCACCAGGAAAGCCACCATGTACATTAGAATCTGTGGAAAATACCTCAGCTGGTTGCCCTGCTATTAGCAAGCATAATGTTCGCAAAGGAGAACCAGCTACCAGCTGGCAAAGTGCCATTAGCTTGACAGTATCAACATAGTACTGTATCAACCCAGCCCCAAAAACATGCAAACAGAGAGAGAGAGAGAGAAGCGAGTAAATATCTGAAAATCTTCCACGTGCACGAAATTATCTGAATAAAATCAAAGGCATCAGAGTAACATAGATGAAAAACCTGATCACCAAGCTGCGATGCAAGAACAAGTGCTGGTCCCCACAACTGGCCTTCTTGTGCACATTGTAAAGCCTCTTTTTTTCTACCAGAAACCAGAAGATGTTGTACCTCAGAAGCAGTTGCCTAGTACATACATCAGAATCTTTTACAAGACAGATAAAATGTCAATACAATAGTGAGAAATAGCAAAGTAGTATATGAGATACCCTAATTTGTCCTTCAGAGGGCATATTCTGCAAGCAGTGGTCAAGGGCACCATACTCACTGAAGTGTGTGCTACTCTTCTTGGCAGATGCAAAGAGTTTTGCAACTGCTGATTCTGGAGCATCACTCTCCTACAAAAATACAAATGATATTCAAAATGCCAGGTTAGTCATTTCTATATGTGGCTATTCAGATATGATTGCAAGTCAACAATATTAAGGACCCATTTTATCATATAAATAACAGTGTAAGGAGATGATGTGAAACTCAATGATGTAACATCAAATATCAAGAAAGTAAATATTAGGAACTACATCAGGAGAAGGAAAATAAACCCGCAACAAACTTGTTGCATCATTAATTGGATTATAGTGACACCAAATGCAGGTTGCTTAAATGCTTCCAGTAGCCCATATGCTTTCGTACGTGGGCCAGACCACCTACTCTTTTCTAGTTTAGAAATTAGATACCCCATGCAGCATGCCCTTTCACTTATGTCCAGCCAAGTCTCTCTGAAATAAGCAAGGTAAATTAACTCCCAATGGGCTTGAAACAGTCTTCCATTTTGAGACATTTCAAACATCTTTTAGAAAAACATCACACAAGAGCATGAAAAGCAGGGAATCCAACAGGAGATAATTTTATTTCTGGCTTTTTGGTTGGAGAGAGGGAGAGGCATTTCATAGCCTTATGTTTCCAAAGACTAACCTATCAAAATAAAGATACATTACAAAAGTGTTTTTTTCTTACTAACTCGTCACAGAACAAAAAACAAATGCATACAAGTACTTGCTTTGTTAAAGGAATCGAATTAGCTCTGACAAATCCAAATGGGTGACATAGAGCATAAGTCTGCAAGGGTCAAATTAAAAGAAAAGTAACAGATACAGACTGATACACACACACACATTGAAAAAGAAATTTGTAATTTACCTTCAATAAATTGTCAGTTCCAAATGGAGATCGAAGTTTTCCATAATGCTGACAAGCTATTTTCAGTAAAGCGAGAAGCAACCTCAATACTTCGCCTTTTCTTTGATTTACACCAAGTGATTCACAGTGTGCAATTCTCTCATCAATCCACTTATTCAATTCTTTATTTCCAACATTTCCGCCCACCAAAGGACCTGGAAAGGACTGTTGGCAGAGAGCATGAAAATAACTGCAAGTGCCCCCTCCAACACTTGAAGCATTATCACTACTTCCTAAAATAATCTCCATCAAATTCATAACTGAGATTGAGCCTCCTACATGATCCTTCACATGAAATAAGTACACATTTTTAGCCCGTGAATAATACCAGCATTCGAGAAATTTTTTTAAAAAAATAGTTTCTTTTAATTTATGAGAGAACTGACACAAAATCTCAAGCACTTTTTAATTCTCGTTCTCATCAAGACTTCTGGCTACCAAATTATCAATTATGAGAAACACCCATAATGTGATGCAAAAAAATGAGAAAAGGAACTATGAAAGAGAGCGTTTCAGAGCCTCACCTGGCTGCTGAAGGATGTTTTCCTAAGAGAACTGCTATCTTTCATTACTATGAGCTTCCCACCAAATCCAAAAGTAACCAGTGCATGCGGAGGACGCCCAGCAGATGATCTCCCAGTGTTGGGAGCATAAGAAAACTGCTGGTTGCTCTGAAATGATTGATGGGGAACACTTGCTTGTTTCTGACTGCTAAAGTAATCATTTGAAAAGATTGCTTGTTCATTCTGTTTAACAGTTTCCTGATTACTCTTCTGACTGAAGTTCCCGCCATGTACAAAACTTTGTGACCCAACAAATCCGTTAGCCTCAGCATAACCTTGACTTGCTTTGTCATATGATGGAACTGTCCCCGAATAATTAAAAGCATTCTGCTGATCCACATGGTTGTTCATGGACACATTTGAACCATATAAATTCTCTAATTGCTGGTTTCCACCAAAATTCGAAATAGTATCTGTCTTGGCAGCAGTCTGAGGTTGCCACATATTAAAACCCTGTTGATTGTAGCTACCATAAGACTCACCCCCGCTGCCATGTAGGCCTTGGCTATTATAGCCCCGATAGCCATACTTGTCAGCTTGTCCGTACTCAGCATTCATGCTACTACTATTTGGGGAATAAGGATTGCTAAATGCGAATCCATTTTGATTCTGCTGATCATTAGTTTGAACAGTTGTTGATTGTGCAGATGGTGTGTAACTGTCCAATGAGCGCCATTCTCCCACCACTGTATCGTAATACCAACCAGGATATTGTGGGTCAAATACCATATGTTCAGGGTAACCATTATTATTCCCTTGGGAAACCTGATTCCAGCTAGACACACTCTCGGTTGTACTAGTCTCAGCCACAGTTCCCACCACAGACTGTGAAGTCTGCTGCAAATAATTAAACTCTGTTTTCCCATCAGAGATTGAGGCTGAAGCAGCCACACATTCAACCCCCAAAGCACCATCAGCGCTCCCTTGCATGCTTGCTGTAGCATCAAAAGCATCCACTTGATACCACTGCCCAGTGTTTGCATCTTGCTTCCATCCAGGATACATGTTTTCCCAATACTGACTGCTACTCAAGTCCAGTCCATTCACACTCTCCATCACCGATCCTCCATAAACTTGTGAACCATCTTGATATTGCTCATAACCGACCGAATTATCCAAACCTCCACCACCCCTATTCTCTACATTACTAGCACTTTGAACTATATTTGCAGGAAAATCTTCTGAACCGCCTCCAAAATCATAAAAAAAATCAGAGGACGAACCAAACCCGTGATTCCCATTGTCCGCAGAATCTGCGTAAAACGAACCCCACCCCACTTCCTTAACCCCTGATTTCAATGATCCACTGCTTTGACAAACAGTAGTCTCAGGCACAACCTCTGATCCAATCCCATCATTATTTGACTCAATCACCCCATCAGACAAGCCCAACGAATTCACTGACTCCAACGCATTACTCTCCTCCGCCTTCACACCATCCAATCCTGCACCATCATTTTCAACCTTCCCCTCGAATCCACCTTTTGTATCCTCAATACTGAGATTGGCAAAGGCTTTCGCCTCATCAGAATCACTTCCCTCTGTGAACTTAGGGCCCGAATCCAAATTAGGGGGCCCAAAATCATCATCAACTAACTTATCAAAGAAATCCTCATCCGTCTGATCCTCCATCACGTTAAATGGAGGATTCGTAGCCATCTAAAATACCACTACCACTGATTTAACCCTAACGATCTACAAAAATTTTCAAGACCAATTTAGCCCTCCAATTTTCCCTATTTCACACCTAAAATTCGAGCTGTGATCTAATCAAAACACCGAGATCCAAAAACTAAAAAGATCTAAAAGGCCAAAATCAGAGAGAGATCTCTGTAATTAGAGAAGTATAACTTAAGATCAAAACATAAAATACAATACAAAAAAAAATTAGGAATCTGGGGATTGAATCGAGCGCATTGGAAATAAAAGGAAGGAGAAAGAGATGTACTAACTTACAGATCGGATCAGGGATTTGATGAGTGAATCTAGAGCGAGAGAGAAAGGAATGGAGCGAGAGAGAGAGAGAGAGTTCGACTTGGCACCACCTACCCAACAAGAGCAGCTTCCGTTTTTCCTTTCTTTCTTTCTTTTTTTTTCTAATTAATTTCTTGTTTTATTTTATTTCCAGAAAAAGAAAATTGTTATTGCAGGTGGGGCTGTGCATCCTTGTTAAGACTTAATTCCGTTCCCGTCCGATCTTGCAAATTATTTGGTATAAACAAATATTTAGGAGTTCCTTTTATCGTTTAAGATTTTATTTTATACTTTTAAATATCCGAAATAAATATTTTTATATAATTGTTAATAATATTTTTGTTTTGTTTAAGATGTTTGGAAGAAAAAACAAAACAATATGCATCTTTTCCATCTAAAAAAACATTTCATATTATTCTATGTTTTTATAACTATTATTTATTTATTTATTTTATTTATATATGTATCATGGTATATCTGTTATTGGCTCCTTCATTTATAAAATTCTAATTCCACTCATGTTTGATGCGTTCCACAAACCATTTCATTCCATTGACTATAAAGTGATTTGGTTATTATTTTACTCATAATATTAATTACATCTCATCTAATTTAATTATTTATAAACTTTATTAAGTCTCATTGTTAGATATTTATAAATAAAGATGTCGGTCTATTGATTTGAAAACTGACATTTTTTTCTTTTTAAGTGATCTTAAATATAGCTAAAATTATTTAGCAACATGTTTGCACTAAAATA
>Ga0325410_1008834_pt1 | contig 10863 bp, 2 predicted proteins | sample PopdelMetagenome_16_FD_206182 | JGI IMG/M metagenome (GOLD analysis project Ga0325410, IMG submission 206182) | Populus deltoides microbial communities from Bellville, Georgia, United States - Xylem-PdIQD-R3 | ecosystem: Host-associated > Plants > Phyllosphere > Stem > Wood/Secondary xylem...
CTTTGTTCTTCTCTTAGAGCTAAAGAATTCGAAGCCATGATTTGTTTGCTTGTGTTATTATTGTTATGGATGCTGCTACAGCTTGAATCAAAGTGTTTTTGTTATAATTTCCCTACAAAAGTTATTTTTATACGCGTGTAGGAGCTGTGATAAGTATGGGCACAGGAAAACCCCTTTCTCCTGTTTAACTGAAGCAACCAATGCAAAGGGTTACTACTTCAAAACATTGCCTGCTGTCGGGCTTCATGATCATTTAAATTTAAAGGTCACAGAATGCCAGGCTTACCTTGATTTTGGGAGCTTTAATCCTTGTATATTTTCAAGGTTAAAGGTCACAGAATGCCAGGCTTACCTTGATTTTGGGAGCTTTAATCCTTGTATATTTTCAAGGAACACACACCAAAAAGAAAGATTGCAGAGGGTCAAATGTTGGGTCTTTTATCAGGTCCCCTGTTCACTCTGGTTTTCTTAATTTTTATGCTTACAAATGAGTGAACTCTTATAATTTAAGCACGTAATACTTTTCCGATGTCTATTTTATCAACATGAAATATAATTTGATTAATTCTACCAAAAAAATATAATTGCACACACTAAAAAAAAGAAAAAGAAAAGAAGATAGAGTTGCTAAGATACAAATTATTCTCTCTTTGCTCTAGAAATGTTAAACATTTATGTCGGGAAAGAAAGGCTACAATAACTTGAGAGAGGCGCCAATCGCCCAGCAATTCAAAGCATTTATTTGTTTTAATCATGCACTCATTCTAAAGAAGGCTGATATTGTCTCAAAGACATTAAATCTTTGAAATATATGATGTATACATTATTTGAGATTTGGAGATATTCCACGCTATTGCCTGTAACTGAAAAAATAAAATATATTTGTATCCTGTCTTCGGACAACAGTTTTGTTTTTGTTTTCGTTTTCATATATATGTTTTTTAATGCTGAAGAAGACAGAACAAAGAAGCTAATTGTATATTTGGAATTGTGATAACGGTGATGGTTTAAAGTGTTTTTTGTTTAGAAATTTATTAAAATAAAAGTTTTTTTTATTTTTTAAAAATATTTTTTAACTTCAGCAAACCATCTGAAAACATTTTTTTTTTTTCAAATTGTAAGTAAACATGATGCAAAACACTCCCTAAATCGCAAGGTCACACCAGTGCAGTTCCTTAGTAGCAGATCAAGCAAACCTGTTGACATAGCAAAACAAAGTAGGCCAATCTAGCCCAAAATAAAGCCTAATAAAAAAGAAGAAAATGCAAACTGAAAACCATAGCCCAACATGATCCAAATTAAGCAAAGCTAAACAACATCGAGAAGCCCAACCGAGCCTAGGAGAGAGGGGAGGAATGAAGTGAAGAAGAAGAAAAAGGGAAAAAAAAAAGGGAATACCCCAATCAGGCAATAGTTGGTCCCAGTACCACAACCAAAAAAGAAGAAAGGAAAAAAAAGGAATAGAAAGAAAAGAAAATGAGAAAAAAAAAAGCTCAAACGAACCCTAGTTAAGCCCAATGACCTCATTAGAGAGGAATGAAAGAAAAGAAAGAGGAAGAGTCCAACTATTATTGGGGATATAAGTTGATTACGATAGATAAGGTTAAAAATAAAAGTCACACACTTAGTTTGATATTAACTAAGAATCCTAACTAGTCTTTCATAAATTCTTAGGTAAAAAGTTAATTATATTAAAGAAAAGATGAAAATAACTCTAAAATATCCAATCTAAAATAAGTTGTTTCATATTCGTTTTTAATGATAAAATATACCTCTTATGCTTACACATTTGAGTACTAAAATGTAAGGTAGTGATTTGAAACCTAAACTTAACAAAAGAGCTCAATCCTCATTTTTGAATTACAAGCATTGAAATCAAGAAGATGATAAATTATAAATTGAACTTCAAACCTGTTTTTTTTGATAATATTCAAAATCAGCCTAAAAGCCCTTACTTGCTTTGATGGGTCTATATGGGTCCCATCAACCCAATCTAGATTCACTTACCGCAAAAAGGATATATGACCTAGTTTGGAAAACAACTAAACAAATATTACACATATTCAAAATTAAAATTTAATAAACAATAAATGTGGACATATAAATTATATTTACAAACCAAGGTCCAAAAAAATATGTACAAAATGTTTATTATATATATATATAATCAAATGTTGTTACTTCAAAGTGACTCCGATAGTTGGATAATATTTTACTGGATAAGAAGAATTATGGATCAAAAAGATATTTTCTAGATCATAATTTTAGCTCACAGATCTAATTTTTTTTAAAAAATCATGTATCAACTATATTCAATATCTTTCAACTTTTAAGAGATAAGACTTGCTTAAGGATCACACTATCTCAAAATTGATTCTTAGATAAAGAAAATAATCAATACACCCAAGCAACCATAAAAGAAAAAAAAAACAAAAATGTTTTTTATACGAAAACAATAAAGCCTCAACTTTTAATGGACAAAACTGATTCAAGGATCTTACCATCCCTGAGTTGATTCTTTTACAAGAAGACAATCAATATACACCTAATTAATCACATAAAAGAAAGCAAATCAATTTTTTTTTATTAAAATACTCTTACCATTTATTTTAAACAAGTGTGGAAAACCTTTATTTGATCACAAATTCCACTACAACCAAACATACACATCCATGCAAAAAACTTTATACTAAAATCAAATAATTATACCTCGGATAATTCTATTACAACCCATCCTCCTAATCCTATCATAGGGTACTAATTCTAACATTATCACATCTTGGAAAAATAAATCTTTGACTGTTGTATGATCTGGGTTGCCATATGATGGTGTTAACCTTAACACTTCAAATATTCACCATAATATAAAAAATTAATAATACAATGAAAATGATCTAAAATAAGCAAAAAAATTCTTTGGGTCTGAAAATGACTTTAGAAGTTGTTGGAGTCAACCAGAAGCTGCTGTAACTAGGACTTGGCAGTGGCAAATGATTTGCATACATTAGTGCTTGGACAAAAAATAAGGATGATGGCACGTGTACTTCACACGCTATCAATGAACCTGAAAAAAATAACTAGATCTTGTTTTTTGGGTTGATTTGGGGTTAAAATGGCTGGCGATTTTAGGTTTGAATGGTTGGAAATTTTGGCTTGTTATATGTTGAGAATGGATGAAAAAAGGTCGGAGTTGTGGGGGATGTTTGGTGGTTGATGTGACTAGATTCAAAGGTATTTGGGTAGGTTGGCGAGAGAGAATAGTGGCTACTGGATCACGTGATGGGAAAATTTTAAGGTTGATTGTTTGGTGATTTATGGTTGGCTGATGATTTATTTGGAGAAATGATGGTGGTTGGTTCACGATGGGTAAAGAAAGAAGGTTGTTTTGGTGATTATATAAATGAGAGATAGCTACTCGGTTCTAGCAAGGATTAAAAAGATTAGGGAGAGAAATATTTGATCGAAAAAGAAAGTCAAAATTTGGTAATAAAGGAGAAAGAGAGTTGTGACTTTTTTTGTTTAATTTTTTTCCACTTAAGGTTATTCTTCTAGTTAAAAAACCAATTCAATCTAATAGTTTAAGCTGTTAGGTGAAGTCTCAGGATATGATTTATATTATTCTCTAACATCCATCTCAAATGAAAGCCCTTTGGGTTTGAAACTTGTATAAGCCCACTTTACCTTATGCTTAATTTTTATCAAATAAATAGGGATGTTAAGATTCGAACTCGTGACCGCTTGGTCATGAAGGCTTTGATATCATGTCAAAAAACCATCTCAACGTAATAGCTTAAACTGTTAGGTGAGGTCTCAGGATATGATTTATATTATTCTCTAACAGTGTCAAAGAATCATCTCAACCCAATAGCTTAACCTGTTAGGTGAGGTTCTATGATATGATTTATATTATTCTCTAACACACCCCCTCAAGTGAAAGCCCTTTGGGCTTGAAACTTGCACGAGTTCATATTATCTTGTGCTTGATTTTTATCAAATAAATGAGGGTGGTGAGATTTGAACTCGTGATTGCTTGGTCATCAAGACTCTGATACCATATTAAAGAACCAATTCAACTTAATAGTTTAAACTGTTAGGTAAGGTCCCAGGATATGATTTATATTATTCTCTAACACTCCTCTCTCTCACAATTTTATTTTTTATTGGTTTGCTTCCTTTTCTTTTAGTGATTTTTTTCCTTCTTGCTTCCTTTTCTCTACTCTCGCCTTCTACTCTGTAAATTGTTTTCCTTTGAATATTTCGTCTATTAATCTTTTTATGTCTTTCTTGTTATCTCCTTATATTCCTCTATTTTATTTTCTTATCTTACAACTTCTTGGAGAGGGACCTAAACTTTCATGTTTATTTTAATCTCTATTTCCTTCTTTGCTTATTATTTCACTCAATAATCTTTTTTATTCATCTCAATTTTTTGGTTTTTGAAAATTCATCATTTAAAAATATGAATAAGATACGTGAAAAGGGTAAAAAAAATAAAAAATAGGAAATGGCTATAAATTGGTCAAAATGCATATATATATATATATATATATATATATATATATATAATATTAGAAAATTTTATATTTTTTTGAAAATATGTTGAGAACTAGGGTAAAAAATGGCCCATGACACCAATTGGGCAGCATTTGGGCCTAACGGCCTAATTAAAGAGAAAAAAAAATTAAATTGCTACATGACTTTGATTACAACAAGTACTAGACATTAAGAATTTTCTAGAGACGAAGCCAAAGATATCGAAAAAGACCTCGATCGAATGCTGTAATAAGTCTCAAACATCCCTAGAAGACAACTGGCATCGTGTATGACTAAATATATATTTTCTTATTTTCTGATTCAAACTGATTCTACACCAGATCTCTAATCCATTCCTTCATGAAAGCCTAACCGGGTCCAATAATGAAAGCTCAACTAAGAGTGTATTTGGTACTGGAGTAACTCTTATAATTGTGATTTAAAACAAATTATTTTATAAAAAATATTTTTAGTTGAGGTTGGTTTGAAAAAATAGGTGTTTGGTTAAAACTGTGGTTGAAATTGAAGTTGAAGAAAAAGTAGTTTAATGTGTTTGGTTAAGAGTGCTTTTGAAATTGAGATTATAAAATAATTTAAAAAAATATATATTAATATTGATGGTTTTTAATTTAAATATTGTGGATTTAACTATTGTTATTACATCATGAAATAAATCATACTTTATATAAAAAAAAAATTATTGTTCCATTAAACTATCTATAATTCCATTACGTACAAAATTCATCCGACAAGAACTACAAAATTAGGTAAAATATTATCAGGAATAAAAATTGAGATTATTGTACAAGTAAATTTAATTCACCTTAAACTATTTTTTTTTAAAAAATATTGTTGTTCACGTTCAGTGCGAGTGAAATCAATTAACTGCACTGATTTAAAAAAAAAATAAAACTGTTCAGTGAACAGTGGATGCATGCCTCCACTGTTCAGTGAACAGTGGAGGCATGCATCTTTACTTGTAACGCGCAGGAAGCAGCTCCTAGCTGCTTCCTTCTTTCTTGCGTTTTAAACGCAGTATTTCACGGGCCCCATGTACAGTAATAAATAATAAGTGTTTGTTAATTAATCAAACAGCTTGTAAAATTTGACCGCAGGAAACATGGACGCCACCACGTAGCCAAACGGGTTCTAACGAGAAAAGAAGAAAAGAAAAATTATAAAAAAAGAAAAAAGATGGTAGCCATATCAATCTTAATAACGCCGAAAACCCATCAATCCTTTTCATTTTCCCTAAGAGATGACAACTCTCCCTTTTTAATATTCATGGCATGCCAAATGACGTTTAAGCACACTAATGCCACCATAAACAATATCTAACTAAATTCTCATTATACAAGTTATTACTGTGATACCCATTTAGATTCTTCATTTTACAAGTTATTACTGTGATGCCCACCTAATTTCCATATCATTCTAGCGCCTATCTTATTTTGCAAGTCAACAATTCATCTTATATCCTAGCTTCGCATGCAGTCGTTAATAATAGAACACATACTTTCTATGATTACTTCTATGAGTAGATCTATGACCTTATAACCTGCAACACAAATACATGTGATCTAAGGTAAATAAATGCCTAAGGATCACCAAGTATAGAACATAAAAAAAAAAATATTACAACAGACCTCTATTTAATGAAAGCAATTTCAGGTTACAAATATTGAGGCTGTAAGAACAATAACATTTGCCTTTAAATCTTAGATGGAAATTCCAAACATCCTGAATGAAAATTGCAAGTTAATGCATGATTTTCAAGGTTTAAGGTCAATATTAACTAAAATATTTTTTATTATGTTAATTTGGTTAGTTTATTGAAATTACTGAAATTTTCTTTTTATAAATTTTTTCTGCAAGTGAAAATTTGAATAGGAGAGAGCTAATGATAATATTGCGAGGAAGGGTTGTAAGAATATCGCACGTGACATCCGCACGTTTCACTCGACGGTCACAGTCTGGTGCATGTGAAGAACTAACACTGACGTGTTCACGACTGTTAACATGCACACTGACGACTATATTTCGTTCATTTCACATGCGAAACAGATTGTAAGATTTTTTTTATTACCTCTATTTTTTTGTTTGTTATTTTTTTATAAATATATTTAACTGATAACATTTTTATCTTGCAGGCTACGATTCTTGGACGTGAGTCAAGCGCGAAGAAGCTTTGTGTTAAAATGTATGTGCGAAGTGATGATTGCCCAAAAAAGGGTGCAACAGTTCGTGGATAACTGAGCTTAACAATTTTTGGTAGGTTGGTTTTCAACAATTTTTTTTATTAAGTTATCTTTCAATTTGATGAATTTATTTTTTCTTTGTAGGATACATATAATAAACATTCAAAGAAGAGATACGAGGATGATCCTTCGACCAATTCAGATCTCTATCTGAATTTGTGATTGGAGGCAGGATTGTCTGGTGGGGCCGATAGAAATTTGGTGTATAAAATCTCTAACACTACAGTCGAGAACTTGTAGACAACCCGTAATGTTTCGATCGTTAGATGCTTGCAATTCGTTTCGAGCACTCAAACTCTCGAGTTCAAAGAGATGTTAGACCAATAAGTACAGGATTAGATGACTCATCTTAATGAAAAATATGAACGACTCACTGCAGATTATGAAGAACTCCGCTGAGTGGTAATAAAGATGAGATCACATATGAGTGGTCCATGTGCTTCTCCTAATTGGCCTGATGGTCCCAACAACGACTAACCTCCTTCTTATCCTCTAACGCCCCCTTTATTTTAGATTTATTATATTTGATTGTACATATGTTTAAATTTGTAATAAATATTTATTTTTTATATTATTTTAAATTTCTTTTTTTTATATTTGATTTATATTTGTTAATTTTTCTACTTCTGTTCAATATATTTTTTAAGAGAGTTGAAAACGAATTATTGCAAATATAACTGCTACTATTAACTCCCCGACATAATTATAGATTGTATTCTGTCAGTGATATGTTATATTTACCAATGGATATACTGACAGACAAATACAAACACCAACAAAATTGCATACAGTATTCTGTTGGTTATATGGCAAACTTCCCAAGGGAAATACTAACCGAATGAAGCAGGAATTTTTTTTACGCACTTTGTCCATCTATAAATCCATCAATAAATTTATTACCGACGAACTCACCAACAGACCAGAAATTACCGACAAGAGTTTTTTCGATGGAATGTTTCTATCCGTGAGCCCGTCGGTAAAATACTTACCGATGAACTGTGAGTGTAAATACCGATGGAAATTCCTGTCAATAAAATTGTTAAATCTGGTAGTGTTGAATGACGATCCTTTTTACATTTTTTTTCTAATCTTAATTGAATCTCTATTTATTTTGTTTTCTTCATTTGTATGATATTTCATCTTTTTTGTTCCCTTTTTTAATTTTTCCTTATCCTTTTGCTGTCTATTTTTTTTTTCCAATTTTTATGATTTTAAAAATATTGGAATTGGGATCAAAATGGGCTATAATATACCATAGTCCACCATATGACGAGAATACCTTAAAGAACTAGTAGGGAGCCATTGCCATACCATTAGCCAAAGAAAGACTAATTTTTGGAGGGAACTTGAAGCCAATTCGAATGAACTTCCACTTGGGTGTGAGCTACAATGATGAGAAGGAATTATGGTAAGTAGAATTGGTTAAGGTTATCACTTAATAAAAAGTCTTATAAGAGACCATCATTCAATTGATAAACTGATGTCAAATAAGAGAACAACATTCAATTAATAAAACAATGAATCAAAACAGAATTTCTTCTTCCTCTCTGTTTAATAGAATCCTTCTCTGCTTTTCTTCATCTCTCTCTATTCCTTTTTCTGTGTGAATCATACTATCCTAACACCACCATTCCCCAACTTGCCATGAATAATCTTCCCTTAAAAAAGAGAAGGCTTTTAAAATATATAGCACGCCAAGGCGGAGAGATTTTGTGACCTGGAAAATTATTCATTATGCAACATGATGAAAACAAAAGATAATATATCTAATACTTTTTTTAAAAGAAATTCTTTCGCATAGTATTTATTTACAGCATATATATATATATATATATATATATATTATCAATTAATTTCTTACCAATTGGAGCATATTCCAACTTTTTCTAAGGTCATTAAAACTACCCAGATTAAAAAATCTCTATAATACTGCTCACCACGTATTTTGTGAAGGCAATTTGAAGTTCATTTGAATTGCCAACCACGTACAATACTCCTTCCCTAATGTGCACCAAAGTTTCTCACACGTATCTTTTCTTTTCTTTTTTTAATCTCAAACTAGAAAAACAAATGTGAAGCATCCTTTCTATAAAATGCCTTCCTAGCGACCAGCTTTCCTCATCAATAATCAGTAATTTCGTACATCTTTCTTCGTGCTTTGCATTGCAATGGCTCTAACCCGTTTTTTCTTCGCACCCTCTATCCTTCTTTTGTCATCCTTGGTCATTACTTCTGCTAATGATTATAGCTATGACTCGAAGACAGACACTGTTAAACCTGGCTATCACCCAAAATCAGACGCAAATTATGATAACATCCCGAAACCAGACCTCCCCAAGCCCACATTAACCATACCAAAATTAGACAACGAAAAATCAAATTATGGGTATGATTCAATCCCAGAAGCTCCACTCCCCATTGGGATTGAAGGTCTTGTTCTTTGCAAATCAGGCTCTAATTATATTCCTATTAAAGGTAATCTCTCTACACCCAATATATTTTTATGCTCTGTTACATTACAGCTTTTATATTTGAAGTTACTTGATTCTGACTGTGTGCATGGAGAGTTCTCATTTATTTAAAATAATATTGTATCTAAATTTCCTGAACTGAGCATTAGCATCACTCTGGTGACAAGAAATCATCTTTTTTTTCTTACAAAAAGTGAGGCAAAGGTTTTCCACCTTAAATTGTCTTTTTATCATGTGCAGGAGCTTTGGTAAGGATAGCATGTATGGCTGTGGACCAGAACGGATACGAGACAACACCTTTCTCATGCTTGACTGGCGCAACTGATGCAAACGGTTACTATTACAAAACATTGCCTGCTTTTGGACTTGGTGATTTGAAAGACACAGAATGCAAGGCCTACCTTGAAAGCTCTCCATTGGAGACCTGCAAAATCCCAACAGATGTCAACAATGGCATGAGCGGTGCCCTTCTTTCTTCTTACCACATCCGCAGTAGCAAAAACATTAAGTTGTATTCTATGAGAACTTTCTTCTACACCTCCGAAACAACACCAACTCCTGCCAGCGGTTATTAAATTTCTTCTTGGTTTACCTTATCTTTTATTTTTCAAACTTTTGGGATGGGAATTTGATTGCATTCTTATTGTTTATTTAGTTTAATTTATTTTGATTGTCTTGATTTATTGTTCAATATATTTGGATTTTAAGATTGTAATAAACTTGGTTCTTTATACATCAAGAAGTTAAAGAACTTGCTCTTTTTTATTTCTTTCTAGATAAGCAGCTTTGCAATAATTTTAATTTGAGTTCAGTTGCACCAGTAAATGGACTTTTGTGAAAAAAGGTTTGCGGAAAGCCTGAACTTACACTGAACGCCTCGTTATTATAGCTTTGTAAGTGGACCTTTTCTTCTCTAAGAATAAAAAGGTTTAAGAATTTTATTAAAGAAGTTAAAAGTGCATGTTAATTGTTGCTACCCAATTTTTGACCCATGTTTTAATAATTTTTCAAAAATAAAAAATAAAAATAAAAATAAAAAAAGAATTTACATGTCGCAATAACATAGAGCATCAGGGCTAATATTAATGAATCAATATGTCAAGAAGATAATTATTGAATCATATATAATTATTGCAAAATAAAGTACCATAGATAAATGATTTGATTTGTGCTGGTTATGGAAAATAATCAATACAATATAAAATATCATATAGATAGGATTTGTTGGTACTAGTTATATAAGATAATCTCTGCAATAATTATTGCAATATTTCCTTAAATAACACATGTAGAGATTTATATATAAATGAACCCTCAATCATAGAGATAGGAGGGGAGAAAAAAATATTCAGAAGGGGCAATTTTTCAGAAAAAGGAGCTAAACAAAAAAACCGTAAAGAAAAAAAAAACCCTAAACCCGTTTTCTCTTTTGGAGCTCTTCCTTCCCCTCTTAGCCAACCAGAGTTCCCCTGATACTCTTTTTGCCCTGCCACCAGCCAAACAAACCAAGAGCTAACCTCCAAACCACAGTAGCTGCACACTCTCCCCTCCATCTCCCCGATTGCAACTCCCTTTCACTGCCTTCATACACTGTCCCCTCT
>Ga0325410_1008839_pt1 | contig 10861 bp, 8 predicted proteins | sample PopdelMetagenome_16_FD_206182 | JGI IMG/M metagenome (GOLD analysis project Ga0325410, IMG submission 206182) | Populus deltoides microbial communities from Bellville, Georgia, United States - Xylem-PdIQD-R3 | ecosystem: Host-associated > Plants > Phyllosphere > Stem > Wood/Secondary xylem...
TGTCCTTGTTTTCACACTCATCAACAACATATGCAAGGGGGAAAATATTATTACCTTTCAAACCAACTGTTGACAACAATACTTCTCCATTAAGGCTCTTGAGATGATTTCATCCATCCTAAGAAAAGGTATACATCCATTAACAAATCATTACTTCATCGTCTTCAAACATACATATATTCTTTGAAACTTTTTTGGTGAATGTAATTTAGAGTTTTAATTAATATCAAGTCCTATTAACACATCAAAACTTGGGATGTATTGTTTTCAGACTCTCTATGACTTCTTTTCATAAAAAAAAATAAAATTGTAGCCTTAGTCTTAGATCTTCGTAGTTGTATTGGGTATAGTTTAATCCCAAACTTTTCATTCAAAGTTTTATCGAGGGCATCATTGGAAATGATTAAGTCAACATTAATTATTAGAAGCAACTTCTTTGTTACCTGATTAAAATTAACTATTTTTATATTTTCAAAACTAACACAACTATGTAGGTCTCGTAAAGACCTCATCATAAAATCTTACTACCAAGAACCAAATAAGTATATATCTTCCACTCACAATCGTCATCCATATATATAGCTCTAACCTTTTTTTATTAATATATTTTTTTCAAATGATATCTATGTTTTATTTCATATTCTTTCATAATATCTATGAAGTAAGTGACATTAATAAAAATATGATATTTTGCAAACTTCAACACCCATCTTAAATGTCTTACTCCTAAAGCCAATTGTAAGATCAATAATTATTTTTTTCCTGCTTCTATTCATTCTCGTCGTTTTCATTCTTATTACCTTCATCATTATTGTCAAAGTTTTCACTAACTTCAACATCAATATCATCCACATCAATTTTTAACTTTCATTCATTCTCCAACTTTGATGCACCCCAAAATAAGTTTTTCCTTGTAAGCTATCAATCCACTTATCTCTCATTTGAAGAAATATAATCCTTATCATCTTTATTAGTTTCATTATCCTTGTAATCTTTTTCACATTTAGTACAACCCTTTTCACTAAATCCAACCCAATCACTTCTCATATTAGTATCTAAACTACCCACATCAACACTCATTTCAACATCTAATTAAGAATCAACGCTATAACTTTTGACATTAACATACCTTTTAATACTAACACCAACTTCAACACCATAATTTACCCTCTTTTACACCATTATCATCTTTATCTAAACTCAAACCCTGTTCTCCAATAAACAATAGTACTTTATTTCTACCATTAATATTGTAACACCCCACCCTCACCTCACTAGCAAGATATTGTACACTTTGAACCACGGGCCTCACGGATTTGTCCTTGGCAGCCACGCATGGCTTTAAAACACGTCTTCCAAAGTAGCGCAGCGGTGCACACCTATCAGATATTGTCCCCTCTGAGCCTCCCAGTCCATCCATTCCCAGGGCTTTAACCCAGGTCCCCCTCAAGGTTTTATTACGCATCTTCTAAAGTAGCGCAACGGCCCACACTTGTCATATACTATCCTCTTTGGGCCTCCCAGTCCACTCATTCCCAGGGCTTTAACCCAGGTCCCCCTCAGGGTTTTATTACGCGTCTTATTAGTCAAGATGAGCATACTCATATAAAACCCTCTCCCAGGTCCTCACCCACCAATATAGGATATTACAATCCACTCCCTTTAAGGAGCCCAATAACCCCGTCAGCACTATCGGACATCTAGTGAGCTGGGCTCTGATACTAAATGTAACACCCCACCCTACTAGCAAGATATTGTCCGCTTTGGCCCACGGGCCTTACGGATTTGTTCTTGGCAGTTACGCATGGCTCCAATACGTGTTTTTCAGAGTAGCGCAGCGGCCCACACCTGTCAGATACTGTCCCCTTTGGGCCTCCCAGCCCACCCATTCGTAGGGCTTTAACCCATGTCTCCCTCAGGGTTTTATTACGCGTCTTACTAGTCAAGGTGAGCATGGTCATATAAGACATCTCCCAAGTCCTCATCCACCGATATAGGATATTACAAATATCATCATCATAGGCAGATAAATATTTTGTTCCAAGACACTTGCCATCATTAGACTTGCCTGAATAACACTTTAGCATTTTGATTGTTAAATGAGCAACTTTAAGCCCCATTTGTTTGCTGAAAAGTAGTTTTCTTTTGGAAAGTAAATTCCGGGAAAGTAAATTTCAGGAAAGTGAATTATTTTCCGATGTTTGGTAGTGTAATGGAAAATAAGTTGGAAAACACTTTCCAATGTTTGGTTATGTCATGGAAAATAAGCTGGAAAATAACTTATTAATGTTTTATTTTCTCAAGTTTATTAAAATAATGAGCAACAAATCTTACAAATCAAAAAGTTGAATGAGAATAAAATTGAAAAAAAAATTAATTTCATAAATTATCTCAAATAAAATAAATAATAGAAAAATAATAGAAATCAAATCTAAAAAATAAAAAAATAAAAGAAAGATGAAGAAATTAAAATAATAATAATTAACATTTCATAAATTATTTCAAATAAAATAAGTAACGATCAAAAGAAAAATGACCAAATTTGATAGATAAAAAATTTTAATAAAAAAATTATAAGGGAAAAGCAAATAATAATTATAAAAATGAGGACCATAGTTAATATAAAAATTAAATTTTAAGAGATGAAATTGAAAAATAAATATTCAAAACAAAATATATATAGCAATCAAAAGTTTGAGGACCAAATTTGATATAATCAGCAAATAATATGATATTTCTAAATTTTTCACAACTTCTAGAAAGTATTTTACGCCCAAATTTTCCAGGAAAACACTTTTCTGGAAACTAAGCCAAATTTTCCTTTGACTGGAAAGTATTTTCCGTTGACCAACTTTTCTAGTGGCAAATAAACACAGAAAAGTTTGGAAAGTGGTTTCCCGAAAACCACTTTCCGAGAAACAAACATAGCCTAAGATTAACATCAACATATATGTGAATTTCTTTCTTTTCTTCTTGTTCATACATATTAAAATTTAAATTGTCTAGTCATCATCAATTATTTTATTACCCTTGTCATTCCTTATACTAAATCAATACAAGTTTATGTTGTCTACTTGTTTGCATGAGAACAATATATCTATTTAAAATTTATAGTTACAGTAGCAATATCTTAGGATAATTGAAGCAATTCCATGATGAGCAATAATGCATGGCCTTTTTTTTTTATCATACCATGGTGATTCAGAACTAACATTACAGTAACAAGGGCCGTGAAATGGTTGAGAATTGGCTGAATTGCTTTGTGGACATATTTTCACAAAAATCTTTGATTTTTTATATTTTTATTTTAAAACAAAAATATAAGAAAAGTGATAAAAATAAACAAGGGTCAAAATCAAGTTTTCATAAAAACTTGTGGGAAGTTTGTAAAATGATTGAGAATTGATCTAATTACGTTGAATTTATATTTTTTTTGTTTTTTTGGATTTAAAAAAATATTTTAGAAATCAGCATAAAAAAATAGATTACGACGGGCTCAGTAAATCTCCTAACAGAGAATAAAAGGGAAAGGAGAAAACTAAAATTAAACTCAATTCGTATTTCTTCTAATTTTCACCTCGGAGAACAAACAATACATGGCAAAGCCAAAAACAAAAGGATTATTTAAAACAGAAAAGGAAAAATATTCCTTTTCTTCAATGATAAATTTTGCTTGCTTGCACCAGGAACTGGCATGCTCCTACTGTCCAACGAGTTCATATACAAGAGCTCTTTCGTAACCCACAAAGATAAAGAAAATTAAGTAACCCTAACAAATGACAGAAAAATAACAAAGCGATCTGCTCGTCTTATCCCGCTACACTACTAAGTGTCAAAAAACCCCCGAGTTATTGCTCTATACTAAGGTCGCCCCATCTGACGTTGTATCTGGCAGCTAGATAGTGAGCCCCAACAGGGCCTCGACTACCATAAGGATAATACTCTGGGATAACGTTTTTCTCTTCAAGCTCCTTGAGAACGGGAGTGAAGAGTGCCCAGGCTGCATCCAGTTCATCACTCCTGATAAACAATCTCCTTTCCCCTTCAATTGCATCCAGCAGAAGCCTCTCATATGCATCTGGAATCTCCTTTGAATATCTACAAATGGCATACCAAGTTAATTTGCAATCAAGATATTGTTGGATGGACCTTGCTGCATATAAAGAAGGCTTTTCATGTATAACATTCAAGTGATCTTAAACATTACCTTGCTGCATAGAGAAGATTTAGATTGCTACGGTCCAATCTCATTCCCAATCCAGGGACCTTGTTATTGATCTTCAAATCAATAGCTTCATCTGGCTGCACTCGAATAACAAGCTCATTTGTAGCCAGATCAAGATCATTCCCAAAATCCTGATTGTATAAGTTGCCAGGCACATGCCGGAACTGCACCCTTATCTCGGCCCTGGGAAAAACAAGAAAATTACACGTATTATAAACATATTACTCGGTCATAAGAGAAAAGGTTAGTTTCTTGAAGCAAACACCTGGTACATTTTGCCATCAATGTAGTAATGCTCACCTCTTCTTATGTAATGCTTTGCCAGCTTTCATTAGAAAAGGCACTCCATCCCATCTTGCATTATCTATGAAGAGAGCAGCTGCAGCAAATGTTGGAGTTAAGCTGCCTTTTGGCACAGTGCTGTCATCAATGTATGCTGGGTAAGTAACTCCCCCTTTTGTGTGGCTCTTGTACTGCCCAACAACAACATCTTCAAGTTGTAAAGGCCTCATTGATCGTAAAACTTTGACCTGCAATCCAACAAGATATGATATTTAAACTAGGGAAAAAGATTATGCTAAAATGGCTCACTTTCAAGCAAGTAACAATAACCTTCTCGTTTCTGATGTCCTCTGCATCCAAACTGACAGGTGTTTCCATCGCAAAGAGGGCTAGTATTTGAAGCAGATGGTTCTGCATTATGTCTCTTATTATTCCGTAATTGTCAAAATACCTAGTCGCAACCAATTCAAAAGTTTTAACTGTAAGCTCTTAAATAGAATGCAGAATTGCAAAGTATGCTCTCATTTTATAATGCAAAGTACCCTCCACGTCCTTCAGTGCCAAAATCTTCAGAGAATATCAGCTGTACATTTCTGATATACCGCCTTGACCATAAGGGTTCAAAAATGAGATTAGAGAAGCGAAGAACAGACAGGTTTTCCACAAGTTCCTTTCCCAGATAGTGGTCTATCCTGAAAAAAAAGGGAATATCCATCTGATCAGATTGTGCTCCAAATCCCTTCTTAAAAACTGATTGAGTTTAGAAATCTTCTACCTGAATATCTGATCTTCTTCTAAGTATTGCTTGAGGGCTTTTGTCAAAGCAGCTGAGGAATCCGAATCTCGGCCAAAGGGTTTCTCAACAATGACCCTGGTCCAGCCAATACCAGATGAAGCTGATGAGCTTGTACATTTCACCGCATCTATAAATATATTTGGAGGAATTGACAGATAAAAGAGGCGATTAGAAACTCTCCCACCCTGCACATGCAACTTTCATTATCAAGCAGAATCTGATTATATAAATGCTCATGTTGTAGTACTATTTATAGAAAATTTGTAAAGAGCCCCATTGTATCTTAACCTTAAGAAAAAAAAAAAAAAAAGACATTCTACAATATTCTAAACAACAGATAAAATACTAATTGCGTCTCAGTTGCAGCATAATTCACCAGACATAAAACCAAAATAGTAAAGAACAATGAGAATTATAGTTTAAAGGCGAAATCATGAAAATGATAATGAAGGATGGTGATAAAATTTTAAAGGTGCATCCAGCAATATAAAATGCCACCACTTTGCAAGCTCAATCGCCATGCCCATGGTCACAATGACCAGTTGTGAAAATTATATGACCAAATACCTCTTTCATTAACTGCAATGCTGCTTTTCATTCCTAAATGCACCTACCGAACAATTATACCCATAATTACATCGAAACTCTTTCAATCAGCTTGGAAATGGTAAGTGGTAACACCAATATAGAGGTGCAATAATATTCTATATGATAAAGCATTGTAAGTTTCCAATACAATTAAAGGATGTGCATCAATAAAGAGGTGCAAAAGCTAAGGTGCATAAAATCTAGGCATTGAAGAAAATATCTGAACTCTAAAACTTCCCTAACACCCAATCAGCCAATTTTTTGCACCTTACTAGGAATGGCTACAGAACAATAATGCACAGTTTCCAATTGACTCCATGAGTCAAAAGTGATATACTTATCAGGAAGCCCTCCAATCCACATAACCACAGATGGAAAAGAGAATTTTCCTAAACGTTCAATTTACATGCCAATCACCAATAAGTCATCTACTACTAAAAGAGATAATCCATTTGCTGACCTAGACCCCCATTACCTCATGTTCTTTCAACTTCTTGTCTAACTCAGCAAAGTTTTCTTGTGAATCATATTGACCAGAATGGTAGAAACATCTCTTAAGAAACTGGTCCATCTTTTCATCACAGTTCTCCCTGAAAATTCAGAAGCAGAAGTACATATCATGTCCCAACCTCCAAATAAATCATGGATATTTATAACATGTAAACTTCACGTCAAGGCCAAAAAAATGATCCAAAGTCACCTTTTATCAATCCTGCAAGTAAGTGTCTTGCTAACCATGTTTCTAAGTTCAGCATCAGTCATCTTGCTCCGAGCATAGCCAAAGATTGTAAAATGCTGCCACCAAATAACTTCACAACTTAATATATTATCATAAGCTCAAAAAGAAAACTTTATAAACAATCGAAAATTGAAATCAAACTTTCAAGTGTAGACAGACGATAGAAAAAATCAAATTTGAACCTTCGGGAGACAACCCTCGTAATAAAGGGCAAAAAGTGCAGGAAATATCTTTTTCTTCGCAAGGTCCCCAGATGCACCAACCACAGTGATACTGACAGTTGACTCATCTTTATTCACATAAAAACTAGCTGCTTCCTTGAATTCCTGAGTTGATGGCACTGAAGCCAACAACCCACCTTTCAATTTCTTAAAAGGAGTCTCATTTTCAACCGGGGTCGCTGGAGTGGCCACTGCACCTGCAATCAGTTACCATTCAAATAAGAACAAACAAGAGAGCATAGATATTCATTATTCACAAAGAGAGGGATCAAGTAATATCTCAAAAAATGACGAGCGAAAATATCAAAAGCAGAAAAATTCTCTGGTTTCTATACTGTTTTTAAGTTTTATATATATATATATATATATATATATAAACCCTGATCACAACCGAAGCCATATAGATTAAAGGGCATCCTTGGATTTTATAGCAATAAAACAAAAGGCAAATCAAGCATTCGGCAATCAAAAAGACACACAACGGTACAAGTAGGCAATTTAACCAAACATATCAAAAAATATACAAATAAATCTGCTAAACAATTCATACGACTAAAAAAACAACGGTTTTTAGAAAAAAAAAACAAAAGGAAAAGGAAGAAGATGAGAACAATAAAACTAAAAGGACTAACCATCTTGCATGAGAACCACATTTAAATGATAATTTCTTCGAGAATGAAAAGAAACCTTAGCTGGTAAAACCCTTTTCGCAATATAAGAAGAGAAGTTTAATCGTTGATGATTCTGCCCATGGATTGATGGTGATGAAGAAGAAGAAGGTAATAGAGAGTATGAATGTGAACGACATGTCGTCGAATAAAGTGCAGCCATTCTTCTTTTGTTTATCTTCGTAGATTGATAACAATCTCTGCTTTCTCTTTTAAAAGTGTGTGTGTGTGTGTGTTGGGAGAATCAAAGAGATGGGTTTTGAGGGAGTTGGCAATGGTGGTGACCGAGGCCTCAGAATAACCTCGGAAACGTCGAGGGGTGAGCGCAATCGCAAGGCCCTTGAGATCTCCGAAAGGCTGCTCTTTTGTCTTTGCACGCAGCACCTGTATTTTATTTTCTTTTTTAAGAGAGAGAAGGAGAATAAATTAATTAATTACTTCTATTACTCCTTTAGAGAGACAAATAGAAGACAGATGGCATGAAAAAATTATTTTTTAATTTGATTCCTCTCTAATTAAACCGGAGGTTTTTCCATTATTGTAAAACCTCGGCTGATTCAGCGGGTAAATTCAGGATTCAAGAGAGATTTAACAATTTATTTTTAATATTATCGATTTCAAACTAAAGAGAAAAGTAGAGAATTAATTTGGATCATTTAACAATTCGTGGTTTATTTAATATATAGTAAATTTGCATAAAATTAGTTTTATGTAATTTTTTATTCTTCAATATGCTATATGGGTGTAATATTCTGTAATGATACTGTTCAATTTTATTTAAATTTAATTAACGATACGATATCATTTTATATGGAAAAAAACCTAAAAACTCAGGAAAAAAATAATAAAGCCAACATTATACATGACTGTCAAATACCAACGAACTCATCTAGTCTGGTGTGCGGTCATAATTGGGCTTCTCGGGTGGTCAAAATCATGTGAATAAACTTATCATTAACCAAGGGTTGTTTTTATTTTTATATTTTAAAAGTATTTTTAAAAAATTATTTTTTTATTTTAAATAAATATTTTTTGGTGTTTTTATATCATTTTAATGTAAAAAATAATTTTTAAAAATAAAAAAATATTATTTTAATATATTCTCAAGTAAAAAATACTTTAAAAACAATCACAATTATATTTTTAAAAACTAAAAACAAAATTTAACAAGATAGAATGATTTTAACATGCTGTGAGAATACTTAGTTGTTTTTTACTAGTTATTTTATAGATTTATTTAAAAAAAGAAAATATATATAATTTAAATAAAGATATTTTTTATATAAATTTTATATTTTTTTTCTTTGTATTCGATTTTTTTTTTAATATAGGCTCGAAAAATAATTAGACAATAAAATTTTCCAACAGGACCCTCGAAAGGCAACTACGAAGAAGATGGGAATTTCTCAAAAAAATAATGATGATGCGAATCCTGCTCAGACGTCAATTGCGTTCCAAGCTTCAGCACCTCAACCGTAGCTTTTCATGCGCCTATCTCCAGCAACCATTGATTCTTGTTAAAAAAAAATATATTCTTAATTACGAGATCATTCGATTTAAAAATAAATTAAGAAAATATGTTTATTAATTATAAAACTTATAAAATAGAAAAACAAGGGACTTGTGTAGCTTAAATTGAAAACAAAATGACAATAAAATATTGATTGACTCAAACAATGCCCTTGTTTTTATAATGAATGATTTGAAAAACAACTATTTTGATTTTTTAAAAAAATTTTGTGAACAAGTTGACAATTTGAAAATATGCGTTTCAAAAAAAATAATCCATTTAAACTATCAAATGCGTTTTCTTTAGAGGACGTTTGGTTTTTTATTCTTATAAAAATAGAATCTGTTTCTTATTAATTATTTATAATATTTAAAAAAAAAACTTCTTAACAAGGTGCATGAAGGAAAATATTTTCAGAAAAAATATTTAATTAAAAAATATAAAAATACATTACAAGTTAAAATATAAAACTAATAATAAGACTCATTTAAATATGGTGGTGAAATAGTGATATTATGGTATATACATGATAAATAGAGGAGTGATGATGGTGATATGGTAGTTGTTATAATGATACAAAATTAATAATGATTGTTATTTTTATTAGTAAACAGTAAAGATAAAGGGGACAACAATAAAATGGTGGAGAAAAAAATTTAAATATATTTTCAAAAGTCATCGAGCTGGTAGTAGGATGGAGTTGATAATAATAATAATGATGATATTAAAATAGAAAATGATAATGAAGTGAAGTTGAAATTAAAATTGATGATTGCAATAATTATGACGGAGTTGTATGTTAAAGTTGATCAAAGAATTATAAAGAACAAGTTAAATTTGATCATAGACTATACTTGAATATGAGTGGTGAAATGAAAGTATAAAAAAATTACTTGATACAAAATTCTTAAAATAAAAAATAAAATAAAACGAGCGAATAATTATGGGAAGTTATTTTGAAAATTTATATTTAGAAAATGATGCAAGACAAGAAATAATCAATAAAAATCAACAATAACTACTCTACAATTAAACCAAGTTTACCATATCTTCAAAACTTGTTTATCTTGTAATCTAATAGATCTAGTGGGCCTATAATCTAGCAAGCTTGTAATTTTTATAACTAAAAAATCAAGAAACATGTTCTCCTATTAAGAATCTCATTCAAATCAAGAATAACTCAAAAACTAATTCAAATTTGACTTTTTTAAATTTCTCTTAATTGATGTAAACATAAAAAAACTTGAAAAAAAATAATCATGGTAGTATCATGACAATAGTGGTGATCATTATTATGATATTAAGTTGATATTAATGGTGGAGTGTTGATACGAAGACAATAATATCTGTAATATAATATCATGTAAATAAAAAAAACTCAATTATAAAATATAAAAAAGTAATTTTATATTGTTTTTAAAAAAGTTTTCTTTTTAATATTTTCCACATAAAAAATAAATGCAACACTTCAACTAAACATGCTTAAAACAGGAAAACATGATAATATTAAACAACACCTTCGTTTTCTATCTTCTAGAATTTTTGTTTTTTTTTTTAAAAGAAGACTGAAATTTTTTCCACAAATAAACTCAAACTAGCTTCTAAGACCAACTCGTAAATGGGCCGAATGGCCCGATGCCCCCACCGCAATCAAAAGAGCACAAGGGCCTAACAATCTTGCCTGTCCCAGCATGCCTTAAGAGAATATTATTATTTTTTAACTAACAACCTGTCCACTTTTAATTGGCTAAAGCAAAGAATATTATTATTGAGTAAATTACAGAGCCATACCGCGAGTTGCATGCAATTTCACTTTAAAACCTATCCTTCGA
>Ga0325410_1008840_pt1 | contig 10860 bp, 10 predicted proteins | sample PopdelMetagenome_16_FD_206182 | JGI IMG/M metagenome (GOLD analysis project Ga0325410, IMG submission 206182) | Populus deltoides microbial communities from Bellville, Georgia, United States - Xylem-PdIQD-R3 | ecosystem: Host-associated > Plants > Phyllosphere > Stem > Wood/Secondary xylem...
TGAATTTGAAGTCATCCATTGCTTGTGAAAACAAGACTAATCTAGGTGGATTTCAAGTTCAGAACGTGATCTTTCTAATTATCCAACCATGATTGCATTGTACTTTTGTGCAAAAGGTTATAGCCATTTTAAATTTGATTTGTTTATGTTTCAATTAAAGTTAGAAAATGTGTGCTAGTTAAATTTGTCTAGTTACATTGTCAAAGTCTAATTTTTGGGCTTGACTTCTGTCATGTTGAATTTTCCTAACTATGGAGGGATGTTCCAATTATAAATATAGTATCAGAATATGTAATAAAGGACTTTTGGTAAAGATTTGAAACTTAATTAAGAGAATTAAGAGTTGTTCTTCCAAATTGATTTTGTGAAGAATCCTACCTGACTTATCACTCTTCAATCACAAAGAGTGTGGTGTCGAAATCCTAGATTGATCTTTGTGGCATCCAGATCGACTAATCAAAGTATCTTCCTAGTCAAAGTATCTTTCTAGTCTATCCTCCATCTTATTTACCTGAAAATCACTATAACCCAGCCTAAACATCAAAAGAAAGACAACCAACCAGATCCATCCTTCATCCATTTTCGTCAGATTCATTTGTTGCCGATATTCGAATCATTCATGGCACATCACTTTTCCTTTTGTTTTTAGGATTAATGGGTTGCATGGAAGGCTATAAATAAGCCTTGAATTAGTTCTCTAATATTTTACTTCCTTATTTTAAATATTAAGGGCTTTATTTTATTTTGTTAGCTATAGTCCAAGGCTTGTTTGGGCTTAATTAATACTTTGCTTTCAGCTAGAATCTAAGGCTTGAGTGGACCTATTATAAATCCACATAACGGGTCCATTAGTGTTAATTTTTCAAGAACTATTTAAACTCATGTAACCAAAATTTCGGCAGTCTTTGATGAATATTACTTTTGAATTTTTTCAGTTTAATGTGCTGCAGTATAGTTTCCAAGTGTGGAAAGGATTTATTAATGTTTGAGCATCCTTTTTTTACATGAATTCTTTATTCATCCTCGCTATACAAGAAAAGAAGGGCTAGAGGTATTTAAGAACATGTTGGTGGTTTCTAGGATCATTGGGTAGATAAAGAGTTAGGACTTATGGGCTTTAACTTTATTTTTGTTAGCTACAACTGATGCGAACCTCGTGATCTGGTCACGCAACCCACACTCAAAGACACCAATTCCCAGAAAGCCAAGTAAATCAAGTTTGATAGGAGTCACACAAAGATAACTTGTACCTATGCACCAGCATTATTGGAAACGAAAACCTCCAGCCAACGAATATTGATTCATAAACGAGAAGTATAAGGATGATGCCATGAGGACAGTTGTTCTTTGAATATTGATTCATTGGGTGGGGGTTTCCATTTCCAATAGTGTTGGTGCCTAGGTAGAAGTTATCTTTGTCTCACACTCCTGTCAAACCTGATTTACTTGGCTTTCCAGGAATTGGTGTCTTTGCGTGTGGGTTACGTGACCATGTGATCACGAGGTTCGCATCATTTGGTATCAGAGCTTGGCTCCATTAATTAGGTTATATCCTTCTAAAATTTTTGTTTCTTGTTGATTCCGTAAAAACTCCTTAGTATCCAATTGCTTCTTCTCCTTGAATATGCTGCATATAAAAAAAAATTGTTATTTCATTATGTTATTATTCAAAATATATCAGTAGCAGTATATCTTTAACATATAAAACATATTTGGGTGTTGTTTCATCATTTTGTTCATATTTCATTTCTGTTTTTATTCGTGTCTTCAGTTTCGTTCATATTTCGGATAGATTCGCTTGCTACTCGCGAGACTATCATCATAGTTTTGTTTTTTTTTTCTGGTTTTTATTGATTCTTAAGTCATAAATACATTTGGATTGCGCTGCTAAGTTGGTTCTATTTGGTGTTGGTTTCAGTTCTATAAGAACCGCAAGAAGGTAAGACGACAGGTGTGAGCGTGTGAGGATATTAAGAGTGTTTGAGCGAAACTCGAGCGACGTGAGGATATTTCTTTTTACCACCAACTAATTTTCGTAGGTACTATCATGTCAGATCAAAACAACACACCACCCTATCCTAAAGGAGAACTTAAGTTCCAAAATGCAAGCCATGACGCAGATGATGGAGAGGATGAATTTTGTGATGGGGAACGTGTGTGATAGACTTGATAGGGTGGAGAAACGTGGTAATGAGGATGAACCGAAAGCAAACAGTGGCAATAGGGCCAAAAGATGTGAATCTCGTGATCATGTATTCACGCAACCCACATACAAAGACATTAATTCCCGGAAATCCAAGTAAATAATCAGGTTTGATAGGAGTGTGACACAAAGATAACTTGTACCTAGGCACCACCACTATTGGAAACGAAAACCCCCACCCAATGAATATTGATTCGCGAACGAGAAGTATAAGGATGACGCCACGAAGACAGTTGTTCTTCGATAAGTTGTTTTTTAGTTCTTTAGAGAACCATGGAAGGGAGATTATCTCACCAAAACACACACACAAACAAAGTGCGGCAAATAAGAAGTTTTATTAATATCAATTGTCTAACTTACATGTCTGGTTATGCCTTTATTTATACTAACTCTAGATTTAAATAAACCCTAATGGACTCCCAATAGGTGGACTTATATGATTCCCACTTACAATTTAACCAAATAAGTAATAATAACCCAAAGACTATGAAGAAAATAATACTAATAATACAAATCAGAAAATTACCATCCTAAATTTGCTAGAATCAGATTTGTCACCATTAAGAAGTCCCAAATAGACTAGGAAATATGATCTGAAGGTAGAATTTATTCTAAAGTCTTCTTTCCTTTTTATAGCTAGGATGAATAAGGAATTCTTATATAAAAAGGATTCTGAAACATTTATGAATCTTTGCCACACATGGAAACTATGTTGCAGCCCATTGAAGATCTTTGGAGAATTAGGATATTCCTAAAATAAGCTGCCACATCCTTTTATGAAAAGAATCCTAGCCAAATAGAAAGTTCACAAGTCACAAGAAAGTAAATAATAAAATTCGTACAGCCATTGTTGACCCATATTGCGATGCCTTCTCGAACTTAGATTGATCTGAAATTTGAACCCAAAGTAGGAAAACATGTCAGGAGACTCCATGAAAAATTTTAGCCCGATCCAACGTTTAGATTAAAAACTATGACTATTGCCGTAAAACTGGATAGTAGCACATTTTACATCAAAATCCGAATTTGACCTTGCCTGGATCGTATCATTTATGAATACTTGCCACACATGGAAACTATGTTGTAGCCCATTAAAGATCTTTGGAGAATTAGGATATTCTTAAAATAAGCTGCCACATCCTTTTAGGAAAAGAATCATAGCCAAATAAGAAGTCCACAAGTCAAAAGGAAGTAAATAACAAAATTCATACAACCTTTTTTGACCCGTATTGCGATGCCTTCCCGAACTCTGATTGATCTGAAATTGTAACCTAAGGTAGAAAAACATGTTAGGATTCTCCATGTAAAAGGTCAGCTCAATCCAACGATCGAATTGAGAATTATGACTATTGCCGTAAAACTGGATAAATGCACTTTTTACATCAAAATCCAAATTTGACCTTACCTGGATCGTATCATTCCCTCTCTCTTCAAGATGATTCGTCCTCGAATCACCAACAAGTTGAATGGACAATTCCTTAGCCTCTTTTTGAAGCCTTTGGAGTTCTTTTCGTGCCAACAATCGTCACCAACAACTTTGGATGAAAGTAGCAGCCATTCTGTTTTGTATATCATCATTGCAGCCTTTTTTCTCCTCTCTTTCTAAAGCTTGTTGGGCATTGATTGCTGCCGCGAACACATCAAGTTCTTGCTTCATCTCCCAAAAATACGGGATAGACTCTTAGATTCTTTTTTTAGATCACTAATCTCTTTATTTCTTTCCCTTTGATACCACCTCTCCTTTTGAATCTGCCTTTTCTTTTGCAATAGCACCTCATCCAAATACATGAAATCCCTTTGGTTTCTAGGCTGCCGAAAACCTTCCCGATAGCGTATGGTCTCATCCTTTTAAAACCACCATCGCCAATATCATCAATGTCCTTCTCAAAATCCTCTTAATATGCCCACCTTGACCTTTTGGCTCCAGTGCTATTGTTTGATTTCAGTTCAGCCCCAACCTTTCTCGCATCTTGGGTTCATGTTCCAGCCACGTTTCCATGTTTTACTACCTTCTCAAGTTTGTCACACACGTTCCCCATCATGAAATTCATGCTTTCCGTCATCTTCGTCATGGCTTGCATTTGGAATTGTAGTTCTACATCGGGAGTGGGGTGGTGTGTGTTTTGATTTGACATGACAGTACCTGCAAAAATTAGTTAATGGAAAAACAATCCTCACATCGCTCATGTTTCGCTCAAACATTCTTAATATCCTCACAATCTCACACCTCACAATCCAAATTTGTATATATGACTCGAGAAGCAAAAAAAAACTAGAAAACAAGCAAAAAGAAAACTGCGATGATAGTCTCGTGAGTAGCAAGCAAATCTATCCGAAATAAGAATGAAACTGAAGACTCGAATAAAAACAGAAATGAAATATGCAAAGAAATGATGAAACAACATCCAAATATGTTGGATATGTTGAAAATATACTGTAAGAAACGAAAACAACAGAAAGAAAGCGAATTTCAAAAGTTGACGCAAAAGTGGGTGCCATCAAATTAGGATGAAAGAGGGTGATGAGTGAAAAACTGCATTTAAGACTAAGCATGGTTTGTATGAATGGTTAGTCGTGCTGTTTGGACTTACAAATGCGCCTAGCATATTTATGTATTTAATGAAAAATGTATTGTGTGCGTTTATAAGTAAGTTTGTTGTTGTGTATTTTGATGACATTTTGATCTATAGCAAGAACTTAAATGAGCATCTTGATCATTTGCATAATGTACTTAGTGTGTTGTGTAGTGAGTAATTGTATGCTAATCTTAAGAAGTGTACCTTTTACATGGAAAAAATTGTGTTTCTTGGCTATGTCGTGACTGCGCAGGGTATCGTGATGGACGAGGAGAAAGTTAAGGCCATCCAGGATTGGCCTACAACAAAATGAACCTAGAGGGGCTTGAGACATTTAAGGAACATAAAGGATAGCCTTTAATTCATCTAGTTCAGGTCCAAGAAGAGCCCAATTCGTGTGGGACATTTAAGTCAAAAGGAAGTAAATAACAAAATTCGTACAACCTCTGTTGACCCGTTTTGAGATGCCTTCCCGAACTTTGATAGACATGAAATTTAGCCCAAGGTAGGACAACATGTTAGGAGACTCCACGTACAATTTCAGCTCGATCCAACGGTCAAATTGAGAATTATGACTGTTGCCGTAAAACTGGATAGTTGCACATTTTACATCAAAATCCGAATTTGAACTTTCCTGGATCGTATCAACAACCCAAGGCTTATTTCGACTTAATTAATACTTTGTTTTCAGCTAGGATCTATGGCTTGTTTGGATGTTATGGGCTTTTCTGTTTCAGGTTTTTGGATCAGTTTTGTGTGTGGTTTAGTTCAGCCCATAAGGATAGATCCATTAGGGTTAATTTTTTTTAGAATTATTTAAACACATGTAACCTAAATTTCAGCAGTCATTAATGAAATTACTTATGAAATTTTCAGTTTTAACATGTGAGAGTGATTCTTGCATCTTTAATTCTTGAACGAAGTGAATCTAACTTATTGAAGGCGTCATTCTACTCATTTCAGTAGTATTGGTATCTTGGGGTTGGTTTCCATTGTGTCCCACTTTTATCATACCTATTTCAACTTTCTAGGATCAGATCTCAATCTTGATTGCAGGTTGCGTGACCACGTGATCACGAGGTTCGCATCATTTGGTATCAGAGCTTGACTCCATTAATTAGGTTATATCCTTCTGAAATTTTGTTTCTTGTTGATTCCGCAAAGATTCTTTAGTATCCAAATTCTTCTTCTCCTTGAATTTGCGACATATATACAAAAAAATATTATTTCATTCTGTTATTGTTCAAAATATATCAGTAGCATCAAAAACAAAAAACCAAAAAGAAAAGAGAAAATAAAAAATAAAATTGTTCAAAAAGACGTTTATTGGATTCTGCCGCAGAAAACTAAACAAGAGAAAATTGGATCAAATCAACTTGGAATTAGCTGGAATCTAATACTCTAATTACTGGGGTCCTAATCGCACAACATATAAAATTTGGGGTCAATTGGATATCGTTTGCTTTGGGTTTCAAATTCGGGTCTAGTCAAGTCTGATTCATAACGTTTTTGCGTCAGTATATCAAACCTTGTCATAAATTGCTCAAACTTTATATTCTTTCTATTTGGGTTGATATCGCACTATATCTGAAATTTTAACTCAATTGGACATCATTTACTTTAGGTTCCAGATTCGGACGTAACTCGTCGTAAACGAGTCTGTTTTGCGTCAACTTTTGAAATTCGCTTGGTTTCAGTTGTTTTCATTTCTTGCAGTTTATTTTCATCATATCCAACATATCTGGGTGTTGTATCATTGTTTTTCATATTTTGTTTCTGTTTTTTATTCGAGTCTTCAGTTTCGTTCATATTTCGGATAGACTCGCTTGCTACTCGCGAGACTATCATCCCGATTTTGTTTTGCTTGTTTTCTGGTTTTTATTGCTTCTTGAGTCATATATATTTGGATTGTGCTGCCAAATTGGTTTTATTTGGTGTTGGTTTCAGTTTCGCAAGAACAGTAAGAAGGTGAGATGAGAGGTATGAGATTGTGAGGATATTAAGAGTGTTTGAGCGAAACACGAGCGATGTGAGGATTTTTTTTCTACTAACCAATTTTTGCAGGTATCATCATGTCAGTTCAAAACAACACACCACCCCCTCCTGATGTAGAACTTAAATTCCAAATGCATGCCATGACAAAGATGATGGAAAGAATGAATTTGATGATGGGGAATGTGTGTGACAGACTTGAGAAGGTGGGAAAACATGGTAACGTGGCTGGAACATGTACTCAAGAAGTGAGAAAAGTTGAGGCTCAACACAAATCTAACAATGGCAGTGGGGTTGAATTTGACCTTGTCTGGATCGTATCAGCTTGTTTGGGCTTAATTAATACTTTGTTTTCAGTGGGTTTGTTTGAATTAAGTTATGGGCTTTTCAATTTAAGGTTTTGGGTCAGTTTTGAGTGGACCTCATATAAGTCCACATAAGAGGTCCATTAGGGTTAATTTTTCAAGAACTATTTAAACTCATGTAAGCCAAAATTTCAGCAGCTTGGATGAATATTAGTTCTGAATTTTTCAGTTTTAACATGTGAGATTGATTCTTGCATTCTTTAGTTCTTGAACGAACTGAATACGGCTTATCGAAGATTAACTAGCTTTGTGGTGTCATTATACTCATTCCAATAGTGTTGGTGCCTTGGGGCAGGTTTCCATTGTGTCACACTCCTATCAGACCTATTTCAGCTTTCCGGGATCAGATCTCAATCTTGATTGTAGGTTGCATGACCACGTGATCATGAAGTTTGCAACACGATTATTAAAGAGTAACCATCTTTGCAAAACAATCCATTTGGGCCCTAATGTTCCAAACTAGTCCATACCCAGTATTGCATCGAAATCATGCAATTCTAATGATATTAGGTCTACTTTCATTTCAACCCCTTTTATACTAACCTTTACCCCTTAATACACATAATCAATATTTTATTTTTTACAAAGAAGTGCATGGCACCAAAGTCAATTAGTTCAGACACTAGATGTGCATTTAATTGTAGCATACCCACCACTATGTTTGGGGCAGCTCTGACATCCTCCTGGGTTATGTGGAATACCTTGCCCTGTAGCCATTAACTCTAAATTGAGCTGGCCTGGTAGGCTTGTCCATAATGACTAATTGTTGCTGACTCTGTGTTTGTTGTCTTTGTCTCTCAATGTAATTAGCAACTCTCCTGGGGAATTCTCTCTTCGGATGTACTTTCTCTCTACAATAATGGCATCCATAACTTATATAATAACACTCCCTCCACATATGCCCTTCCTGTCTACACACATAGCATAGCATTGGTCTGGCGATATAAGAACAATCTCCAGGTTGTCTTGCTCATAACGAGCACACTGAGGGCGCACATTAGTTTTTATCTCCAAAGTTCCTCCAACAAAACTAACTCTTTGACTTAATTGTCCACCAATAAATCCCCCAACCGTATTCTAAAATGATCCTGCAGGAGATAATCTCTTATTAAAATCTCTTTTCTTCCCTGATCCTAATGGGTCCTGTCGACCCTCACCTATACATGCTTCTAAAGGAAATGTTGCCTCAATTAGTTCTCGTACAGTCCCAAACTATAGAGACACTAGTCTATCTTCAATTCTTGTCTCATACCATCCTGTAATCTCTATATTAAAAACTAAGAGGAAATATACTATGGAGCAACATGGAGAGATCTTGAAAATTCCGTTTATAATCCATTACAGATATCTCCTCTTATTTCAAGGCTAAGAACTCATTTTCTTTAACCTTGTAGTGATACCATTAGTAGAACTATTTCTCGAACTCTACTTTAAAGTTAGTCCAGGATAATGTCTCAATAACTCTGTAAGTATTCCACCAGGATTGTGCTTTATTTGACAACTGGGTAGCATAATCCACTTATAGCTACTTAGGTACTTTAATCTGATCCAAAGTCTTTTCTACCTTACAGAGCCATCTAACTACAATATCTTCATCTGGCTACCCAAATAGGGCCTACAACCGATTTTCCTCATGCTCTTTGCAATCCTGATCAAAGTACCTAAATGGTTTGTGGGGGCCGAAACTATTGGACCTGCTGATGCTGGTGTTGTTGGCGCTACTAGCATTATTGGAGCTGCTACACTAGACATCCCCTTTATTAGTAGCCTTCACTATATGTATAAGGAATGTAGGGTCCATATAGGGCGCACAGGCGACTACAGGCACTGCTAGTGGAGGAGGAACCCCTTGTGCATGTTGATCAGAACCCAATGACAATTGTCGCATGTGTGTGGCGTCGTGACGAAAACATTCACTCTAAAAATGGTATCTAATGTGGCTAATATTGGGAGACAAGGAATTCTAGTCTTTTATCAGTTAAATGGAATGGGAGTCGCCACCTAATATTTTGGTCACTAGGAACCCTAACTGATCTCAGATATTGGGTACAGGGATTGGTTGCATAAAAGAAAGGTATTAGCACCCCAAACACACTTTACCTAAGGTAAGCTGCATTGTTTTATTGTCTGATAAAATCTAAGGTCTTGTCGTGTTTTCTAGTTGTTGGTCCGTCTATAGTTTAAAAAAAGTCCTCGATAAGGAGATCCTTATCTTAACGGGTAAACCTAATCGTTCTAACATCAACAAAACAATTTAATATCCGGCATACGTCTTATGTATAAGGTCATAACCCTAGATATTAAAAGAAAAAATTTTTTTTTGGAATTTTTGAAATATTGGCCTAGTTCTCGTGAATTTAATAAACCGGTTATTAAAGCCAAAATACATGCTAATACAGATTTTTGAATCTTTGTTGTATGAAAATATGATATGATTTTTTTGAGATACTTGGCCGTATGCTTGAAAACAAAAACATTTTTTGTTTTTTTTTTAATTTTTCAATGTTTTGACGAAAACTGGGTATTTTAATACTGGATTTGTATCTTTACGGTATAAAATAGAAACCAATACTAAGGAAAATTCAATAGGAAAATCATAGATTTGTTTGGAATAAATTTTGAAGAATTTTTTTTTTCTTAAAAAGGGCCAAACTAGGTCGGGTCTGGCCTATAAAAATCCAAACCATCACATATTGGGCTGGATGTAGCCCAGCCACTTACACTTGGCTTAGTTAACCCGGACGGGTCACTGTGCCTGTGCACAGTAACCAGTCCAAAACATAATTACTCGGTTAGTATGCTCATGCACAGTAACAGGGTAATTATTTCTTTTTCCTTGCAGAAACGTGCAAAGATGAAGCTGGAAACTAAAACAAGGGGAATAAGATTACCTGGAATGGAGGCGCTGTCGTTCATGGTGCTGGTGGCTCAGGGTGGTGCTGGTGTCGTGGCAGCTGGCTGTGGTGGTAAACGCTGCTTCTTCTTCTTCTCTCCTTTGTTTTGATTTGCTAGTGCGTTCCTCTGTTTTTTTTTTTCATTCACTCTTGATGCGAACCTCATGATTACGTGGTCGCGCAACCCACAATCAAGATTGAGATCTGATCCTGGAAATCCAAAATAGGTCTAATAGGAGTGTGACACAATAGAAACCTGCCCCAAGGTATTAATCCAAACTTAAAACAAAGTATTAATTAAGCCCAAACAAGCCTTGGGCTGTAGCTAACAAAATAAAATAAAGCCCATAATATTAAATCCATGTTCTATCATGAGAAGAAGAGAAGGAAGTAAAATATTATAAAACTGATTCAAGGCTTATTTATAGCCTTCCATGCAACCCCTTAAATCCTAGAAACATAAGGTTATGTTGGACCCCTCTTGCACATGGATAAGATGTACTAGGCTCTCCTCTTGATACTCTAATGGACCTTTCAATTCTGACTTGGTTGAAACATTCAAAACCAATGCATTCAATGCCTCTTTCAATGCCTTTGTCTTGGACCGAGTCATGGGACCATTTGGAACATGTAATGGGTCCTTGCTGGAGTTTCTAGGTTGGTCCACATCATCCCCTCTCTCCTCGAAAGGATTTGATCTCGAATCAAAATCTGTGTCAAACAACGTAAGATCAGCAACATTAAAGGTAGCACTAACACCATACTCACCTGGAAGGTCAATTTTGTATGCATTGTCATTGATTCTATCTAAAACCTGAAATGAACCATCA
>Ga0325410_1008841_pt1 | contig 10860 bp, 8 predicted proteins | sample PopdelMetagenome_16_FD_206182 | JGI IMG/M metagenome (GOLD analysis project Ga0325410, IMG submission 206182) | Populus deltoides microbial communities from Bellville, Georgia, United States - Xylem-PdIQD-R3 | ecosystem: Host-associated > Plants > Phyllosphere > Stem > Wood/Secondary xylem...
TTTCCTACTTTCAAATGATTTTGGCATCTTACATGGATTGTCGAATCAAATCTGAAAATTAATGACTTGTAGATTCAGCCTATATCATTTGGTGAAGCAAGGAATTTTTATGAATTAATATTTAGAAGAAAAAAAAAGCACAGCAATTGATTATCGATATATGTTATTGGTCGAATGTTTTTCAACAATAAGCTAGGCATGACCTTATATAGTTTTTAACACGTATGTTCCATATATTAACAATTTTTTTTAATTCGAAGATAGGTTTCCTCATGCTCGCATCAACATACACGTGAATTAAGATTAGTCTTTGTTTTTTTAAAGTTAATAACCAGACAAACCTCTAGTCTCAGCATTTTAGCTAGCAGATCGAGAAGCCATTGCTAAATTGCTACACTTCCTCCCATTATTAGTGACTTCTGTTAGATTGTTATTAAAATAATTTTTTAGTGTAAAGTAAATGAATGCAGAATTAATATAAATAGAGTATTTACTTGCTAAATTTTGGGTGAAAAAAAGAGAATAAAAACGTTGTATTATACCCTATATCTTTAAAGCTAATTAAATTACACGCCACTCGATACAAATAATGTCAATATTGCAAGTAACCTCTTAAAATTTTAATAACACCACCTTAAAATGTTGTATTACCTATTAAAGTCTATGAATCTGGACAAATATGATCATGGGTTGCCAAAAAAATTATTTTAAAATTAACATTAGATCAAGGCTGTTGAGTGCAAGTCTGTGGTCTGAACACAAATCCCAGATTGTCTAGACCTCTACTCTCCAAAATGATGTCGTACGAGCCTAATTGTTACTGTCTAGGAAATCATTATATTAATTATTTGAAAAGTTTATGCCTTATATCCGTATAATCGTTGAATAAATAAAATTTTATAATAATATTAAATTAGTAATAAAATGGATTAGTATAGCCTAAATCAATAATATATATTTTTTTTTTGTTAAACACCTAACATCATGTTGTTTTTACTATTAACATCTAACTACTTATCATCAATAAGGATATCATTTACGATATAATCCCTATTATTATTTTCATGAAGATTTATTCTATAATTAACATTATAATTATCATCAAAATAAATATTATAATTTAATAAAATCACATCTATATCCTCTCATAAATGAGTTTACCAAAGGTCACATTCTCTTCTATGGCATTATTTTACCCATTCGAGTCTTTTAGAGTTTCCATGTTGTTGCTTGTTTTCATCATGTTTGGGTTTGATCATAGCAAGGGATCTCTTGATTGTTTAAAAACCTGCAAATTATTCTTAAGATTGAATTTTTAGAACATTTCCTCCTTTAAGAATCCATAATTCAAGTACACATGAAAGGAAGGAAGTGCGCCGCGTTCTTCTTCTTCTTCATCTTAATTTTCCCATTCATAAATCTTGAGCGTGTCCCAACTCTTACGGGTTTGCTTACTTCTCCTACTAGGTAGAGGCACGACCATTCAATTTTAATTGAATGACTATCAACTCCACCTTCATTTTTTTTTATTTGATTTGGTTTTTTATTAAAAAAATATTTAAATTGGTTTTTTTAAAAGAAAAATTAACATTGGTTCAAATCGATCGGTTTAGACTCGATTCAGTTTTGTTATTTTAGAACAAAAATCAGTTTTTTCTGTTTGGCTCAGTTTTTCCGGTTTGACTCGGTTTTTTCCGGTTTGACTCGGGTTTTTCGGTTCGGTTTTGATTCGGTTTCAGGCTTAACCGAACCGGTCGGTTTTTTTAAATTTCTAATATGTTTAATCGATTTTTTTTCACGATTCAGTTTTTTTAATTATATATTTTTTTATTTTTTCAATTTAATTAATTTTTTTGTTTTTTTCTCGTTTCTAATCGAAATGATAGCACCCACCAGCCCAGTTATCCTTGTGATAATCATATTGATAGCCCCAACCAGTTACAAAATAAAAATTGCCGAAGCAACATTGATCTTTTCTAATTATTGGGCTTATTATTTTCTAATTTCGTCATTATTCATGAAGATTAAAGCCCAATAACCTGAATGTTGCAAAGGCCAGGCTATCAATACAATCTTTTCAATAGGGCTTCTTGTCCAGAAACTTTAGAAGAAACGACAAAAATAGACCCAAACTTGTTCTTGGTCAGGTTTACTCCAGTCTCCACCCTCTCTGCTCTGCTCTGCTCTCCTCTCCTCTACTCCACTGTTAGGGTTTCAGAGTTGCTTCAATGGAATGGTGAGTAGCATTTTATTCACTACTGCTACAACTACTTTCTCACGTTTCAATTTCCAATGTTTAGATTACTCTGCAAAAGCATAGTGATAGGGTCTTCTGTTAGAGCTTCATCAGTTCATTATTTTCTTGAAAACCCTTCAATACTATCATGTCTCAGATACATCTCATCAGTGAATACGGATGATAATATAAAAGAACATTCCTTTACAGTCTCATACCTTATGAACAAATGTGGGTTCTCTCTAAAATCTGCTTTAGAAGTTTCTAAGCAGGTCCATTTTGAAACCCCAGATAAGCCTGATTCTGTTCTTGCCGTTTTCAAGAACTATGGCTTCTCAAAGTCCCATATCTTGAACCTTGTGAGGAGACGGCCAGCGGTGCTTTTGTCTAAACCTAACACAACACTTTTGCCCAAGCTTGAGTTTTTCCAATCTAAAGGTTTTTCAAGCCCTGATGTTATCAAAATCATATCATCCTACCCATGGGTTTTTAAGTACAGCTTAGAAAACCAGTTAGTTCCTGCTTTTGATTTCCTTGAAAACTCGCTCCAATCTGATGCCGTGGCCATCAAAGCAATCAAGCGTTTCCCTCGTATTCTAAATGTTACTGTTGAAAACATGGCACGTGTTGTCGATGTTTTACTAGACAATGGAGTCCCTGAAAAGAATATTGCTCTGCTAATTCGTTCCCGGCCTTCTATTATGGTTTCAAATCTGGAGAATTTAAAAAAGCTTATAGAGGAAGTGACTCTAATGGGATTTCATCCTTCCAAGAGTCAGTTTGTTGTGGCAATCAGGGTGCTGACGTCCGTGACCAGAACCACGTGGGAGAAGAAGCTTGATGTGCATAGAAAGTGGGGGTTGTCTGAGGAAGAAATTCTTGAAGCATTTGTAAAGTTTCCATGGTTTATGTCCCTATCTGAAGAGAAGATCATGGCAGTTATGGATCTTTTTGTCAACAAATTGGGCTGGGAGTCTTCCTATATTGCCAAAAATCCAACCTTTTCATCATATAGCCTTGAGAAAAGGCTAATTCGAAGGGCTTTGGTATTGCAATTTTTAGTTTCTAAAGGCTTGGTTGAGAAGAGTTTCAGAAGCCTTGCATTCTTCAATACACCCGAAGATAAGTTCCGGCAGATGTTTATAGATCACCATGCTGACTCTACCCAGATACTGAAATTGTACGAGGAAAAACTGAATCTTTCATCAGTTGTAAACTCTTCCACTTTTTAAATCACTATCACTATACATTTTTTTCATATTGTTTTCTTCTTGTGTTCTTTGGATTTCCATAAATTAGGCATTATGTATTGCAATTTAGTTTCTATGTCATATGTTTTTTACTCAATCAAACCTTGAAGCTCGTGATGAATCTGCTTTTGTTGCTTTTGTCTACTCCTCACAAAACACTTGCCCAAGCTTGAATTTTGAAGCTGGTGCTAGGAGGTCACGGTGGCAGGGGATACGCTGTTGCTGCTGTCGCCCGATGCTGGTGTGACTGAACAAGAAGCTTCTGCTGCTACTCACAATGGAATCAGCGATTGCTGTTCTTGGAGGAGCTGTGAGAGAGACGCGGGGGATGGTGGCTGGTCTTTGAAATTTGAATGGGTTGATTATTTTGCTCTAGAGGTCACGGGTTTTGGCCTTACTTTTTTGTTTAAAGTTGAAAGAGTGTTTTTACTTTTTAGTGCGTGCGTGCAGGTAAAGACAAGGGAGAGTGTTTTATTTTTTGTGTGGGGGAGTGTTCTGTCCTTTTGTTTTTGGAGCGTAGTATGTGCCTATTTATATTTTATGGCATTCTCATCCCTTTTATTTTTCGAGACTTTCCTGATGTTCTTGGAGAGTTCCTTTATTTTATTTTATTTTTTAATTTTCTAGAGTGTTATCTTATCTTTCTAGAGAGTTTTCCTTCTCCCAACTCTGTTCTTTCCTCTTGTTCTCTTTCAATTATTATTTTTTAGACTGGATCAATCCTTATATTTTTTTCAAATTACACTTTAATCACTAAAGAAAATTTATTTGATTGATCTTTCCTTCTCTTCTTTTTTCTCTCTTTTTTTTTTTTTTTTTTTATAAAGAACAATAATTTGTTAACACAAAAACAAAAGGCGAATGTTTAAAAATCACGAAATGACTAGAAATTGCCGAATCAAGTCAAAAACACATTTTTTTATATTTTTTCTAATTGTTTTTAAAATATGTTGAAACCGAGAGTAAAAAATATGTTCTTCAAAGCTTCTCCTCACTTTTCAGCTCAATTTTCAACATTTTCAACTTGGCGTAATATCTCAATTATTGACAGCTTTTAATTGGTATTAAACATCCAGTCCTTGCAATACACATGACTCATTTCACTAAATAAACAAGCGATTCTCGACGAATTATAAATAACTCCGTAAAATAATTATAGAAATGAGATTACAAATGAGTGATATGTATGGGTCTTCTTTTTAGTTGTCTAGTTCGAGAAATGACCAGCCTTTTCCTCCTCTTACTTTAGCGCTATTATTATTCTAGTTTAATTTTTATTTGTATAAATAAAATTGCAATGAATATTTGAATTTTATTAATATAAAATTTTAGTATATTATTCAATTTTATTTTGACATATTTCAATTTTATACAATTTTATTTATTTAATTATTTTTTTTTTATCCATACAACTTTATATTAATTATTCTATACAATTTTATTTTTTAAAATATTTTTTAATTATCACGGACGGATTTACAGGCAGAATCTATCCGGCGGTATTTTCTAGAGAGTTGGGAAAATTTTACTACTTATGCCACCATTACCAACGACAGTATTCCGTCGGTGATTTACCGATGGTTATGTAGATGGAATCCATCTGTTGGTATATTACAGAAAGTTTGAGAAAAATTATTTTATATACCACTATTACTGATGGAAATATACAGATGGAATATTTCCGTCGGTATATTTCTAGTGAGAATTTTTTTAGCGTGTATTTTTTGTTTGTAAAACCTTCAGTTTTTTTATTGACAAAATTAACAATAAATATTAAAATATTGACAAATGGTATATCAATAGAATTTTTTTTTTGATGAATTAGTCAGTAAAAGTTTTAGCGAAATAGTATTAATCTCACGCTGACCAAAAAAAAAATTACATCAATAAAACTTCTAAATGATGTAGACTGTAGTGTATATCCCTATGCCTCAATAACTTCATTCCAAATCCTTATGTATAAGTGTTACAGTGTAGTTGTGGTTACTTTTCAAATAATTTTTCATGTTAAAATATATGTAAATGATATTTTTTTATTTTTTAAAAATTATTTTTGACATCAACACATTAAAATGATTTGAAAACACTAAAAATATATTAATTTGAAGTTAATAAAAAAATAAAAAAATTTAAATTTTATTAAAAACGTTTTTGAAAGATAGAAAGAAAAACTACACCTTAACAAAAGTCAACCGGCTTTCACTTTGATTTATGTATTTTTTTATTAAATTTAAAATCCAACAGCTATGCTTCTTCGTATCTGTTTTCAGTAACCAGTAGAGACTAGAGAGTGCTTAGCGTCATCTCTAAATGCAAACGCAAAGAGTACTGAAGGAGAGTTCAGCTACGCCTGGTGATTTTGAGAAGCCAAGCACAGACCAGTCTCTTGTGTACCAGAGAAATAAGAGGCAAATCCCTTCATCATATCCATCCAATTTCCCTCTGAATGACCTCTTAATTGAAGAGATTCTTCAAAGGTTAACCACCTCCAAATCTGCCTGCAAGAATTGTTCCTCTCTAATTCCCACTCCTTTTGCTCGTCGCTTTACAACCCACCATCTCAATCATCAGTACAAGCAAAACCCATTTCCATTTTCATCAGTTATTGGACTGAATTTGGAATACCTCAGTGTTATTATTATATATGTGATCCATTTCCAACGCAATGGGTTGCTCTCCCTTTGCTTGAACCTGATGAAGACAATATAATCCAGATGTGGGATCTGTTTCTGAACCTTATTATTCCCAAGATGACAAGGGAGAATGCACTATCAATTCAAGTTATCTGTCTAGGGTAGTCCATTTTGATAGAGTAGAATCTCTGCAAATAGTTTTGAGAACATATTGGTCAGAAACACAACAATGGTATAGACCAGTTCTTGGAGGTTCAAGGTATAGATGGCATATTCTATTGTAGCCTACAATGGGAAGTTGTTTTGCTACAACGGAGAGCATATTTTTTCTTACGATCCCTTCAATCCTGACCTATCCACATTCATTGATTGCTCCTATAAATTCCACAAAATTTTTCGCGGTTTTCAACTGTTTATTGATTGGGGGTGTGTCAGGGCTTTCTGCGGATGATGCTATCGGTATGTCATATGGCAATGTTAAGGCTTTGGCTATTGGGGCAATCAAAGATTATCCTACTTGAGAATGGAGCTTGGTGGATAAGGTTTATCTTGACAGAAGGTTACCTTGCTCGAAAAAAATTCTGATGGCAACAAGCACACTCTAAGACCACAGGGTTGCCACTCAAGTGATGGGGCTATCGTGGTGGCGATCCATTAAGGTTTAACTCACATTCTTTCTGAAGTTTACAGTCACTAAATCTGCCTGCATTTTTCTGTGCAATCTACAAAACTACACCACTGCCATAGCAAGAATGTTCATAGCTGGCTAAACCTTAACTACTTTTTCCTAGGCTGTATTTGGTGTATGCTACTGATGAAGGAAATCTTCACCGGAAAAACTTCTTCAAGACTACTTCTCTAACTGATCTAAGCTGTTAAATACACCATTGAAATGCCAGTAGAAGGAGCAGGGAAAGTGCAGTCTCATGCCCGTCAGCAGGTCCAGCACACCCCACTTCCACAAGGCGGCTGCTTTGCATCATCGACAAATTTAAGAAATGTGGAAAACCTCAAGTTGGACTAGAAAATTCAAAGGCATCATACAAAATTTTGAATGTATTATGCTAAAGGGTCCAGAGGCTTAATTATCTAATCCTTAATTAATCTATTTTATTTGTATCTTATAAACAACAAGGATTACTTTTCCATTTAAAACCCCAAATCTGAGACGGCAAAATGCAAATGCTCTTCGCACTTGGTCATCATAGCTTACATTGTTCATCATTGACTTTGGTCCTATTTATGTATAGTCTTTCAATCAGGACGAATCTCTTTCCTAATTACATCCGCTCCCTCGTTAATATTATTGATTGTGTCCCTTGAAAGAGTCCAATCGGCAAGGTTTAAAATCGAGTTTCAATTGTAAAATCTTGTGTTTCATCTTTAGACCAAGGATGATTCCTAAATGCAAGAAATTTGTTCCATGCAATGTATTCATACGAAATGTATATTGACTTTCTTAGTGTCAACATACGAGATATATATATATATATATATGTATTTTTGATAACTTTTTATGGTAAAGGATATTTAATTTATATGTTAATTAATCGGATTAAATCTTTCTTTCAAACAATTTTTAAGACATATTATTTGTATTAGAGTGAGTTTCTTTAATGTTCGACTTCAAAATTTCAATTTTAAAATTTTGTGCTCCGATGATTCCTAGATGCAAGAAATTCGTTCCATGCATTATATTCATACGAAATATATATTTACTTTCTTAATGTCAACATACGAATTATATATCTTAACAATTTTGTATGAAAAAGGATATTTTAAAATTAATTTATATATCAGCCATATTAAATTTTTTTCCCAAACTATTTTAAGATATGTTTTTGGTATTAGAATAAATTTCTTTGATGTTTGGATTCACAATTTAAACTCATGGCAATATTTATTTATTTAATTATTTGAGAGAAATGTGATTGAACTATATATCAAAGAAATTGATGGCAAACTATCCTCTAGCAAATAGCGTATTAATGGACATAACAAGGAAAGTCACAAGCATCCTCGAGAAATGCTATAAAAAACTTGTAAATAATCATAATTGTGGCTGTGGTGACCACGATTTGGCAATTGTGTCATCTTCTGTGTGGTTAATATTAATTATATATATATATAAAAAAGTCCCTTGAATGGTCTGTCGCTTGCTACAATAAAATGGACCTACCCACCATATTGTACGTATATACCTTGGAATTTCTTTCTTCCTTCTTGCTCTCATTTTCTTCTTGCACAATCACATGTTAGTGGATCTTCAATAGGTTGATTTGACCCTTCAAGGTAAAATGGAAGGTATCCACCGATTTTTGCATGAAAAAAACGTTCCATAGTGTAATTAGGGCACTGTAATGAATGGGTGAAGAGTCTAGAAATGGAAAAGGATGCCACTATTGAAGCTTAATTGCTGTCATTATGATTAGGAGAGTGAATTAAAGGGATTAAAACTAACAAAGAGAGCCATGATAGGGTTATGTTTTGGCAAAATATTTCCTCTAGGAAAACAAAATCTGGCCACTTTGACATCATTATTTCAAGGCCCAAGGTATTTATTGCACGTATAATCACACCACCAAATACATTAGAATTAAATCCAGATTTTGCTTCTCTGCCTGCTTGATGGGTATATTTGTTTTTGTTTTTCAACTTGTTTATGAAATTAATTTTTAAACTATTTTCTACTTGAAAAAAATATTAAATTAATATTTTTTAAGTATTTTATGATAATTTTGTTGTATTCATGTTGAAAACTAAAAGAAAAATCTAAAATAATATTATTTTATTATATTTTCAATTGAAAGATGTTTTTACAAAAGCACCACATGTACAATATTACTAAGCAAACATTTTGTTCATAAAAGAGGGTTAGAAGCAAAAACAAACTTATGAGTTTTAAAATTCAAGATGCTTAACAACAAGGCTTATATGGTTGAATAATATGTTATTCACTTAGTTCTTGCAATCTGATATATTCTCCTTAACTAGGGTGGGTGGTAGCTTGATGTGAGAAGTCAAGTACCTACAAAAGATCTTCTTTGATAGATGTGGAGATTCTTAAATGCTAAAGTATTTTTATAGAGAAAAAGAACAATGATATTTTAGAAAGAGATGATATAAAAACATGTAGAGAATGAAAAGATTGTAAACATTTTACTTAGATGATTCGTGAGGTATTTATAACTCATGAATCTTGTTTTTTACTTGAGTGAAGAAGATGAAGAGTAATTTCATCCTTATAAATTAATATTGTTACTCATGAGTTGTATTCCACTCAAATGTATTAATGAGATGGAGTAAAACATAAAAGATTTTTGTATACGTAAAGGTGTAAGGAAAATAGAATTTAAAATAAAATGTTTTGGGTTTATAAAAATCTGGAGATACCATATGGGATCTAAAAAATCAAGCTTGGAGGGTTGGGCTTGGGTCACTATGTTGAGCCTGACAAAAACCTAAAATGAATTTAGGCTTGGGTCCATGAATCTTATCTTTTTACTTAAGAAGAAAAGCTAAGGAGTAATTTTATCATTATAAATTAATATTGTTAATTATGAGTTATATTTCACTCAAATATATTAATACGATAGAAATGTGGTAGAACATAAAAGATTTCTGTGCACGGATATAAAGGAAATAGAATTAAAAATAAAATATATTAGGTGAATAAAAATAAAAACATTGAGATACTCATATGGGGTCTAAAAAACTCAAGCTTCGAGGGTTGGGCTTGAGTTGTCATGTTAAACTCGATAAAAATTCAAATAGACTCAGGCTCGTTGTATCAGTCCATAAACTATCGGGCCAGGCATATTGCATGAATCCTTAATTTTTTGGTTTTTGATGGTTTTTTAGCCATTAAATTGGATTTGAAACAAAAGATTTTTTTTGTTTTGAAAACTACTTATAAATCTTGATACATAAAAAAAAAAATTAAATCACAGTATATATCAATAATCTCTGCAATGTGTTTACCATCTTAGCAAGGTATCGGTAAATAGTAGTATTCCCTAGATCCTGTATTCCCATCATTTTCTTTAATACAAGCAAACTATCGTCCGTCAATAACATAAAAAAACAAGAAGCAAAAGCAAAATCTTCGTGTTCACACATTAATAGTTTCCAATTTTCGTGTGTCACACATAATACTCAATTATCTGTTATATATATTGCCACACAAAAACAACTCCACATGACACCGATTCAGAAGAGAGGCCTACGACTCTTCAATCGTCCAAGCCACCACTTCCCACCCCCCATCCCCATCACTCAATTTCAACCCTGCAAACTATCCCATGGACCCCGCCAATTCACACCAATTCATTCCATGCCAAAAAAAAATGAGGGCAGCAACAAAATAATCCCCAATCTATATAATCATAAAGAATCAATCCCAACACTTCAAATTTTTGTTACCTTATATATCCTCAACCCTTCTCTTGCTTAACATGTTAGTCTCCTACTAGCTTCCTCAACTATAATCTAACACCACAACATGCATATATCATAAAAATTGACAAGAAAATCAGTGTTTTAGATTAGCATTTTACCTCTTCGATAAGGGAAAAAACACTTATATATAACAAGAATATTCAAGATGAGTTTAAAGGGTGGCCTTGGCTCCCAAATTTAAGGAAACAAAATTGAAATCCCTCCTAGTGTTGCTTATAATTTCAATTAAGTTCTATGAAATGGCTCCTCCAAATAAAAATATTATACAAACTTACCCCCTAAA
>Ga0325410_1008842_pt1 | contig 10859 bp, 12 predicted proteins | sample PopdelMetagenome_16_FD_206182 | JGI IMG/M metagenome (GOLD analysis project Ga0325410, IMG submission 206182) | Populus deltoides microbial communities from Bellville, Georgia, United States - Xylem-PdIQD-R3 | ecosystem: Host-associated > Plants > Phyllosphere > Stem > Wood/Secondary xylem...
TGAACATCAAATCCTCAACACCCTAAAAGGGAGAAATGCGGGGATATAGAAACTTATTCTGATTTTCTTTCTTAGCGTTCTAAATACATGCCACTAATGCAGATGCTAATCTTCCATACAAATGTCCATAGCGGATAGCTTTAGATGAGGCACCATCATGAAGCTACAGGTCTAACACCATCTTTTATTTTCTTCATCTTTCATTGTATTGTTCCTTTCCTGGTAAAATTGAACCCAGAGGTTGCCCACTCATCAATCTCTGTCTCAAACTAATGCGTTGTGGGCCACAGAAACTTCCATCTGCTCAACCAGGCGTGAAAACTACCATGATTGTCAAAAGCTTAACCATCAGCAGTAAATAGATGTAAGAAACAGAGCACAATGTATCACACAAAATCCTATAAAATCCGAGCATAAAATCTCACTTCAAACACGAGTGGAAGATGAGCTAAAATATACACCCCGATGTTGTTAAATTTCTAGAATAAACTTTGCATACCCGCAAATCATTTTCTCTAGTGCTTGATCAATTAAGTGCAAAGAAGATATTGCAAGGCAATTTATGAAATTACTCTACCAAGAAAGAAAACTGCAAATTTGCAACACTGAAAACCGGGGAAAGGGAGGAGGGCGAGGGCATAATTGCATCGGCAGCTAAAATTGAAGATCACTACATTGACATTAGCAGACTTGCTTCGTGATACATCATCAGATGTACAAGGGTTTTTCTTTTACCCTCCGTTTTTTAGAGGGAGAGCTTTCCTTGTTAGACTTGGAGAACTCCAGCAGCCTTAGTGAATTCCAAAAGCATGTCAAAATAAAGCATGCCTTTGTGACCCAAAGAAGCTTCAACTTCCGTTATTATGGTTTGTGTATCTTGAACCCAAATACTCTAGGAACATAGCTCTGCACTACCTTTTGTGGCTTGAGATGCCCATAAGTCATTAAGAACAGGTGAGGAAATGTCGTCCCAAAATATGCTCCATCAATGTCTAAATAGAGTAAAGGAAACTTGTAAAAAAATGATGATCAAAAGACAGAGCATGTAGAGTTGGCTTTAAACATGGCCAACATGGAGAGACTGGAACACAAAACAGTACCAGTTCACAAAAAACCATAGAACACAATAGACATCCCCCACCCACCCACCCATCCTGACAATATATAATACTGCCTTTCAAGAACAAATTCACCAAACATAATGACCACAAAATCACAATCTAAGACCTTTAATGGATGGATATTTTTTTGTTCAACAGGGGTGGCATGTAAGCCATGCTTGAGGAAGCCATGGCCTCCCACCCTAAAAACTTCAAAAAATCAATATAATCCCCATAACCAGTTTATCTTACATATTGATCCTTGTAATACTCTAATTTGACCCCTCCAAAAAATTATATTTTTTCCTTTTAAGGTCCCATCATATCTAACTTGGCCCGCCCAACAAATTTACTCACCCTCCGCCACTGCCGAACAGGCCTTGGGCAAGAATGCGTGCACCCCTCCCCCAATCCAAATTTCCCACCACACCCCACCCTTGCCCAGATTTGAACCTAAGATATCCACGCAGAAAATCCCCAAGTCTTTACTGGCCAGGACATCCCTTTGGTGACCTCTAATTGATGGCTGGGAAAAGGCAAACGAATGAACATGAACCAATGAATGAAATGATCTAAAAAAGAACCCCTCAGACCTATAAATACATGCCACAACTCCTATCAAATTGAAAAGTTCATGCTAGCCTGAAAAACATATCAGTGAATCTATATGCCAAAAGAACCACTAATGTTGCCTAAGAGCATCCTGTTAACAGAACCGCATGTCAATGCCCAACAAGGTCAAATGCAGTAGGAGAAATATTGAATGTAAATAAGGATACTGCCTTGATACTTGGAACGTGGGTAGTATATATCGTCACACCTGGGGCAGCATATTTTAGTATTGCTTGACCGAGGAATGTCTGATTGACCAACAGGAAGGCAAGGTTGTCCACAGCAGTGAACTCTTGGGCATCTCCCAAAGTCATAGTTCTTGTACTTGTCCAGCTGTAAAAATTGCAGAAGCGGCATTGTTGTAGCCAGTGGCCAAACATTAAAAAGAAGAAAAACATGAAAATGTCCAAGTCTAGTAGAAAAACCTCACCATAGCTGCCATCCCCTTGCTGGTCAATATGTATCGAGCATGAATCAGTCCATAAAGCATCTCTGCTGCAGATTCAACCAACTCATTTTGTTCCTCTGTGAACATATCACCTATCCATCCGAATCAATTACCAGAAATAATCAAGTGGCTAAGACCACAACATATCCTCTTTTATCTATCAATACCCGGCCGCCCGGCCGGGTAATGTGAACTGAGAGAATTAAAGAGTCTCAAAACAGTAGAGATGCAGTAATATATAGCAGCAGTAAAAAAGGAATCAGAGTAAGGACAAAAAAGCATACCATGAGAAGACTCGACATCCAAAATCAAATCAAGAGCATAGTCATAATAAGGAACTTGAGTGCTTAACCCACAGAGGTTAAAGTCATCTTGTATGTAATCATCATCCACTTCACAAAAGAATTCATTTCCTCTTAGATTACAGAACCATGATATCCACGTCGTCTCATCTCCTTCTGACCCACTCACATCGGACTCTTCACTGTCCGTTTCAGATTCCACTGCACTCAAATATACATATATAACAATTACACCACCGACATTATGAAGATCGAGATTGAGATTATTTCTAAAAATAAATGATTACCATCGGAGGCGTTGTTGTCTTTAGAGAGGAGATGGTCAGTGTTGTTGTAATCAGGTGGTTGTTGCTTGTTCATGAAAAGAAACAAATCCTTGCCGTTGGTGGGTCTGGAACTGGACGGTGTGGATCTGTCGAGATGCTTATCGAGGACATCGCTAATCCGATGCTTTCGATGATCCACCTCCGCCTTGGACCCGCCAATCCCTCGCTCTCTGTACATCACGATTATTTTCTTTTGATTGGCCGGGCGGGGCGGGGCGATGGATAAAGCGATCGATCTTCAGTTCAGTAGTGGGAGAGATACCAGCGATGCGATGCGTTTATTGAAATTACTTATATGTCCCTTGCCGTCCAAAATATCCAACAGAACAGAGCTTTCTTTCGACGCGAAGTGTCTCTTCCTCTCTCTGTATGCCGTATTTAAGCTTCCTTTTTTTCTTTTAGAGATATTAGGGAAGCGTTTGGAAACGCGATTCAACCTGTATTTTTAAAAAATTTAATTTTTTTATTAAAATTTAATATGGTTTGTATGTTTTGAATTGTTTTGATGTACTAATATCAAAAATGATTTTTAAAAAATAAAACAAATCATTGGCATGTATTTTGGCATGAAAAATTATTTGAAAAGCACCCGCAACCACACTGTCAAACATGCTCTGAGAGTATTTTGAAAGAGTGGTAGCTTTTGTAACCGCGGTTGGTAAAAAGTACTTTTTTGTGTGGTTTTGTAAAGTAAATATATGTTTGGTTATTATTGTGGTTATAATTAAAGTTGTTTAAAAAATACTTGATATGTGTTTGGTTAAGTTGCTTTTGTAAGTACTTCTATTGGTAAAATTATCTAGAAGGACATGTGTGAATTTTGTGAAGTTGTGAGTAAAATTTGTTAGGAAATTCTTTGAATACATAAAAAAAAATGTTACATTATTGTTGTCCTCCAGTCATCCCATTAAACTATCCGCGATGCCATCACGCACATAATTCATTTGAGAAGGCCTATGGTTCCCTTGACTTTGAGAACGTGATATGACATCGGCTAAAAAATCATCAGGAATAAAATGAGGATTGTGATCATATTCTGTAAATGCAACATCTTCTTGTGACTTCCATTAATCAGTGCGTGTATACACCATCATTCACCTCTAGATCAAAGTGACAACACAATCATGCAATAACCTTAAACAATGTTCTGATAATCCTCAAACGACACACATTTTTACTAGCTTCTCAAACATTGCAAACTTACTTGTCTATTAGAACAGGCTAATCCAAGACATCAGGGCCGCGACTTTATCAAATAGACCGAAGCATATCTGCAGCATAACAAACAAATTAGTACATGCTAATAATAGGGGAAATTCAGACCAAGCAATGACGAACAAGATTGAACAAGGTTTTGCAACAAAAAGTTGGGTTAGTAGATCAGCCAAAAAGGAAAACAGATCGCGAAGGCTAAACACATGGTGGTGACATATCTAAGTTCACCGTTAAACAGTAGAGAAGACCAACACTTTTACTACATGAAAAAAGCAAACAAGAACTGAAGGAATGAACTTACCACGTTTCTGGTGAAGCTCGGGGTGGGTGTGGCTAGTAATCGCATTCATGAGCCATGGGGTAACTTTTATACACCGGATATTAACTGGGTTTCTCAATCTGTAAAGAAGGAAAGTGAAATAACAAAGGGTGAAGGCTCGCAGATGAGGAGGTTAATGGTGAAGAAACCAACATAAGCTTTGAGAAACTGGTACAGATCAAAATTGATTTGTTTGGGAGGACAGTTTTGTCCAATAAATGCAACGGTATTAAGCTATTTTAATTGTAATGTTTGGATATGTAAAATTATTAACTTTTCACGTGAAAAGCTGATAATTTTTACTTTTCCTTAACCTATGGTCACGCCACTATTTTCACGTGGGGTCCACAACTTTAGCTAAATGTAAACCTCTTACCAAACAACATAATCTCTGCGTTTGGGGGAGCCACAGAAGCCACCACTCTCCCAAACACCCTCTGAATAGAAGTGGGGGCTGCACACACCATACCATTGCAAAATACTGGTGAACGTTTGCGTAGTTGTGGACTTCCACCCACAACTCCTTTGTTCACGTGGGTGCTCATATTTTTAATTTTTTATTTTTTTTAAAAAATACTAAATTAATTTTTTAAAGATATTTTTATATTGTTTTGATATTATTATTATTATTATTATATATTTTTAATTGAATATCATTTTGCATTGTATTTTAATAAAATAAAAAAATATTACTTTAATAATTTTTCAATTAAAAAAATATCTTGCATTACATTATTAAACACACACTAACTCAAAATATTGTTATTTAAGCTCATGTGGCTGTTTGTGAGGCAGTAATGACAAAAAAAAAATACAAATTAACAAAGGTATAAGAAAAATATTGTAGATATAAGTGCTTTAGTGCTGATTGAAACATAAAATGATGTTTTTTTCATCCTAAAAAAAAACCAATGGCGTGACACTGAAGGCTATTATGGTATTTCACAGGGTCTCTTAGCCATTATAAAATTGGTTGGGGCAACTTGGTTTTTTCTAATTTTTTTACCAATTATAATTATTTAATTGCTCTTAAAAGCAAAAAATTATTTAACTTGGGTTTAGGGATTTTTTTCAAAATTTTACTTTGTACAACACACTAAAATGGCTTTAATACGTTCAAAATCAAAATTTCACTGTCATGTCTCCAGGAGCTTATCTATATTCCATTTTTTTTTTGTGATTATTGTATAGTCTTAAAAGCAATTGGTATTTTAATAAATATACAAAAAAAAAATTGTTGGTGCTAGCATTGCACGCACCGACGAGTAAGTAACTCCGATGTATTTAAGCGATGTGTGCGGTAGCTCAAGGCAGCAAAAAAGGCCTTCCTTGGTTTTTTTCTGATTCATCATGACAGAGCCTACCCCTTTAGACAGCTTGTGTGGCTGAATTCCTATTGCTTGGGAGTCAATTAACTTTCTTCTTTTTCTTCTTCTTTCTTTTTTCATTGATTTTCACGTCTCACCTCATAAGATTTCACAACAACCCTTCAATTTATTTTTCCTTTAAATTTGATCCATGTTCTTTCATGTTTTTTCAATTGATATTTTTTTATTTGAATTACTTTATAGAATTGAGATTTTTTTTAAATCTCATTCTCTTTTAGTTTTTTAATCTATCAGATTTGATCCCTAATTTTTTTTTCTATTTATTTTATTTAGGATCATTTTTAAAGTTGATTTTTTTTAATGATTTCATCATCTATTTTTTATTGCTATTTTTTTAACTTTGACAAAAAAATTAAACTAATTTTTTTAATTTCATTCTTCAACATTGAATTATGCTCTTTGATTGAGCATGAGTCTAAGATTTAATGGCTAACGAATTTGGGAGATTAACCCAGATTTAAGAGATTTGTTCGAGTTATTTTGTTTTTTTAAGTTCATATTGTTTTTAGTTTCATCATTCAGAATTTGATTTAATTGGATATTGAGCTTCAGTATTTTTTTACTTGTTTTTTATAGGATTTTCCACTAATTTAAAAAATAACACTAGTTATCTCATATTTTTTACTTGTTGTTCTTTATTAAATTTAGCTTTTTTAAAAAAATAAATTTTTTTTAATTAAATTTGATTAATTGTTTAAATATAAGCATGATGCCCTCACTTCATGATATTTTGTTTGGTTTGCTTTCGGGGCTGTTGCACAGGTGTGCTAACTCTTTCGGTGTTGTTATGCAGTCTTTCACAGTGGTGTTAAAATCATTACAATGAGCTCTTTCTAGTAGTCTGCTAGTGTCCACGGGGGAACAACAGTGAGTCTCCGATATATTTTTTTTCTTCTCCTAAGTATGATATTGGTGACATATTTTTTATAGTTAGCAATTTTTAGTTCAATTTATCTATTGTTATTGTTTTTTTTTTATCATATTATTAAATTAACTAGGTTTATTAGATCCAATTAGGCGAGTACTAGATTTTTATTGTTTCTTTAAAAACACTACCATCACCAAACATCTATTTTTATGTTAGAAACAATCTAAGTATGGGCCATGACATAGTGCGAGCCATCAATTTAGGTTTACTTGAGTTATTTTTGTTATTTTTTTAATTGAATATTTTTATTTGGCTTTCAATATTTAGTTGATTAGAATTGGGCTCCCTATTTTATTTTGATTTGGGTACCATAAGGTTATCATGATCTCATGACTTGAATCGCATGTTTCGTAAATTAACTAGATTGATTCGAGTTGATCTAGTGTTTCACTATCTCAATGATTTTTTTTTAAAATGTTATCTAATATATCACTGTTTTAATATTTTAAAAGTGTTTTGTCTGATATATATATCAAATATTTTACTTTCTAGTGTCTTTATATTTTTTTTTAAAGATTAGAAAAAATAATAATCTAGCCAACATTGTGTAGAGAAATAATATAGAGTAATAAACGAAGGATCATCAAAAAAAAATCAGACAAAGAAATATTATATTCAGAGTAAAAGTCAAAACACAAAATAATAGCCTTAACTAAAAGAGGTGCAGTCTGGAAACCATTTAATAATCACACTGTTTTTTTGTTAATTTTTGAAGTTTTTTTTTTCTTTTTCTTTTTCAATTTAACTCTTTTATAGCCTAATTAAATGAAATTAGACTTGGATTTATGGATACAATACCAAACTACAAGTTAAAGAACTCAAAATTAAAATAAAGAGAAAATATATGGCTTGCTTTAAATTCTTAATAATTTTTATTTTGATCCCAAAATTAATTTTTTTCATTTTTTAGTCATTAGGTTAGAGATAGGAGATAGAGATTCATTAAAAATGACAAAGAGAGAGAAATACATTGATTTCTTCATTTTTTTAGTGGCAAAACTCATCCTTCTTAGTGTCAATAATTTCGATGATGAAAGTTGTGGTAATTATTATATATCTCCATACTATTTTTAGTGTTTTTTGGGTTGTTTAAGTGGTTTTTTTTTGTTCTAATGACATTTGATAAGTATTTTTTAGGTCAAATTGAATGGAAATATCAATTTTTCTAGGTAAAAATCATAGGCTTGATTTTTTAGTCACCATAGTAGTTGCCAGATTACAGATAGAGGCATATGACACAATGCCTGCTTTTATTTTTCTGCCTTTTTCAAAAAAGTAGTTGTTTGCTCCTTAAACAAGAAAACCAACAAGGTCCAGGTACGCTAGGCCACTTAGGCCAGCCCTGCATACCTAAACTTTTTGTTTCTGTTCTTCAATCTTTTTTGCTTCTAATTTCATCATTGAACTTAGTTTTTTATTTATTTATCATATAATCAAGTAAAATATAGTTTAAAAAAGTTATTAAATTTAGTGGAATTTATGACCTAAGTCACAAGTTTAGCGATTAAACCGCGAAACTCGAGTTGATCTAATATGTTGTTATCTCAATATGTTTTTAAAACAAAATACCATCTTGATTTGTTTTTAAATGCATTCAAATTATTTTGAATTAATCTTCATAATATGCTTCAATTTGTTTTTTTGTATGAATATTTTTTTTCTAATTTTTCTTTTTATATGGTTTTCATGGTCACATAACTTAAGTTGCAGATTTGTCAGGAATGTTATTACTGGTTGTCTAAGTTTTCCTTAGGCCCTTTCTTTATTTTTCTTGCATCCAGAAAAAAAATTAATTCGTCCGATAATATAGCATGAGTAATAATATAGTATAGTACCATAAGAAGTAGCATATTATACATTATACAAGAATATCATTTTTTAGTGTAGAAAACTCTTGTTAGGAGAACACTATTCAAGGGACAATGCCATTTTAATTTTTTTTTTTTACTTTTAAATTTTATTTTCTTTTAAATTTTATCCTCTTAAATGATGTTGACATTGTTTTATGTATTAGAATTTGCTTCTCTTTACATACCCTTGTGTACTCAAAATGCAATAGCAAATTATATAAATGAATTAAAGGTAAATTTCATGAAATAGAATTTAAGCGCATAATTAAAATTTTTTTGAAAGAACAAGGATAGAAAAAAAAACAAAACCTTTTTCATTTTCATGTGAAAAACTTTATTTTGGTCCCTGAAGTTTAAATTTACACATTATGTGGTACTTGTTGTCTTAAGATTTTATATTTTGATCTATAAATTGATTTTTATTATATTTTAGTATGTAAAAGCTAATAAAAAAAAGTTTAAGCCTGTTTGTTTTTTCGTTTCAAAAACACTTTTGAAAAAATTTGAATTTTATTTTATTTTTTTCTTTACTTTAAATTAATATTTTTGATGTTTTAGATCATTTCAATGCGTTGATGTTAAAAATTATTTTTAAAAAATAAAAAATAATATGATTTTAATATATTTTCAAGTGAAAAACACTTTACAAAGCAACTATAATCACACGTTTTAAATCAAAAAAGAAAAAAAAGAAGGAAAAAAAAGTTATTGAACGGAAAAATTCTAGCCACCAATAATAATGATTGTGGTGTCTTTGCGATGCTATTGTGGTGTCTATGCGATGTCAAAAGATTAACCTGCCATGAATTTTTCTGCTGAACTACAATCACACGTTTTTATGCTATTTTGGCGAAGCCCCTTGCATTGAACTACAGCCAATTCACTTTATGATAGGCACAGGATTTTTCTGCTGAGACTGTGCATTGCAGATTACAACAGTATTGGAGGGTACCCAGCTGTTCTACAGCTGCTCAATATGGTTGGTGATCGCATCAGGGCAAAGATTGAGCTTGTAGAAGCTCTAAACTAGTGAAAGGCGGAGCAAACTGTAATCTTCGTCTGAAGCCACATAACCAAAGGTAAGCGCATTAAGCGTCAGAAATAGGGAAAGAAAAATTAAATATAACCCTTATAATGTAAAACAAAGGCTTTTTCAGCATTCGTAAGGGCAAAAGCAAACAAAAAGTTAAAACTCACTTTCTTTGACTGTTCCATAAAGCCTGCGTAATACCTCATCAGTAAATGCTAAGCACACACCTCCCTGCCAAGCAATTTTGTAGAAGTCAGGATAACAGGACAGTGACACCGACCATGATTTCCCAATAATTGTATCAGAACAATGTTTTTTTCTTTTGATTGCAGATATCAGTGTCTTTTATCTCAACAAGCCATGCAAATTTCTCCTTTTCATAATACTTAGGTCCCTTCGGATGATCCTCAAGGATGACCCGCCCCAACAACATCCCAGTTCTACAATAGGGGGAGCACAGCTCTTGACAAGGCACAATGCACTTGGATTTTAAAGTAGCAGAGTCGATAATATGTATTCTCTGTGTGACTTGGCGAGCTAACAGGCTTCCTGTGAAAAGTCTGAAAGAAAACTAACAGATGCAAACCCTTTCTTTAGATATAAGATGGTTATACATTTTCTTTATTGAGATGACGACGACCCCTCAGTATGATGAGCCTAACGAAGAGCTAAAACTAGAAGCTAAATAGAAGCAGTTGTTAGGAATCATGAAGCAATTTACAGACACCAATATTAACCTGCCAATAGTTTTTCATTTTTACTGTTCCTTAGTTGTTAGTCTCTCTGTGCGGACAAGCCGGCCTGCATCATCCCTGCAAAAGAGGGAAGATGACTTTAAATAATATTAGACCCACCACAAACCACTTAGCATTGTCAATCTGCACTGAGCATGTTGAAGCAGGTTTTCAAGAGAGTAGAACTGCAAATTTCCTTCTGATATGTCCCCGAGACTGATGTGCTTACATGGATAGTGGGTTTTCTACAATCTATATGACCCTTTTGATTCAATTCAACCTTGTTGGGAAGTTTAAGATATCTCCAATCAGATATTAGAAGTGAGTATTTGCTTGGTGGGCTAGAAAGGAAAAGGAAAAAAAGAAAAAAAGAGAGAAGAAGCTAACTTTCCCAGATACACAACGCAAGTGATTTAAAATGCTCCACAACAAACTAATTTGATTAAATCAAAGTATAATATAATTGTAACAAGTTTTATATCATCTTTAAATTCTGATAGGGTTTAACTAGGTGGTTTTGATTCGGTTCGATCAAGCCAAATATGGAGGTGTTCATCCAATATATTTTATTTTGTGGAGTTGATTTTTTTTTTTAATGTAAATGTAT
>Ga0325410_1008846_pt1 | contig 10857 bp, 10 predicted proteins | sample PopdelMetagenome_16_FD_206182 | JGI IMG/M metagenome (GOLD analysis project Ga0325410, IMG submission 206182) | Populus deltoides microbial communities from Bellville, Georgia, United States - Xylem-PdIQD-R3 | ecosystem: Host-associated > Plants > Phyllosphere > Stem > Wood/Secondary xylem...
GCAAGCCTCCCCTTCAAAAAAACAAAACACGAGTTCCCTGGGAAACCTCCTTAATTTGGTGCTGCAACAGGGCGTTCTTGCACTTTCATGATTAAATATTCAGAAAATGAAAATGATATTAAGCAAGCAGAAGAAAAAAAAACCTGAGCGACAATAGTTGTTGCTGGATATTGTAATACAATCGTACGATGCAAATCACATGAATGAGTTTATTAAGGTTAACTTGTTGTCAAAATCAATCCTTTTTTATTATCATTTCATCAAATACTTTTTATTTCATTTTCAAACAAACATCCTTTATTATTTCTTACAACCTTGATCTCAAAGTCAAAACTAATTGTTTTGAAACAGTCACTGCTTCACTTGCAAGGTTTGGTTTTTTTTTTAAAAAAAGGAAAAAAGAAAAAAAGAAGAAGGTAACAACAATACCCAATAAGGCAGGTGATGTGTCGAATATGGATATTAAAAAGAAAAATCTCTCGTAAAAAACAACTAGTAAATGATGGAGATGAGGTTTGGAGGAAAAGATTCGTAGTATCCAAGAAATTGACTATTTCTCTCTGTCATCTCCTCAGGTTGTCCTAGATGTACGTCTCTAAGCACTCCAAACCGTTGAACCCCCAGAGACAGAGACAGAGACAGAGACAGAGAGAGTAGCGTCTTCCCCTTCCTTCCCATCGGATAAAAAACAAAGCAACAGAGAGCATTCTCAATTCCTTTCTGCTAGTATTTTTGTGACATGAGAATTGATTAGAAAGATCAAAACGACAGGCTGACTTTGGACTGTTCATGACAAAGAAAAAACATGAAGTTCTGCAAGAAATATCAGGAGTACATGCAAGGCAAGGAGAATCAACTACCTGCGGTTGATTTCAAAAAGCTCAAAAAGATATTGAAGAAGTGTAGGGAAGACTTTGAATCGCACCAGGAGCATGATGGCCAATCCTGTCCTCACGATTGTTCTGGTGCTCAATTCTATTGGACGTGATTTTAGTTTTAGTTTTTTTATCTGTTCTAGTGGTTACTTTAAAGGGATGTAATTAGTTTCATGGCTCTTGGTTCTTGTGCTTTCCCTTTTTATTGTATGATGGTATCTTATAGCGGGTTGATTTGTCTGAATTTACAGAAGAATGTGAGGTTTTCCAGTATTTGTTTCGTAATATTCTTATCAGAGTGCTGTTCTCATTGGTTTTTTTTTTTTTTCTTCTTCTTCAAAAGTTGGAGAAACCTCCAATGAGTTTTCATGTATGGTTACTTAACGGTAGGGTGGAGAAAATCACTTCTCAGTTGCTGATTCTGCTAAAGATTAGGAGTTAGGACTGAGATGGTGATGTTAGAAACTAAATCAACCTGCTTTTTTTTTTTTTTTTCCCCAATGGAAGCAGATTAATAACACTGTTTACTTTCCAACTCCTCGTTAGATTGTCATCTTTGCCTTCTATGAGTTCTTGAATGTTTTGTGCACAAGAAAGTGAGTGAGTCTTGAAGCTTTTTACATGGTAAAAACTCGTTTCTCAAATATCTGATGATCAATCTTTAAATCACAACATGTGATGTCTAACACAAGAATTCTGATCTGTTATAGTCATTGCAGTTAGATGCAAGACAAAAAGAAAATTATTTCATACTTCTTCATGAAGTGGAATCCTATGTTATTTGTTTTATTGATTTTCTTTTTCTTTTTTTCTTTTGATAGGTTGGTTCTTGCTATCTGTTATTCCTTCTCTAACTTAAATTCACTTGTAGTGTGCGATGGTACCTTTTTCCCTTCCCTTCTCAAGGAAATGTCAGCGGTAGTTGGTTGCTTCAATGAACGAGCCCAGAAATTGCTTGAGCTTCACCTGGCTTCTGGCTTTCGAAAATACTTCTTGTGGTTCAAAGGCAAGTTGCAAAAAAAACATGTTGCCTTTATTCAAGAAGGCAAGGATCTGGTTACCTATGCACTGATCAATGCTGTTGCAGTTCGAAAAATACTAAAGAAATACGACAAGGTATCTTTATCTCAAAATAAGATGATTGGGATACCAGTACTTAATTCTGATAGTGTGTGATGTGAAATAGTTTCTATTTCGGGTTATCGAGTTTCGAAAAATCTGCTGTCTATGGTTACAGATCCATTACTCCAAGCAAGGACAGGCTTTCAAGTCAAAAGCTCAAAGTATGCACATCGAGATCCTCCATTCCCCATGGCTTTGTGAGCTTATGGCTTTTCACATCAATCTAAGGGAGGCAAAGATCAAGTCAAACAAGGTCCCTGCCTTATTCGAGGGGTGCTCACTAAATTTTGATGATGACAAACCATCACTCTCTTATGAGCTTTTTGACTCCATCAAGATTGATATTGATTTGACATGTTCTATATGCTTGGTAAGTTCCTAGATTTCATTTTGCTATATAGCATGTTCTACATGATATCCAGTAATTAGTTGCTTAAAATTTGATGTCTCTCCCAAATCTTTGATGAAGCGAATGACAGAAAATCCAATTACTGGATTCGAAGGCCTAAAATTCTAATATACAATGACTTGCAGCAAAGCTAGTATAATTTGTTGACTGTTTTTGATAAATCATTTTTTCATGAGATACCTTATGGATTGATATACTAACTGCAGCATCTCCTTTTCTAGTTCTGTGTATCATTCATAACAAGTTATATCGTAGACTAATCTTACTTCTGACCTGACAGTGAATCTGTGGTGAATTTGGAGATATGGCCTTTTTGAACCCAGCCTTTTACAGTGAATCTGCAGCATGCACATTGACTTTATTATCATCGTAACTTTATCACCGGTATCTGATTTAGATTGTTTGATATCTCTATTGATGGCAGGATACAGTATTTGATCCAGTTTCACTAACATGTGGCCATATCTTCTGCCATATGTGTGCTTGCTCTGCTGCTTCAGTGACCATTGTTGACGGACTGAAGGCAGCAGAGCGTAAAGAAAAATGCCCTCTTTGCCGGAAGGTTAGTCAATTATTATCTTCACTCTTTATTATTTCCTGTGAAGCATCATTTCCGTTAACCATTTCTAAATTTTGCTTTCAGAAGATTTTAAATGATCCTTTTGAAATTAGGAAATTAGACTCAGAAAATGAAAATTGATGCTAGTAGACAGGTTCTTGAAGGTTGGCCCAACATTTCTACAATCCATCGCCTATTGGTCATCTGAATTCACACTTCGGTCCTTGTTTTTGTCACTGGCATTGTGATGTAGATGGAAACCCAGGCTATCCATTCTGGTTGAGCTATTTCCTTCCCCAGTTTTTTGAGTTGTCATGACGCACAATATCTTGACGAGCAGGATTGTTTTGCCTCCCATTTCATTGTCAAGCTTATTGTAGATTCTGGTCTGGTCCTTAATTTACAAGTAATAGAAGTTAGATGGCATCATGTTGGCACTATGTAGCAAGGTGGCATCTATCATAGAATATTGGAAAATAAGTCGAATTGCGAGTAATGGTGGAAGATTCAATGAAAACCATTAAGTTTAAGATGCATGTTGCAGTCAATTACAATAGTAGTTTGCCACTTCCATTTCCTTTTATTAGCGGTCTCTCTCTTTTTTTCCTTTTTCCTTTTTTTGGTTACTCCTGATTTTCTAACCATCTTCTTGCTATTGTAGACTGGTGTTTATGAAGGTTCCCTACACTTGGAAGAGCTTAATATTTTATTAAGCAGAAGGTATCCTTCTCTCTTCATGACAAATCAGTTTCTTTATAATTTATTCAAGATTCTAGTAATTTCATGTACTTCCCCACCCGGAGGAGGATGAAGAGGGGCTGGGAGAGGACTTCAGCGAAACGGGAAGGGAAGGGAAGAAAAAGGGAGGGACTGACATTCTTCCTTTGTTTTCTACTTTATATGCCTACAACTGATTTATTGCTTTCATTGGCGTGTTGGAACAGTTGCCATGAGTATTGGGAGCAGAGACTTCAAACAGAAAGGATAGAGAGGATTCGGCAGGTGAAGGAGCACTGGGAATCTCAGTGTCGGGCATTCGTGGGTGTCTAGTCAGGCATTTCTTCTCTTAGTAGTCATTTGATCCAGGCCTAGATAATATGCTGTAAATATTTTCCCAATTCCCATAACGTTATTTTGTTAAATGTCCGCCGTCCCTTCAGCCAGGATTGCATTTGTGTTTGACGCATTTATTGGCTAAGCAAGAGTTTCCTTCATGGTTTTTGATGTACAAATGCTGCTGCAAGGAGTCTCAACTTTCAAGTTTTTAGATAGGTTTGTGGTGACCAGAACATGGTGACGTTGCATGTATTGATTTACAATCTCAGAGATTGAGAGAACAGATTAAATCGAACATGCTTTAGCAATTTTCCCCACCTCTTTAATGAAAATAATGCAGTAGATTATCTTGGTCATGCATGATTCTGCTCATTATGGAGAGGTAATTGAGCTTCCACCAACTGCGGCAGTATGGCAACTCCAAATTATGGCTGCAAATAATTTGCAGCATTACGTAATATCACTTGAAGCTCGGGTATGAAGGGGCCCATCATGAGGAAACCGGTTCGTAAGATAACCAACCCCATTCAGTCAAGGATACCAAACGTCCTTCCTCACCGCTCTAGCGACATCAATGAGCATTTATGATGGTTTTTTTGCCGATACAAGTTGTAAAGCTACTGTCACATATGACAAATTTTTCGCTGAAAGTTCCAGTATCCACGCGGCACTCTAGTCTTATTACACCAAGTCTTTTCTCATTTTTTTCACTTGAGTTTATCTACAATTATATGTTTCGCTCACGGGAAAGTTCTTACACTTTAACTTGTTATAATTAAGTGGAATTAACACAAGTAACAAATAGAATAGTACACAAGATATAAACTTTTCAACCTTTATTATTATCTCAATAAAAGAAACAAAAAAATGTGTTATGCACAAAACTTACATGTTATAGGGTCAAGGCTTTCCAAACCTATTTATAAACAAATATAAGAGGTTTAAAAGATACAACTATCATCCCTACTTTTTAAAAAATAGTGAGACATTTTTTCCTTCATGTTCCCATGAACTTAATGGATGATTTTGACCTATGATCTCATGATCTTAGTGTCTTAATGAAATATTTTAGTTACACCCCCATGTTCAACAGACATGACCAGATAATCTGGACACCTATTTATCTCATGAAACCATGATCGTAATCGCCGTAACAACTTACTACACTACTGTAACTATAACCCGCATCCTGTTTGTCTAATTGTCAGCCCCTGCTACCAGTTATGTTGTGTTTTGTGCCAACCTAGATGGCCCATTACCCAAGCCCCACGTTCATGTCAAGCCAAAAATTCATGGCTCGCATGAACTATTGCATGCTGCTTATCGAATTCGCTGTTTTTGTTTGGGAGAGCTGACACTGCCCTTTGCCACTAAATTTTAGGTAGTGTGCATTCATTAGCGTACCTAGATCTCTAACAAACCACCCCCACCAGAAGAGGATGATGTCCTCGTCATAATAGAGGTAAACTAATTCCAATAGTCTTCATTTCTAGTCAGTATAATTCAACATTGTTTTTCTTTCCTTACATAAGCTATCTCGGGTTTGCTCAAACAATTCTTGTCTTTCCATAGCATACCTATACGAAGCTGGACTTTTCCCACCAAATTTTCTCATAGCAATCTCTATAGGAGTTTAAGGTTGCATCCCCAAAACCAACTTAAATAGACTTGCTTTTGTTGTCGAGAAGTTTTGGAGATTGGAGCAAAATTGTGTACTGTCCAACAATTCCAACTAGTTTTGCTTCATTATTGTCACACAGTGTCTTAGATATTCTTTAAGCAAAGCATTTATCCTTTTTATATGCCCATCAATTTACGAATGATTGGCAGTAGAAAACTTAAATCTTATCCTTATCATGTTGAATAATGTTGTCTAGAACCTGTTTGTAAATTACATATCGCAGTCACTAACAATATCATAAGACACTCCAAAACATTTCACCATATTTTGATAGAACAACCCAGCAACAACCTTAGTTGTACACACTGTCGGGGCAGCCACAAACATTACATACTTGGTGGATTTGTCTACGATAACCATGACAGTGTTTATGCCATCAACTTTTAGAAATCCCACAATGAAATCCATCAAAACTGACACTTAAGGCTTCTTTTTGTCGTATACCTTGTCTTGCTCACATACCAAACAAGTCCTTTTATAAAGCTCAATTTCCTCTTCCATTTTTGGCTAATAGTATGTTTGGGACAAAATAGCCTGTATTTTTTCCCTTCCTAGATGTCCAACACATTACAAGTCTTGCGTCTCCGACATCAAGCACTTCCACAGTTTCCCACTTGGCATAAAAATTCAACCTTAGTTTGCATAGAGGAGATCATTTTCCAGTTAATATCTTCAGACTTTCCCTTCTCTAACAAGGTCAATCAGCTTTTTGTAAGTTACACCATCCTCAACAGCTTGGCGAATTCATTCTAACATGTCTTACTCCACCTGCACAAGAGCAAAAATAGTAGCAAGCACCTTATGCCTGCTAAGAGCATTTGCAACGTGATTATGTACCCTGGGCTTGTGTTCCCACACAAAATCATATTAGACCAAGAACTCTTGTCATTGAGCTTGTTGCTGCAACAATTTCTTTTAAGTTTTAGAGAAAGTATTAGCCATACTATCAATCTTCACAATAAACATTGGCCTTGACGAGTATACTCTCTACGTACCGAGGTAATACATCATTCTTTTCATCTCTTTCTCATGTGTTAAATAACTTTGTTCAGTTTCATTTAGTTTTTGACTCTCGAATGCAACTGGGTGTCTTTCTTGCACCAGTACTCCTCTAATAACCCTATCCAAAGCATTACTATGCACTTCCAATGGCCTTTCAAAATCAGGCAGTCCCAAAATTAGAGCAAAAGACACTACTGTCTTTAACTTCTCAAAAACTCGTTGGCACTCAACTGACCATTCCTATTTCTATTTTTTTTTTCAACAGGTCTAAAAGAGGGGTTGTCTTCTTGCTATAGTCCTTGTTGCTACCCAATTTTTGACCCATGTTTTTGATAAATTTTTAGAAAAAACCAAAAAATAGCAAAAAAACAAATAAAACCTCAAAAAATGTATTTTTGATATATTTGCATCGTTTTTAGCATTTGCAACGCCATCTCAAAAGAATTTAAATTTTCAAAGGTATTTTGAACGCGTTCAACTTTTAACGCGTTAATTTTACAATCACTGATTTTTCTTGTTGAGTCGACGTTGATATTGCTCGCTTTCAAAAATACAAAAAATAAGAAAAATCAAAATTTATAAAAAAGAAAGGAAAGGAAAGAAAAAGAAAAGTTGAGGGACTAGTTTGAAAATATAGCAACATTTTGCCTATAAATACTAGTCAACAGTCCTCAATAAACCTTTTATAATAGTTTGCAAGTCTAAAAAATAAACACAACTCTAGAACTGTCTTTGGTGTTGACCACTTAACAATGTCTTGAACTTTCTTATGTTTCATTCTTACTTGACATTTCCTAACTAAATGTCTTAAGAGCATAATTTCATATTTCACAAACTTATATTTCTCTCTTTTTACATAAAAATTATGTCCCTAAATCTACCATGAACTTTTAAAAGATGAATTACATGATCATTCATTCCCCTACTATAGATTACAATATCATCTAAGTCGACTACAATAAAGTTGTTCAAATAATCATATAATACATCATTCATAAGATTATAAAAAGTTATTGGGGCATTTGTTAAACCAGATGGCATAACTAAGAATTTGTATGCATTATACCTCGTTACATATGTAATCTTGTGCTCGTCTTCTTCAACAATTTAGACTTGCCAATATGCATAATACCCTATAATTAAGTGTCTTATAGTCCACACACATACAAGACTCTCATCTATCTTTTTTTGGAACAAAATCAGAGCACCATAAGAATCTTTGAAAGGACGGACAAACCCAGCATCAATCAACTATCCCAATTGCTTCCTTAATTTTGTAAATTTCATAGGTGACATTTGGTAAGGGGGTTAAGATGGTGGCTTTAATTTTGGCATCAACACAATTCGATAGTTAATAGCTCTTTTAAGTATGAGCTTTTTTAATAACTCAAGAGATATTACATCAATTTATTGTTCTAGAACATGTGTACTAGCATTCGATACCTCATTATACATGTCCAATTTCTCATCAACCATTGCCGTAAAAAACACTTCTCCTTTTTTTATAAAGATTTTTCAATTATGATAGTTGAGACTTAGCTCTTATTCTCTTTGCTGCCACTTTCCATCAAAGCTTTATAACACTAAACAAAACATGGATAATTTTCATCAGTAATCATAAAACCATCAAGATATGGCATAAGACTCATCTTGGCCTTTATCAAGAAATCCATGTTAGTAATTACATCAAAATTGTTTAGATTTATAACTAAAAAATCTTGTTTTTCTTTCCAAAGATCCAGGACAATTGACATACTATAAACTATGCTTATTATCTTTTACGCATTGACATTCATCGTCTTTATAGTGATGTGACTACTACTCAGTTGTAAACCCAACTCTCCCATTAATCTATTAGACACAAAAGTATGTGTTGCACTTGAATCCAGCATAACATTGACATTCATGTTGTTTACTTTGAATTTCATATATATCAAAGCATAAAGCACCCAACTTCTCTTGTCATAATACATTAATTCGTGTCAAATCATTCTCAACAAGTTTGAATTCTTCATTTGAATCACCCAACTCAGCCACTAAATAGTTTAATACACACATTGGATTTACATTTATGACCACTTCTTTATCTTTACTTTCTTTTTAACTAGAATGGCGTTGAGCTTCTCCCTCTTTTAACATTCCCTAGCAAAGTGTGACCCATTACAAATAAAACAGGCTAAGTTTGGTCTATCATCTTTACCTTGTCCATTTGATGGCTTAACATTACCCTTATTCAAGGCAAAATTTGATGCAGCACCTCTACCAAACTTCTTCTTATTGTTTTCCTTCTTATCCCTAATTCTTAATTTAGAAAAGTTTAACACATAGCCCTCTTTAGTTACAGCCTTGATTTCAATCAAGTTATCAGTAGTTGTAATAATAGAAGACAAATCTTGTACCTTTTGTCTTTTTAGTTCATCTTTTGCTCAAGGCTGGAGACCCATCATGAAGTTGAAGAGCTTGTCTTCTTTAAACATATTCTCAATGTCGATAATCAAGGAACTGAAGCTTTTAACATACTTTTAAACTAACTTCTCATGCCTAAGCTTCCTCTCTCGCAATCTATGATGTATTGTTTGGTAAAAATTGCTCTTTCAGTTCTTGTTTAAGATGATCTCATGTCTCAATCCTAGGACATCCAACATTTAAGTCCTTTTTTGTCCCCGTCCTCCACCTCAGCTTGGCATCACCCATGAGATACATCGCGATGATATCAACTTGGTCGGTTACCCTAATTTTATCTATGTTAAAGTATTGTTCCATATCCTATGGAAAAATTCCAAATTCCTTAGAACTTCTATCCCTACAGAAGGTTTTGGTTTAGGCAGTTTAGACTTAGAATGACTTACCCCATCATGAGTGTTTGTTACTGCCCTCTATAAAATGTCAATTGATTCCTCAACGACATCCAATCTATAGCTCATTTATAATGTTAAAATGATGTACAAACTTTCAACCCTTTCAGCACTTTCATTGGTTTCCCTTAGCTTGTCAAGAATAGAATGATCTTCACCCTTTTCGATTGATCCAATCAAACCTTCAATCCGAGAAAGTCTTTCTCGAATTGCTTTTATGCTCGTTAGCATAACCAATTAAGCTTATATAATTTCAAAAAAAAAAACACACTATGATACCAATTGTCACAGGGACAAAATTTTCACTCAAAATTCTAGCTTCTATATGGTAGTCTAGTGCCACTAAACTAAGCCTTTCTTCACCTTTTCATTGTGTTTACCTATAGATATGTATTTTACTCACTTAAAGAGGTTCCCATGCTTTAACTTGTTGTAAGTAAACGGAATTAACACAAGCAATAGATAAAATAGTGCACAACATATACAGGAAAACCCCTAACCTTTATTATTATCTCAACAAAGGAAACACACAACATATGCCACACAATCAAGGCCTTTTAAACCTATTTATACATAAGTATGAAAGGTTACAAAGTATACAACTACCATCTCTATTATTTAGGGAGTAGTGAACATTTTTTTCCCCTATGTTCCCATAAACTTCGTGGTTGGGTTTTACCCATGATCTCATGATTTTAGTATTTTAAGGAACAATCTCAGTCATGCCTATATGTTTAGCAATCATGCCCTCATGATCTGGACACTTATTTCCCTCATGAATTCATGATCGTAATCGTCTTAACAGTCAATTACACTGTTATAATTGTAACCCACAATCTATTTGTCTAACTATCCCCTACTGCCAATTATGTCATGTTTCGTACCAGCCTAAATAGTCAATTATCCAAGCCCCATGTTCATGCCAAGTCAAGAACCTATAGCTTGCATGAATCGTTCTATTTTGCCTACTGAATTCTAGGTAGTGTGCATTTGTTGACGCGTCATCATACTTAGATCTCTAACAGTTACTATAGAGCACAATTCTATGGCATGGTTTGGTATTATACTTTTGAAAATCCATTTGAATTAAACATCATATTGATGTTTTTTAATGCTTTTTTATGATATTGATATGGGGTACAAGGACATCAAAATCTTATAAAAACACCAATTTGGTTCTTTTCAAATAAAAAAGCAATTACTTGTTACCAAACATAGTTTTTCTTAACAGGGAAATAGGCAATACATGTATTGGAATAATGTGAAGGTGTTGTACATGCTAAGATCACATACGATAC